>Ga0208784_1000257_pt1 | contig 27447 bp, 32 predicted proteins | sample DEB19_08_DNA_FD_184531 | JGI IMG/M metagenome (GOLD analysis project Ga0208784, IMG submission 184531) | Aqueous microbial communities from the Delaware River and Bay under freshwater to marine salinity gradient to study organic matter... | ecosystem: Environmental > Aquatic > Marine > Coastal ... | reverse complement strand
AAGCCTCGCCACTACCAGCACGCCGTCGAGCCAATCGACGCCTTCGAGGCCTGGTACGCCAGCGAATCGAGCGACCCGGTGCTGTGTGCGCTGCTGTGGCAAGTGAACAAGTATCTGGTGCGCGCGGCACAGAGCCGTGGCGACAAGGCAAAACAGGGCGAGCCGGCGCTGCGCGACTTGAAGAAAGCGGCTTGGTATCTTCAGCGAGCAATATGGCGGGAGGAGCGGCGATGAGTGACACCACCGACACTGCCGCGCTGGTCGAGCGTCTGAGGCGTTATGCAACAGCACTTTGGCATTACGAGGCCGCCGACACCATCGAGCGGCAGGCCGCGCGGATCGCGGCGTTGGAGGCATCAATCCGGACGGCCAGTTACCTGTGCGGCGTAACAACGCGCGGCTCTGTTGCAAAGGCGATGGAAATTCTCAACGCCGCACTAGAGGCCAACCATGCCTGACACCAACGATACCGCCGCGCTGGTCAACAAACTTCGTTCCTACGCCGATGCTGTCGGCTACGGAGACACAGGCGATGATCTACTGTCGGCCGCCGACTGCATCGCCCGGCAGGCCGCGCGGATCGCTGCGTTGGAGGCGTTTGCGAAAGCCTCCGAACGGGCTTGCGTAGACTACATGGAGCGCAATGACACGCAGGCCGCGCGGATCAAAGAACTAGAAGCGAAGTATTGCGGCGCGTGCGCGCTACCAGACGGAGGCCGCGATGACCGTTGACCCCGACACCGCCCGCGTCGAGCGCGTGGCGAGGGCGATATGCGAGGCGGATGTGCTGGCCCCTGACCCTGACGATCCGATCTATCTTGGGCTGAAGGCAGCCCGCGCATGGGAGGCCCGTATCCAGATGGCCCGCGCTGCCATCGCGGCGGCGGATGAATGGGAGCCGATTGAGACTGCGCCGCGCAACGACACTGACATTCTTGTCGCCACAGAGAACCGTATGGTTCGCGTGGCTTTCTTCGACACGGCACGCGGCGGCGTTTGGTCAATGTGGCCCGGTCGAGAGCGGACCTATCCAGTTGCATGGAAGCCCCTGCCCGCGCCGCCGCAGGAGAAAGCCGATGACTGACCGCGCCGACCCCGTCGCCTACCCGCCGCGCGGCCTTTGCCGCGAGGAAGCCGCCCGCTACGTCGGCCTCGGCACAACGCTGTTTGACCGGTTGGTTGAGGAAGGCCGGATGCCGAGGCCAGCCCGCATCGGCCGCCGCACGGTTTGGGATCGCCTGAAACTGGACGCCGCTTTTGCCGACCTGGACGAAGACAACGGCGAAAACGTGCTGGACCGGGCCTTGCGTCTGATTCCACACAGGGGCTAGGGTCAAGGCTATGGACCGCCTGCCATACGTCAGCAGCTACACCGACCGCCACGGCCGCCTGCGGTGGCGCTACAGGCGGAAAGGCGTCACGGTGGCACTGCCGGGCAGCCCCGGCGAGGAAGCCTTCCAGCGGGCTTATATGGCCGCCCTAGAGGGCCGCCCAACCCGCGCCGAGGTTGTCAGGCATCCCTGCCACGCAAAGCCGCGGACGCTGAAGGCCGCATGGCGGCACTATGCGATGCACGACCCGGAGTTCAAGCGGCTCCGACCGACAAGCCGCGAACAGTACCTGGCGCGGGCCGAGCGGTTGCTGGCAATGCGGGTTTTCGAGGGGGACGGCCTGACATGGGCCGATGTGCCGGTGGCCGACATCCGCCGGCGCCACGTTAAGGCGCTGTTGTCCCAAATGACCGACCGGCCGCACGCCGCCACAGATGCGCTGACTGTGCTGCGAAAGATGCTGATTGTGGCGCTGGATCAGGAATGGATCACGCACGACCCGACGCACCGGCTGCGGCACGCGCCAGAAATCAAGGGCCACCGGGCATGGACCGACGACGAGCGCGCGGCGTTTGAGGGGTATTGGCCGCTTGGGAGCCGGGCGCGCACCGTCTATGCACTGGCGCTATACACCGGCCAGCGGCGTGGCGATCTGGTGCGGATAACTTGGCAGGATGTGGCCGGGGACACGTTGACGCTGGTGCAGCAAAAGACCGGCAAGCGGCTGGTGCTGCCGATCCTGCCGGTTTTGCGTGATGTGCTGGATGCGACGCCACGGCTCGGGCCTACTGTGCTGCATACGGATTATGGCCTGCACCGCTCGGCCGAAGGGCTAACGAACGACATGCGCCGGTGGAGTGCTTCGGCTGGGCTCAAGGGAACCACGATCCACGGCCTGCGAAAGACGCTGGGCAAGCTGCTGGCTGAACAGGGCGCCACGACGCGCGAGTTGATGGATGCCCTGGGCCACGACGCCATTGAGCATGCGGCGCTCTACAGCCGCGAAGCCGAGCAGGAATCGATGGCGCGGGAGGCGTTCCGCAAGGTCGCCGGTCGGCTGCGTCCTCGCCTCGTGGTTGCTGGTGGCGAACCGATTGGCGAACCTGTTGGCGAACCTAGGCCTAAGCGTTTGAAATAACTACGGCATTTGAAACGATCATGATGCCGCGCATTCGTTAGATTTCAAATGGTTAACCTATGGTTAGCCATATGGCGTTTGCGCTGTGTTCACTGATTTTTGGCGAACCTTTTGCGCGCGTTGGTAGAGCCTAGCGCAGCCGCTTCCTTAGATGCACGACGGCGTATCCGACGTAAGACTTCGCCGGCCGGTAGGTATGCCACCCGCACCGCAGGATGTTCTCGGTGCTGTATCCATTGAACCCAGCCGTATAGGTGACGATCTCACGCCAGCCCTCCCGCCGGCCGTGGCGCTCCAGAACGGCCATTAGACGGCGCTGTAGGCCACCTCCGCGCGCGTGCGGCAGCACCCCTACCCGGCTGAAAAACCAGCGCCCACGGCCCATTGGATGGGCGGCAATGTAGCCCTGCGGGCGAGGCTCCGTGTAATGGTGGTGGCTGTCCCCCTCGACGGCGATCCAGGCGACCCCGCGGTCCCAGCGGAACAGGCCGTACAGCTTGTCGTCAGGGAAACAGGCGCGGTCCATTTCCTCGAGCGTGTCGGCATCGTCGGCCGTGGCGCGGCGGATCATGCTGCTGCCTCCAACATTCCCGGATTCACGGTGTGGCGTTCCTGCTCGCCGTGCTGCCGGTGGAACACGAGCGCCTTCATCGACCGCTGCGACCGATACCCGCCTGCGGATGCGTAGGCATCCAACGGCGCCAGCACGCCGAAGCTCTCCACCATGCAGCCGGGATATTCTTTTCTGCTGTCGTGATGGATATGGCCGGTCAACCAGATGCGGTGATTAGTGCGCCCCCAGGCTTCGTGGCGGTCGTGCGCCATGATGGCCGGCAGCTTGTCCATCTTGGCTTTGTCGCCGTGATGGACGCCCAGCAGCACGCGGCCGAACTCGTAGTAATGGTAGCGCGCCGGCGCTTCGTCCACGCTGACGCGGCTGTCGGCCTCATACAGCGCAGCCAGCATGATGCGGAGGAACGCCGACGACGCGATATCGTGGTTGCCGGTGGCGAAGATCAGGTGGACGGCACGGTGCCGCTCCAGTGCCGCAGACACCATCGACCGGATCATCCGCACGCCGGCCTTCACCATCTTGGGATAGCGGCCATCGGCATCAAGCAGATGCCCATGCGTCGGTGTGACGGCGGCGTAGCTGTCGTAATGCAGGAAATCGCCCAGAAACGCGATCACGGCTTGGTCGCACGGCGGGCAGGTTTCTATGAGCCGCTCTGATGCACTGGCCAGCAGGTCTTCCGCAATTCGCAGATCATAGTTCGCGTCGCCGGTTTCCTCTTCCCAGGCCATCATGCCAACGTGGTGGTCGCCTACTGGATACACGGCCAACAAGTCGGCGTTGGTCTTTGCCGGCGCCTTGGTCGGCTTCAGCTTCGGCAGCTTGGCCGCCAGGTCATCCGCGAACGCCAGCCAAGCCTTCTCGCGTGCGATGTCCTCCGGCTTCTCGGATACCCACTGCGCCGCGACGTTGCCGAGCTGGTCGTAATAGGTGCTGATCTTGGTGATGCGTTTCGGATCAGGGACGTGCTGCACCTCCGCATCGTCCCGGCCCGCGAGTTTGGTCTTATCCCACCTTGCGACTTCGTTGCCGTCCTTGTCGCGCAGGACGCTCTGGCCCTTCATCACCAGAGGCGGCGCGACGTTGGCAACGAAGCCCCGGCGCTTTGCTTCTCGCAGCCGGCCTTCCAGCGTCGCGCGATTGATGTTCAGCAGCCTTGATGCGCCGGTAACGGTGCCGACTTCGGCAACGGCATCGACGGCTTGCTGTAGCTGATCCGGTGTAAGACTAGGAGACGGCATTCAGCGCGCCTCGCAAAGTTTTTCATGGACTTCGTTGTTGCGAATGATCTGCCGCAACGTGTCGCGCGTTAGCTGGTCGTCAGGCGACAGCCACACCGGCTTGTAGATGTCGCAGTAGTTACCGGGGACGGGTCCACTTGTTCCGCAGGCGCTGCAAAGTAGCGTCATCACTGCTATCGACAATGCGTTCCGCATTTTCCGCTGTCCTGATTGCTTCCAGATCACGTTTCGCGGCTTCTGCCCGCTCGGCATCCCTGCCGCCCTGCCTGATCCGCAGGACGGCCAGCAGCACGGCGCCGACGATGGCAGCGATGCCGACGACGCGCGCCCATAGGTCCGATATCACCGGATCACCACGTCGCCGCGGCGTGCCTTCATCACATAGCGCACCAGCATGTAGCCCACGGCCCCGAGCGCCAGGACCGACAGCGCCAGTGCGCTAAGACGCGCGATGCTCTGAACCGATGCGCCGACTGTCGCCACCTGATCGAGTAGCGGCTGGATGCTCTGCATCTGATCCGCGACGCTGGCCACGCCCGCACTGACAGACACAGCACCGGCAATTGCCGTCTTGCTGACCGTCTTTGGCGGCTCGACGGCCTGCGGCATGACGTGCGCTTCTGGCGCGTCTGGCGTCAGGTAAAAAGCGGTCTCGGCGGCGCGGCGGCGCGTGAGGCCGGGCAACTCCTGCAGGCGCCCCTGCACTGTTGCCTTGTTCCACATTCCAAAAGCACGCGCGGCGCCCTGGTAGTCGCCCTTGGCGTGAAGCCGGGCAACGGTTGAACCGGCAAAGGCATTCACGCCGATATTGAACGCAAGCGACACCATCGCCCATCGCTGGTGTTCCGTCGCATCTGGACACACTCGCCGCACGCCGGCATCGGCAACAGCCATATCGCTGTCCAGCAACGCATCGGCATGCTCCCGCGTGACTGTCATGCCGGGGTAAACATCCGGCCCGGTGTGGCCGTACCCGACAGTCAGCACTCCCGCAGGACACGGCGCCGCAGAGGCGCAAAAGCCCTCAAACCCGGCAATCATTTGCCGGGCTTCGTCCTTCACCGTCATTGTGTGTGCCTCTCAGTTAGGCGTAGGCCGAAAGACCTTGTCCTCTAGCCGCTCGATCTTGCGGTCGTGATTTGTCAGCCGCTCGCCATGTGCGTCTGTGCGAGCCGTGACCGTCGATACCCAACCCTGAAGCGATGCCACCGCATCGGCGGTTTTGTCGATTCGGTCAAGGACGCGCATGGAAAGAACGCCGAGAATTGCAATACCTGCCATCACAATCCAGCGGTATGCTTGAAGTCCTGGGCTTGGCCTGCCGTTGCCGTTTGTATCCATGCGATCACCCGGAGACGTAGATGCAGGCGATGGTTTTCACCTCGCCCGGCGTTGCGAATGTCGCTGGCTCGCGTGCCTTTGCGACGGTGTGACCCCGCACGATGTTGTCCGATTGCTTCATGCCCTTGCCGGGCGCGTCGCTGGTGACGATCAGGTCACCAATGGCAATGTCGCCGCCCTGGCCGCATACGTTGATCAGCCCCTCACCCAGCGCGTTGACCAGCAGCCGGTCGTGGGTGGCGATGTAGCCCGCGTATTCCTCCGCAATCGTCGGATAATTCACGCCGTCAACCGCCGGCCCTGCGAGCGCAGCCGGCGGCATGTTGCGTGAAACTTCCGTGCGACGGCAGACGGCGCCTAGCGCGCCAGGCTGGTTTGCCGTGCTGGACAGCTCGACGCGCGTGATCGCGTTGGACACGTTCTTTTGCGCGATCAATTCAACGTCCACCACGATATCGCCAACGGCTACGTCGTGCGCCTTGTCCACTAGAGCATCATGCGCGCCGGTGAATGGACCGTAGTTTGTGCCCGCGCCGCCTGCGTAGAAATCATAGAGGTAGCCGTCGCCGTATGCGCCGACGTTGGCCTCCGACACGGCCTGCACGCCGATATTTGTCCCACGTGACGCGACACCGATTGCGGACGGCGTATTGGTCCACGGAGAAGAAGTGTTGCCGAACGCCTGGATGTCGAGCGCCGTCGTGCCGTAATAATTCAGCAGCCGCGAATATCCATAGCCGGCGTCCGCTCCAAGGTGCGCGATTAGATTAGGCTCCGACCACCCAACCGAACGATAATAGGGGCGCGTCGCATAGGACGCATCGATAGCCCGGAACATTACGCGAGTATCCATAACGGCGCGTGTGCCGCTGGATGCTGTCTGGAATGTGGCGCCGGTCACTGTGCCGGCGGTGATGTTGCCAAGGTCCGCGGACATGGCGGAAAGGTCGGCCACGCTGATCTTCGCAGCCGTCACAGCGCCGGCCGCAATCTTGTCCGCCGTGATAGCCGACGCCGCGATCTGCGAAGGCCCAATTTCGCCGTTGATATCGGACGCCGCAACGGCAGCGATCCACGCAGTTCCGCTGTAGCGATACAGCTTGTCGTCTGCATTCAGGTAAACGATGCGACCTTCATACAGGTCCGTCGTCGGCAAGCCGCTGACAATCTCAATGCCTACCTGCGTCGTCTGCGTCGTGCTGACGACGGCGACGTTGGAGGAACCAGACGAATAGACGCCGTTTGGCGACTTGTATTTGGCGACGTAGCTTCCGATTTTCGTAGGCAGGATGGCCGACGTGTTGACGCCAGACTGCACGGCGACAAGCGTTGTCGTTGTTGCCCAGGTCACGCCGCTGGTGGCCGCTGAATAGCGGATTTCGATGGTGCCGCTGCGCGCCCGCTCGCCGGTCGGCGCGTTCCACGAAAACGTCGAGTAACCGGAAACGCCCGTAGTAACGCCAAACCCGATAACGTCTTCCGGTGGCGTGCTATCGCCGGAAACGATCAGGTTCGTCGTGACCCAATCGCTGGGATTGCCGGCGTAATTGACGGCGCGCAGCCGGTATTGATAGCTGGCCGGCGCAACGTCCAGCAGGATCACCGACGTATCGAGAGTATCCGGCGCGCTGTTCCACGTTGTCGCGCCGGTCACGCGCCACTGGACTTCGTACCAGCCGCCGGCCGTTACCAGCGCATCAACCGGCGCAACCCAGGAAAGCGTCACCTTGCTCTTTACGCCGCCGCCGCCGGCCGTCGTGTAGGTCGTCTCGACAGCAGAAAACACGGTCGGCTCGACCACGTCGTAAAGGTCGGGATAGGACGCATCCGCCGGCGTGCTGATCGGCGTTTCCTCGGACGTGGACCAGCTATAGATACTTGATGCCGTCTCGTAGAGCGTCAGGTCAACGCCCAGCATCGGGTTCCCCTCGGCGTCCTGGTCCGGGACAACCTTCACGCTGCCAACGAGAAACGCCTTGTTCGTCCACCCATAGCGTTCACTGGTCCGGTAGATCGTTTGCCCGGCCGTGTAGCGCCAGCATTTCAGCTTGCCCTTGAAGGTTTCGACAGTCTCATAACGCTGTTTCAGGAGGTCAATTTTCGCGAGCCGCTGGCAACGGGTCGCCGTGCTGCTGTATGGCAGCTCGATATCGCGCCACTTCTCAACGCCACCGTCAGCGGCAAGGAACGTGGCAGAGTCGATGGCCGGGAAGTCGGCAGGCTGCCACTTCGTCTCTTCACCGACATACGTTCCCTTGACGCCGTTCGCAATGTCGCGCGTGCTGGTCAGCGTTTGCAGCGTTGACGCCGCGCGCATGTCGTCATCGGTCAGCACTACGGCGTCGGGTTCCTCCCATGCCGCGGCCTTGATTACCCAACGCTCTCCGTCGTAGATCGCGCTGCCGTGCATGGCGCCCAGCAGCTTGCCCAGGATCGCGTCCGGGCTACCGTCTACCTTGAAATATCCATCCGTCGTGTAGCGCGCCTCCGTCGTGCCGTCGGCCAGCGTCACCATTTCGTCGCAGACGTTGGCCGCGGTAATCAGCGCCGTTTCATCGATGCCGGTGGCGTAGTCCACGCCAAGGCCGAAAACCGGATCACATAGATAGTCGGCAACGACTAGCGCGCTGTTGTTACTGTATGCCGTGAGGCCGGTGCGCGGGTCATAGATTTTCTTTCCGCGGATGACGGCGGTCACGTTGGGCAAGCCGCCCTGCCACAGCTTCGCGCCGCGATGCTCAACCACAAACGTACCGCTGGCCGGGTTTCCGTTGCCGGTGGTGTTATCCCAATAAAGTTGCAGGGCTAGATAGGCCAACCCTTGCAAGCGGTGATCTGTCGTCCAGCGCCCGCCGCTGGTGGACGTAAGCATCGAACACGCCGTCTGCGTAGACGTACCATGATACTGCAGGATCGTTCCGTTGCCGGCGTAGCGGCCGCTAATGATGTAGCCGTTAGCATCAAGGACGCAGTTCTGGTCGCCTAGCCACACTTCATCAACGCCAGTGATTTCGTGGCCTGCGATAATCAGGGCGGCGGACAAAAGCTGATTGCCGCTCGACACCCACATATCAGCATAGACGCCGCCAACCTTGGTCTTTCCATAGACCACCTGCATGGGCGCCGTCGGCTGCCTGACGCTTTGCTTTGTGTTTAGCGATGTATCGGGCATTCCGGCGCCGCCACCGCTCTTGCCTGCTGGCTTTAGAAGTGCCGAAGCGACGAACGACAGCGCCATGGACACAAGCGTTGTCAGAACCATCGTGGTGATTGCGACGGCCACCGCAGACTGCGCCAAGGACGCGGAAACAACACCAAGAATGGCGACAGATACCGGATCGGCCGATGCCGGAAACGCCAGCATCATTACAAGCGCAAAGACGCCAATAAGCAGCATCTACCCGACCCTCCAAACCTTGAACGCGGCATCCAGCGGCACGAACGCAACGCCACCTTCAAGCGCGGGAGCGCAAAGCCCCGACGACGTGCCAACAGCAAACGACGGCCAGTTACCTTGGACGATTAGCGCAATATCGCCGCGACGGCACATCCGCCAATTGTCGATTGGTTCGCCCAGAACCTTCGTTGCGATCGCTTCCAGCCCGTCGGCTTCAGAGATAATCCGCAACGCTTCCCGCTCGCTGGTCCAGGTGATCGGCCAATCGAAAGACGGGTCCAATGCCTTGACGGCGCCGGCCGCCAGCGTCGCGCAATCGTGCGTGCCGTAGCCAAACGGCTCGCTGCGGTATCGGTCGATGTGAGCGGTAAGGCGCTGTTCCCAGCCTTCGACGCGACAGATCGCCATTAGCGAGCGCCCCAAGGGATATCGGCGTCCTGTAGAGACGTAATGTTCTCTAGGCCGCGGTCATTGGGATACCGCTTTTTTTGTTCAATGTCGGTGTAACGAACCTCGCGCGGGCGCTCCAGGTCGATTAGGTCGCTTTCTAGCGCGATGGAAATGGTGCAGTTGTCGGCGCCGTCTTCGACAACACAGGTGTCCAGCTTGCCGCTGAAAACAATCTTAGGCGACAGCACCAACGCGCCTGTCTCATCGAATAACGCCAGCCACAGCTTGCCGGGCAGGTTGCGCTGCATCTCGGATAGAGCCTGCGATATGTCTGACGACTTCACGCCCTTTAGCGAAATCGTCATGCCCTTGGCCGAAATCTCGTTGCTTTCTTCCAGCTCGGAAACGGACAACAGGTCGCCAACACCGAGCCACGTTTTGCTTGCCCACGACAGCGGCCCGATGCCGGTCCACATGTTCGCAGTGCCGGTCTTGAACTGCTGTTCCAGCAGCAGCGCCGGGCGAACAGTAGTGGCGGCAATCGCCGTCTTCATTGCCGTTGTAAGTGCGCGCGCCATTAGTCCAACGCCTCCCGGAACGTGATAGGCGGCAGCCGGTAGAGCCCGTCACGGCTGCGCGTTTCATCCAGCTTGTTAGTCGTCATGCGGAAGCGCCCAGAAGCGTTCGCCACGTAGATCGTCTCGTTATTCGACGGCGACGAACGCAGCCGCGGCCAGATATCAATGGTCGCGTTTCCGCTGACCAGGTTCACATCGTTGACCACCTTGTGCAGCCGGCGCGTGCTGCCCGTTCCCAACGATATCCGGTCGTTGGCTTTCAAATAGCCTGTGACAGTGCCCAAGCCCGTCTTGACCGCCAGCGTCAGGCCCGTCTGCGACGCGCCGTTTACCTGCGGCGTTCCCGGCGTCGTGGAAGCCGTGCCGCGTGCTGTCGCGCGGCTGATATCCGGGATGATGATTGTTCCGGCTCGACCACGCAGCGCGCCAAGCGTTGACATCCATGCGTCGGCGTTGGCGCGCGACATGGGCGGAAAGGAAATCTCCGCAAGCCACCACTGGCCTGGGAATTCCTGGACCTGTTCAATGCCCGACATGGGGGCCGCTGACACGGCCACCACGTTGTTCTCGCTGATCGTGATCTGCGTAACGCCAGTGGCCGTCGGCCATGTCAATGGATAGGTAACGGTCATCCGCGGAACACCTGCTTAATGGAGCCGCCGCGCTTGCGCTTGGCTTCGATGCCAGCCATCGCGCCGGCCTTTGCGCGTTCTTCGATCATCGCGCCGTAGCGCAGCATTTCGGCGTGGGTAACGCCGCCGCCGAAGCTGTTTTGCATGTTGACGGATACGACCTCGCCGCCGCCGCCGTCCAGCGCGTGGTTGGGGATGATGGTTCCCGCGGTATCCGGTACGAACAGCTCGGGTCCACGTTCACCAACAAGAGAAACCTTGTTGAGTGGCGGCCGTCCGCCCTCGGCATAGGTGCCGCCAGTTCCCGACAACATGCCGGAACTAATCAGCCCGCCGACGCCGCTGCTGCCGCCGCTTCCAAACATGCCGGCAATTCCGGAGACAATGCCGCTGATAAGCCCGCCGCCGGCGCCCATGCTGCCGCCGATGGCAGAGAACAGCGAAGACGCCGCGGCGCGCATTTCCATTTGGATCAGCATGGTGACGAACGATTGCAGCAACCGCTGAAAGTTAACCTCGCCGTTCTGCACCATCTCACTGATGGCTTCGTCCATCAGCCCGATCATCTTTTCGCCGTACTGGAACTCTCGCGACATCTTGTTGGCCTGCCGCGTGGCGTTTTCCATGCCGGCAAAGAAGCCATCCAGGCCACCGATTGCGCCGCGCGTCTGGATCGCCTGTTCCTCTTGCGCGCGGGCAACGTCGCGGATCGCGAGCGCGTACTGCTGCGGGTTGATAAGCCCAAGCGCGAGCTGTTCATTCAGGTCCGCGGTAGCACGCTCGGCAGCCTTCATGCCGTCGCCGTACTTCGCGACGGTTTGCTCGGCGCCCTGCATAATGCGGCGCTTCTCTTCCAGCTTGGTGTTCAGTTCCGTGATGGCCGTGGCTTCCGCGGTCATTTGCTGCGCCAGCGGGCTATCCTTCGGCAGCCCTTCCGTGAGGCTGTTCACCTTCTTTTGCAACGCCACCTGACGGTCCAGCCGCTTCTCCATTTCCGCGACTGTCTCGTTGCCCTGCGTCTCAAACTTGGACAGCGCGTCTTCCAGCGCCGTGCGCTCGACAATCAGCGCGTCGAGTTTCTTCTGCGCGCTGTCGCCGGCTCCCTTTGCCGCTTTGCCGACGGGGTTTGAAGTACCTGTAGATGCCGTCACAGTAACGGCCGGCAAGACATAACCAGCCGTCATTTTCTGCGCGATCTGATCGTTGACATCTTCAAGCTGCTTGTAGAGGCCGGCAAGCCGTGCGCGCGCTAGATCGTCAACTTGCCCTTGTGCGCCTTCGCTGATTGCATTGATTGTAGCCTGTAGCGTCTCGGCCCTTTTTTGAAGGCCCGCCAGGTCGGTCCCGGTCAATCCTCCACCGAACAGCCAATTGCCGGCTTTGTCTATAGCCGACATAATTGCATGTGTTTCTTTTAGCGTGGCATTGAATAGTTTGAGCCCCTCAATGGCAATTGGCTTGCCAAGTTCTGCCCAAAGAGATTGAGAACGCTGTTCAGCAACCTTTAACTGGTCCGACAGATCGTCCCACGCTTTGATTGTTTCCCCACTAATGACGGCGCCCGCTTCTCGCGCGCTCTGAATTACCGCATCATTGCCGCGCGCCAATTGCTCTAGCGTTGTTACCATTCGGCTGCCAGAGCGGCCGAATATTTCCATGATCAGCGCGTTACGCTCGGTTTCGGACGACATGCCTAACAAGCCGCGCGCCAACTCCGGCAGCACTTCCGCCGGCTTCCGCAACTTGCCTTCCGAGTCCAGTAGCTTGACGCCCAGCTTGTCAAAGCGGGCAATCATTTCGTCGCTACCCTCGTTGGCCGTCCCCATGGCGCGCGTTAGCTTCATCATCGCGCCGTCGAGCTGCTCGACGTTGACGCCAGATTGAGCTGCAACCAGCCTGTAAGCCTGTAGCTGGTCGGTCGTCAGCCCAATTTGCTCGGCCTGTTCGCCTAGATCGCCGGCCGCCATGCCAGCGGTCCACAGTTTATGAGCCGCCGCCGCGGCAAGCGTCGCCGCCGTCAGCGGCCCCAGCATCCGCGTCACGGCGCCGAACGCATTAGACATACCCTGCGACATGCCCGCGGCAATGGTCTCTGTCTGCTTCATGCGCTGCTGAAGCGACGTGAAAGCAGCGGAAGTCTTATCGGCAGCCGTGATCTGGATTTGCCATTGTGCTGCATCGAGTGGCATCAGGTCAGCCCTTCCGCTTCTTGCGTTCGTCTTCCAGGACGGACAGGTAAACCATCCATCCATTCCATTCCTCGACGGTCATTCCGTCGATTTCCGCCAGTGTTTTGTGGAGGCGGTCGGCCAGCGCATATCGCGCAAATTCGGCCGACCGCCTCCCGCTTAGTTTTTTTCGATTTCCGGGATGGCCGGGCCAACGATGGCGGCGATAATCGGGCCAAGCGCATCACCGGCAACGGCACGCTTCAAATCCTGTTTATCGTCCTTTGTGAAAACAGGCTTGCCCTCGGCATCCACCGTCTTTGCGACGATGGTTTCAGCCATCCGCAATGCACCGTCGTCGGGGTGCATCGCTGCGATTTTGGTCTGCTCGCCAAGCGTCAGTGGCGTCACGAAGACTTCGCGCCCCAGCACATCCACCCGCCGCTTGCGGGCGGCAAAGTCCGCCCTCAATAGATCAATGAGACGGTCAGTCATGGCTTAGGCCAGCGTCGACTTGGTAAGAGCGCCGGTGCCCTGGAAGCTGTAGGTAGCCTCGACCATGCCGTTATGGGTCTGCGACGTACCCCAGCCGGTCACAATCGCGGTGCCGGTGTAGTACGTCTCGGACGTACCGGCGCTAGCGCCTTCGGGGTACAGGTTCAGCGTGACGCTGGAACCGATGGTAAAGGCGCCCTGACCAGTGGTGTCCGCTTCATCCCAAAAGCAGGTGACTTCGGCGGTCCACGAATTCTGCGTCACGACATGCGTCTTCCACGTATCACCGATCACGGTGTCTTCCGTGGTGTCGGCGCTCATGTTGATGGAAAACGAACGCACTTCGGCAACGGTAACGCTGCCGACCTTGACAACACCTTCGTTGCCAACATGGTTAGCCATTTAGACTTCTCCGGTTTGTGTGATGCCCTATGCGCGGACGCGCGGACGCGGCCGGCGGGCGGGCTTCCGCGCCGGGCGTTTCTCGGTTGCGAGTTGTTGGTGGCCGCTAGAGCGGCGGCTTAGTTCGCCAGCGTAGCCGGCGCGGTTTCGTAGGTTGCGTATTCGGCCAGGAACGTCAGCCGGATCACGCCGACCGGCTGCTCGCCGTCGCTGTTGATGAATGTTTCTGTTTGCGCGACATGAACGCGGCGCACCTTGCCGCCAAGCGTGGCATCCGTGCCGATGGCCGTTTCGACCTCGGCAGCCATGTCGTCCAGCGCGTCGTCAATACTGTCGGTCGCTCGCGCGTAGCACTCGACAACAAGCGACAGCTCGCGCACCAGCCGCCGCGGTGATCGCATGATTTCAGGCTGCGACGCTTCGTTGGTCGTGTAGACGCAAAGCCCCGGCAGATCGGCGGTCGCCATCGGATAGGTGCGGCTGGCGTAGACGCGGGGGCCGGTCGTCGCGAGGCCGGTGCAGATCGTCACCACGGCGTCGCGGATTTGCTGGCGAGCGTGCATTAGATCGCCTCCAGGATCAGCATGGTAACGCCCGTTCCGTCAGGCTCGACAACGCGCACCGTATAGCTTGAACCTGCCACCGTGATCGTGTCACCGGCAGCGGCGCCGCTTGGCAGATCAGCGGTCGCGCATGTAAAGCGGGGCTGGCTGCTGGTGACGCCAGCGCGGCCGACCGGATCAACGCCGTAATAATCGCGGTCCATGATGCCATTCAGCGTCGTGGCCGCGCCGCCATGCGTATAGGTCGCCTCTACGCCATGCCCGGTGGTGCGGAAAAATGCGGCGATGTTGTCTGTGAACACTTAGGCGAACTCCGACTGGTCTACGTCGAAATATCCCTCGCCGGCGCCGTCGTTCGTGCCCGTCGCCTCCCAGCGATAACGCCAGCGGCCTTCCTGGTTGGCGACGATATCGGCAACGTAGACGCCCGTGGACTCGCGCATCACTTCGTCATCGACGCCATACTCATAGGAAGCGATGACGCCGCTGGGCGGCAGCACGCGTAAAAAAACCCCCGCAGGATTTGCGAGGGTTTGGTTATCGTCGCGGAACGTGCCGCGCAGGCGCGCCGTGGCGCCGAGTGTGTAGGTCGTCATGCGGCTTCCGGTGTCACCGTGATTGCAGGGTTATCAGTCGCCATGGCGCCGTATGCCGGCGCGTCGGATACCGCCAGCGGGTAGGCCACGGCGTCGCTTGCCGTGATCCGGTAGCGGGCCGGCAGGCCGCGCACGGTGCCAGCCGCCGTCAGCACGGCGCCGGCAAGCGTGACGCCCAGCGCCGCGTTGCCAGTTACCAGCAGCGCGCCGCTGGCTGTCGCGTCTTCCAGCGTCGCGTCTACATGCGCGGTCGTCTGCTGGTTGAGCGTCGCCGCGACGGTGGCGGCTTCCAGCGCAATATCCGCCGCAGCCTGCGTCAGCGTCCCGGAGAAGGCATAGAGCGTGGCGCCGTCCAGCGTCGCCGTCGCCTCGGCAGCGACGCGCACGGCGCCGGTGGCCGTCGTAGTGGCGTCTTCCAGCGCGACAGCGGCGGCAGCCAGCGCAAGGACCGTGGCAGCAGCCGAAGCCGTGGCGCCATCCAGCGTCGCCGTGGCCGTGGCTGCCAGGCTTACGGCGGCCGTGGCGACCGTGGTGGCCCCGTCCAGCTCGGTCGCCAGGCTGCCGGCTACCGGCGCAACGGCCGTTGCCGTGGCCGCTACGGCCCCTAGGGAGGCCGCTACAGTGGCACCAGCCGGGGCGCTGCCCGTAGACGCCACAGTGGCCGGATCAAGCTCCACGGCCGCCGTAGCCCCGGCAATAGCGGCTGTGGCAGCCGTGGTGCCGGCGTCGTCCAGCGTGATCGCCGCGGCGCCCGTATTCAGCACCGCCGCCGCGCCGCTGGCCGTCGCCGTCAGCGTGGCGTCCAGCGCGGCGGCAATAGCGACGGTCGCCGTCGCGGCAACCGTGGCATCCGCCAGCGTCACGTCTACAGCCGTCCCGCCCGTCACGGCCACGGCGACGGTAGAGGTTGCCCCGGCGAGCTGGATCGCGGCGGCGCCGGTCAGCGATACAGTGCCATCGCCCGCGCTGGTAACATCGTCCAGCGCCACCGCCACAGTGCCGCCGGCAATAGCCTTCGCCGTGGCCGTCGTCGTGGCGTCGCCAAGCGTGGCAGCCGTGGCGCTGGCTACCGTGACCCCGACCGCCGCCGTCGTCGTGGCGTCGCCCAGCGTGGCAGCCGTGGCGCTACCAACGATAACGGCGACCGTTGCCGTAGGCTCGGCGCCGGACAGGAACACGTCCAGTTCAGCGCCGACGCGAACGGTAGCAGCAGCCGAAACCGTGACACTATTCAGTGCAGCGGCAGTGGCTGCCTTGACCTTGACCGTGGCCGTTGCAGTCGGCGTCGCATCTGCCAGCGTCCTTGATACCGCGGCAACAATCGGATTTTGAGCCGTTGCCGCCGCCGTCGCGGTATCAAGTGTCTTTGTCGCCGTGCCCTTTACCGCCACCACAGCGGAAGCCGCAGCGGTGGCAGACGCCAAAACAACGCCGACCTCTAGCGCTGATCCTGCAAAAGTCTCATTGACGAAAATACCAAGCGCATATTGACGCGCCTGTTGCTCATTCAGAAATAGCGCGCCTTCGCCATTCGGAAGAACAAACTGGCGCGACATGCTTAGGCCACCACTAGCAGCGGATCATAGTAGAACGTAGACGACGCCTTGGCCGCCTTGATCGTGACCAAAAGCGGCCCCTTCATCTGCGGCGTAACCGTCGCGGTCATCTTGAACTTGGTTGTCGAGCCGCCCCAGGTTGACGTATCAGAAGACAGCGCGCTACCGGATGCCAGCACGTCTGCTTTCGTCGTTGTCACTACGGACGAAACTGGCGTCGCGCTACTGCCCATGTAGCTGACATTCATCCATAGCTCGTCGTTATTCGGGACAGCGGCGCCACCCCAAATGCCGTAGACTGTGATTGTCTTTGAGCTGCCCGTCGTGTCGTTCCAGATTGCAATCGGCTCGGACTCAAATGGAAACTGCCAATTTGCAGAACTGTTCGTGACGATCTTCCGCGCGTAAGTGTTCGTTCCGTTGGATGCGCCGCCGGTGCGAATGATCGTGGTTTCGGTCGTTTCGGTTCCGCAATACATATACTTTTCGTAGCGGTAATTCGTACCCGACGAATCGCCATTAACGAGGACCACTTGCCAATTGTTTGTGGAAGTCGTCCCGCCTGAAACCGCTACAGACGCGCCCAGCTTGCAATTCTCAAACCTGACACGCCCGGTCACGTTTGCGGCGCAAAGTGTTTTGCCGGAACCAAATGCAGACAGGTCCACACCTGCGAGAGTCAAAACACCCGCCGCAAGAAAAATTGGTGTAGTTGGAACAGTGCCGGTTGCTGCGATTGAGCCGCCAATAATCCGCGCGTTTCCTGGGTTTGCGCTGCTTCCTGTGTTGTAGATTGCCTGGCTGGCGTTTCCGAACACGAAAGAACAATTTTCAAGCCGCGTATTTGAGCCGGCTGTGTCGCATAGGTAAAAAACAGAAGACGCGCTTGTCGTGTTCAATTTGAAAACACAATTTGAAAACGCATTATTCGCACTTTGCGAAATATACAAAACGACGTTATTGGCGGCCGATCCCGCAAAGAATTGTATGCCGTACCAATAACCAATGCCGGTGATTTTCAGATTTGACGCGCCAGTGGTCGAGACCGTTGCTGTCGTGCGAAGGTCAGCAGAAACAGGAGGAACGGAACCGGCGCGGTTTACGCAAATAACTTTGCAAGGCGTACCAATAGAGCTTCCTGGAACATTCAGCGAAATAGCCGCCGCCGTCGTCTCCGCGTGATCGTGCGCCACGTAGAACACGTCGCCCGCAGCCTTGCCGGAAAACGCAGTCGTGAGCGTCGTAAAAGCGTTAGCCCAATCCGCCCCGGTGCCCGTACCGACCGCGCCGCTGTAAACGTAATAGGTCGCCACTATTCGCTCTCCAGCATTGCAGCGCGGTCGGCCATGATCTGGTTAACGTCCGAACCAGCGTCGGCCAGGTAATAGAACTCGCGCACCTCGCCGCCTTCCAGAACATGTCGCTCAGTCACCCAAAAGCGCCGGTCACGCTGCGGCGGCTCTTGGGTGAGAGTGGACGAAACGACGACCATGCGGCGTCCTCGGCGTTAGCGTTAGGCGTTGCCGGCAGTGAGCGAAAACGCCGTCACCGTAACCTGCTGGCCCACAGCAATGGACGTATTGTCTAGGGTCATGTCTCCGCCCCCGGCGGTGGCAGTGATCGATCCCTGAAAATGGCAAGTCGTGCCGTCGCTTGCGTAGATGCGAAAGTGTCCAGCCGTGCCGCTCGCGTCGGCGCTGGTGTCTTCCCAGGTGCCGCTCTTGGCCTTAGCGCCGCTCGACGCCGCAGCCATCCAATCGGACGGCAGCGAAAGCGTCGCCAGCACCGTGCCGCTGTCGGCCGTGGCGCAGTTAGCAGGTGCCGCGCCGGTGCGGATTTTCAGAATAGCGGACGTACCGCACGTCGTTTCATAAGCGTCCAGGCCCGCATTCCGCAGGGCCACGCTAAGTTGCAGTGCCATATGTAAACTCCAGGATAAGGCAGAAAAAGAGACGGCGGCCGAAGCCGCCGCCTTTAGTTCTCAGGCCCCTCAGTGATCAGGTGGTCACGATGTCCTTGATCGCGGCGAACGACTCGGCGTGACGCACGGCGACATCAACCTCCTGGAAGATGCGGAGGCGCACGGTGCCGGTATTCGACGCGGTGTAAGGATCGACCAGGATATCAGTGCCGCTAAAAATCCCGATCATAAGCTCTGAGAAGACACCATAGATGCAGGCAGAAAGCGCACTGCCGGTAGACTTAGTGAGGTCGCTCGGAACCTGCGTGGTGATTGCCAGCGGGTAGCCGTAAATCTCGTTGTACGGCGGCTCAAGGATCATGCGCGAGTCGGTCGAGCTAACGCGCGCAGTGCGGGCCAGCTTAGACTTCACCTTGGGATTGGTGAGGAAGCTGGCCGAGCCATTAAGAGCATCGTCCATCTCGACTTCGGCCACCAGCTTCACGAGTGAATCCCAGGTCGGCGCGTCGCCGGTGGCGCCAAGCGCAACCGAGCCGATGCCGCTGGTTCCGAGAATGCCAGTCGGTTCGTTGCTGCCGCCGCCTTCGATGGCAACGTCTTCGATCTTCGCAGCGATCTGCTTGATCATGTCGTCGCGAATGATCGCCTCAACCGACGGCGTGCTGTTCAGCAGCAGCAGGCGGCTCATGTCCACGTAGCCGGAAACCGAACGCGGCTGCATGGTGATCTGGCGGAACGTCGGCGCACCCTCGGTCGGCGCGTTGCCCTCAGCAACGAACGCAACCGTCGTCTTTGCATTCAAGGCCGGAATCGCAATGTTACCCTGCAAACCCGACATGAAACGGGCGCCGAGAGCCGGCAGGACCATGTTGGCGCGCAGCGCGTCAACGAAGTCATTTGCCATGAGCTGGGTGCCGACCAGGTTGCCGCCAGCGGTCGCGCTGCCAACGGTCAGGTCGCGCTTGAAGATGTCCGCGGGAATGAACATGCCGCGCGGAGACTTGCCCATGCGCTGCGCGATTTCCTGCGAGACTTCACGCTCGAAACCCGCCTTGGACCAATCGTTGGTCGCCATCGCGTTGACGGCGCGCAGCAGCGAAAACTGCTTCACTTCCTTGGCGTTCATCCCGACCTCGGCGGCCGGCGCGTCAATCGGCTTGTTCACGCCCTTCTCGAACAGGACGCCGCGGAACTCGGCGGCGGACAGGCCATCCTTGATCGCCTTCTCGGCATCCTCGCGGACGTTGTGGCGATAGCCAATGCTCAGGATTTCGGAGACGCGCGCCTTCTCGGCCTTCGCGGCTTCGTCACGAACGGCGGTAAGGTCCACCGCCTGCGTATTGTCAGACATGGTTTGCTCTTTCACTTCGATATTGGGTTGGACGATTTCAGCAGCGCGGCCCACGCCAACGGACGTATCGGCCGGGATGCTGACAATTGAGATTTCGAGCGGACGCCACTTGGTCACTCGGTACACGTCCAATGCACCTTCGCGGCCAACCTTTGTCATTTCCTCGACGATGTAACCGACACTCACGTTTCCGCGAATGCCATCAGCCACGTCGTTGAAGTATTCCTCGGCATCCTCGCCTCTCCCGAAGCGAACGACAGCCCGACCAACCTTGTCGGGTCCGATGGTGACACTCTCAACAACGCCGATCTGTTCCGTCGGATCGTGGTCCGCAAGAAGCGGCGCGCGACCTGACGCGAGAAATTCAAGATCAATAGCACCAGGGCTATGGTCCAGAATTTCAATTCCGAAAATGCGCTCATATGGCGCCTCGCTAGAGAACGCCAGCGACACCGTGCGGGCTTCCGCATTGATCGCACTGCGCTCGACAGCGAACGAACGATACGTCAGCGGCGCCGACGGCTTGCGGTCAGCCACAGCACGGGCGGCAGACTGCATCGGGTCAATCCGAATTTCAGTGACCGTTGCCGGATCAATAGCCAGGCTAGCCGGCTGCACTTGTGGCTGTTCCATCTTGGTTGTCCGTTGGTTTGGTGAGGCCGGCCGCTGCCAGCAATTCGGCTTCGTTGGCGCGTTCCGCCACCACGTCTTCAATATCAAGGCCGCGTTCGCTCAATGCCTGCGTCAGCGTCATCAAGCCGTTCTGGATCGCCAACACCTGGGCATTTGTCTCCTTTTCAGGATCGACCCACTGCCAGCCACGCGGCACCCAAATGGTCTGCTTCCACTTCCATATCTTGGCGGACGGAAGAGTCAGCAAACCCGACATAAGGGCACGCTCCAGCCAACGGTCGTAAACACGTTGGCAGAACTGCTCGACCATCCACCACTGCGTCACGCGCCAGTGGTCGCGCTCATCCAGCAGCCCTTGCCGAATGCTGCTGTAGTTCACGCTTTCCAGGTCGTTAGACAGCGACGTGTAAGAGACGTTGAGGCCAGAAGCGATGCCGCGAAGCATCGCCTTCTCAAAGTCGCTGAATGCCGTCGAAGGATGCTGCGGATCATATGCCGTAAACGTCACGCCAGCCGGCAGTTGCTCAAACTGGCCTGGCGCCACATCCGTCACGGTCACGCCACCGGACTGCCCGTCGCCGGTGTAGCCGTCGCCGTCGGGCGACGTAAAGAAACCCATTTTCGACGCAGACACGCGCGCGGCCACCAACTCGGCTTCTTCGTAGCCGCCCAGCATTTTCAGCCGCGTCATCGCCGTAGACATCCACGGCACGCCGCGCGTCTGCCCGGCTCGCTCGACGACGAAACAGTGCAGCATGTCTTCCGCAGGAACGCGGCGATGCCGCGCGCCGCTCGCCTTGCTGTACTGGTAATCCTGCGGATGTTGCTCCAGCACCCAATACGCCAACGGCTTGCCGGATGCGTTGACCTCGACACCCATGCGGATTTCATTACCGCTGCCAGGCGCGCGGTCGTTCTTCTCAACGTCCACCAGGTCAGGGTCGATGAACTGAAGCTGCAAGCCGTAGGCGTTGTCCGCCTTGCGCGTGTTGGTGAGATAGATGAACGCTTCGCCATCGCGCGCGACCGTCTCGATGAACAGCCGCTGCGCGTTGATCCACGTTAGCTTGCCGTCCGTCGTGACGGCGCTGCCGGCCCAATTGTAGAAAGCCGTTTCAAGCTGATTGTTGGCGAATTGATCCAGCGCGCCGTTCGTATCGCGCGACCGCACCTGTAGCTTGATGCCGTGCGGGCCAACGACGTTGGCAACGACCATCTTTAAATATTTGCGCGCATAATCGTTGTTCAGCGCCAACTCACGCGACCGGGCGCGCAGCGTCGTCAGGTTATAGCGAATGTCGCTATCGGCCGACTTGGTGCCGGTGATCCACGACGAAAAAAGCCGCCCTGTTGAGGCGGCTTCGTAGTTGCGGCGCTGCGTCTTCGGGCGCCGGCGGAAGAAATCAACCAGCCCCATTAGAACCGAACCATGATCTTGGAGTTAGTGCCCAGCCCGCGGCGGATGTTCTCCGCCGCCTTCTCGCGCGCCACTTCCGCCTTGTAGCGGTCGCGAAACTTGACCAGCTCGGCAACGGGTATCTTTTTCAGCGACCGCCCGTTGATGGAGTACTCTTCAACGTCGTCCTGCGCCTTGCCCTCTAGCAGAGCCTCAATGGCGTCGAGCATCCGCGCCGCGTGCGAACGCGGGTCGGCAGTAGAACTAGCGCGATCAGCAACGACATCGAAGAAGCCCTCCGCAACCGTGGCGCGGGCGCTGTCGCTGGTACGCGTGATGTACGCCTGCCAGTGCCAGGTGCCCGGCGTCCATTTGGCCGTGACTGCCGACGCGACCGTGACCTGGTATGCCGAATTAGCCGTCACGTTGAACGACGCCGTTGCATCGCCAGCGCGGCGGCCGCGGTAGTGCAGCGTATATTCGGAAGACGGATAATCCGTCAGCAGGTCGGCGCGGCGCCAGATCACGGTGTCGCCGGCGACTACCCGCGCGGGTTCGCCGTCGACCACGGTGAACAGGTTAGCCATACTATCTCCAGCTATTCATCCAGCCGCCGCCCATGCGCGGCCGGCGGACAGGTTGCGGTGCGCGTGGCGCAGGCTCCAATGGGTGAGCCGCCGCCGGTTGCAATGGCGGGGTTGTCGCCGGCGGCGGCTCGGGCGCAGCAGCGGGCAAGGGAGGACTAACATCCCGGAACCGCGCCCATACGACATTCAAAGACTGGAGCGCCGCGTATGCGTAGACGCGCGCATCCAGTGCTTCGTTACGGGCGCCCGGCTTCTTCACCCACGTCCTGACCGGGAAGCCCTTGCTATACTTCGTCGTCACGCTCTCAGCGGTGAGCTGCGCGAACCAGTCAGCCTCGCGGCTTGCCGGAAAGTGACAGAAGCCAGCGCCGGGGCGTGTGATCCGCAGCCGCGCGTAGACTGCCTCCTTCGCGGCATCGACGCCGACAAGGAACAGGTTGATGCGGCCCGAGTTATTCTTGCTCGCCTTCTTCGGCCACACAGGGCGACCGGCGCCAGCCATGCCCTTGATTGCGTAGACGCGGCGGTTGAACCGGTCGCGGGCGTAGCGGTAGACGGCTTGCGTATGGTGTCCGCCGCTATCCACCGCGGCGCTCGCGATCTTTAGAACCGCGCCGTCTTCGCGCTTGAACTGTTGCGCCAGCAGCTTGTCCAGGTCCGCCCACAGCGCCGGTGCGCTCGGATCGCCAAACATGCGGACATATTGGAGTGACCAAGACTCCTCATCCCGGCCCCAGCCTACGATTTCGACTTCCAGCCGGTCATCCTGCACATCGACGCCAGCCGTCAGCACCAGCACATCGCGCGGGATCGCGTCTTCGCTCCACTCCTCGGCGCGGTCCATCAAGCCGGTTTCGTCTACCGTCTCGCCGGCGTCTTCCCACGTTTCGCCCAGGCTGGTGTTCACCCAAGCGCGCAGCGTTTCCGGCGATTTCTTTGCCTCGATAAACGCCCGCGCGATTTCAGAAACACGCGACCAGGGCGAGTACAGCTCGGACAAATGGAAGCCGGCAATGCCGGTGAAGTTAGCGCCTGCCCTCCACTCGCCCTTGCGGATCGCCGCATAACGCTGGGCATCCGTCCACTCGGCGCCGCAATGCTCGCAGTAGTACGCCGCGCTTTCTGGCTGGTTGGCAGGCCAGCGGACGCTCGACCACTTCAATACCTGGACTTCGGCGCAGTGCGGACACGGCACCCAGTAACGGCGCTGGTCGCTTTCCTCGAAAGCCATCTCAATCCGGCTGCCGCCCTTTACGGTCGGAGTGCTGGTCAGGACTAGCTTCCGGTTCCAGAACGTCGCGCTGCGCTTGCGCGCCAGCGTTACCGGGTCGCCTTCGCTGCCGGCGCTCGATGGGTAGCGGTCCACCTCATCGCATAGCACGATGCGGATAGGCCGTGACGCCAAGCCGGCTGGCGAGTTGGCGCCGGCAATCGTGAGATGGCCGCCCGGAAACTGCTTATGCGTGATCGTCGTTCCGCTGTCGCGGCTGCGCGGGTCCTTGACCCTGCCGCGTAGCGCCGGCGTGTCGCGCAGCATCGGCGCCAGGCGGTCCTTGCTCCACGCCTCGCCCATTTCCAAAGTCGGATGAATGACCAGGATGGGCGCCGGGTCCTGCGCGATATGGAACCCAACCACGTTGCCCAGGGCACACTCGGTCTTGCCGACCTGGGCGCTCGACATGACCACGACGGTGTGGACCGTCGGGTCGCTCACCGCGTCCATGATGCCGCGCTGGTACTCGGCGCGGGCGGTATCCCATATGCCCGGTTCCGCCGATGCCTCAGGCGACAGGCGCCGGTACTGGTCCGCCCATTCGCTCACCGTCAACACCGGCGGCGGCTTCAGGTTCTCCCGGCGCGCTTTCGCCAAAGCTGCCGCCAACAAGCTCATTCAGGGCTTCCGTGATTTCGCGCGCGAGCAATTCGCGGCAGGTGTGTTCGTTGGTTTCGATAGCGATCCGCGGCGCCAACTTGGTCGGGATCGCCAGCAGCTTGGCCCGCGTCGCCGCGTATTCGTCGGCTATGGCTTTCGCCACATCTTCGATCCGCACGACCTCGCCGCGTTCGCGCTCTAGCTGCAATTCGGCCAGCGCGGCGTCGGCCGTGATCTTTCGGACACGCGCTTCGTCAACGGTGCCGCTCGGCATCGCGCCGCTCGCGACACGCTCGCTGGCTTGGGCTTCAAGCCACTGCGTCACCTGGGCGGTATTCAGAACGACGTTCTTTTCCCGCCTCTCAGAAGGCAGGCCGCGCCGTATCCATTGATCCACCGTCCCAATGGAAACGCCGAAGAAATCGGCCGCCTCCGTCTTGTTGACTTCGCGGCCCGCGCCAGTCCGTTTCCGCAAGGTTGCACTCTCTCAGCCAGGCGTCGAAATCCTTGGCGCCCTTCCGCGTGTTGCAGTCCTTGCAGCATACGGCGACGTTTTCGACGGAATGCCGGCCGCCAAGGGCCAGCGGGGTCATATGGTCTAGCGTCTTGTCGTGCCGCCCCATTTCCTTTTGACAGTAGGGGCAGAAATGCGAGCAAAGAAAAAGCCGCCTGAGTAAGGCGGCTTCTAGGGTCCCGTCGGACTGTTCCAATATTCGTCTGTATCTTCGTTCGCGCTGGGCGCGTAGCGCCGACGGCTTGGCGTGCTTCCAGACTTTTGTGCGCTCTTTGCTGCAATCGTAGCAGTAAGCCTGTATGCCAGTGCTGTTCCGCTTGTTGGCTGGAAACTGGCTGACGGGTTTTACTTCCGCACAGTCGCGGCAGCGGCGCGTGCCGTCGGCGCGGATAGGCTCAGTGACTGCGTTAGTGTCATGCAGGCAGCAGGTTTTGTTGTAGTGCCCACCCCGCCGCGGCTGCTTAGGCCAATCGCGCCTAGGCTTGCTGCCTCCGCATTTTGGACAAGTTAACAATGTGTCTAGAAACGCCTCGCGCCGCTCGCGTGCTTCGCGCCTCTTAGCCTTTAGGCTTGGCGTTTCCCATTTGGCGTATTTTGCGGCATGGCACTCTTTGCAAACGGACTTGACGCCGATTGCGGTCCTTGCCGCGTGGAAGCCTTCAAACGGTTTAACGACATGGCATTTCACGCAGGCTTCCGTCCCTTGGGCATCCAGTCCTCTAGCAATTTGGTTTTACAAATTCTGTCCGTAGAAGTGCGTTGGGCCGCGCAATAACCCGCAGTGGACGTGTGGATAGGACCCCCAAATTTTTTTTGGGCAATAATGTTGCGCGGAACTCGACTTGCGACTCACTCGCAGCGCGGCTGCTACATCTCGCCCGACAACACTCGCTTTAGATGCTTCGTTATGATCTGGTCGCTATAACGCGAGTATATGCGCTGTGCCTTGCCGATGAAGTCGAAGCGAACGCGATAGTTGGGCGCCCGCGTGAAGATGAAGGCAGGCCACAGGACTGCGCCAGCGTGCCAATAGATACCGGGCTTTAGATGCTCGCTGCCTTTGCGTGGGGCAGGGAAAAAGTAGTTGGTCTTCCTCGCCCCTCGCCTCGCCCGCACTGGTTTCTCGCCGTCGTTCTGATAACGGCGGATATCAGCCAGCATGCGACGCACCAGACCCGGCGGCACGTTACCGTTGCCGTCGAGCGGGATGGCAGGCCCAGGCATTGCGTACTGATCAGCACGCATGAACCCCGACTTGATAAGCCCGACCTCGAAATTCTTATGGCGCCGCGGCCCGCCTGCCATTTGTGCGTGCAGGTACTTGGCCTGGTTAGCCGACGACTTGGGCGCGTTCCGCTTGATCCAGATATTGACGACAGGTCTGGTCAGGGTCGCGCGTTCGTAGTCGATGGCCTTGAGCGTCAGCGCCGTCGGATTGTCGAAGGCAGTCTCAAGGTCTTTTTTCAGGAGCGAATTGATAACCGCGCCAATCTCGTTGGTTGCGGCGGTTATGGCTTTGGGCAGCCGCTCTTTCTTGATCTGGTTGACCTGGGCCAGCAGCCTCGCAGCGTCGCTAGATACGCTGAATTGCAGCATTCCAACGACCCCACAAAAGAAAATGGCGCGGGGTCAAACCGCGCCAAGATAGTCAAGAAAATACTTGATTTTGGATAGCGTGTCTATTCGGCCTTCCGGTCGAGTAGCGCCCCCGCATCCCGTATATCCACGGCATCCGGCAGCGTCCCGGCCAGGTTCCACTTTGCCGCCAAAAGCCCAAGGATAAACAGCTTTTTGCCCGCCGCCGTTGCGTGGTGGCAGCCCAATTCCCGGCCCACGCGACGGTCTGACAACTTGGCCGCGATCCCCCAGGCCACGATTAGCCCTTCGCGGTCGAGCATCCAAAGCCCGTCCAAAGCCTGCCGGGCCGCCGTCATATCGGACGCCGAGACGCCCAGCCGCATCGGCTCGCCAGGTTGGTCTTTCCAAATCTCGCGAACGGGCGTGGGCATACAGGACTTGAACCCCGCCGGCCGTGTGTCGGCCGTATGCGGTAGCCGCCGGAACACATCCGCCATACGCATCAAGCGCGCCCGCACCGTCAGCTCGCACCATGGATCGCCCAGCGTCGGCGCCACGTTGCTGGGCCGAGCCACGGCAACAAACCGCGTGCGCGCGTGGACGCGATAGGTTGCCGGCGTGATGCCACGGCCGCCCCGCTCCACTGTTTCATCAAGATTAAGCTCAACGACAATGCGGCTGCGGTCGTTCGTCATTCTTCTTTCCTCGGGGGCCATAGAGTTTCGCGGCCGCGGCTTCGATAAGGCCGCGTTCAACCCAGCTTAGAATTTGATCCGGGAACAGCACAACGACGCCGCGCGTATGCCACGCGGCTGCCGCCATAGATCGTAGGTCCGCCTCGTTTAATGGCGTCCTGCCAAGCCCGCGGCTTAGGCTGGTCTTCAATTGACCACCCCCGACGCGGGCGTTGCCTCGCGCATCATCCGCCGGTTAAGGGCTTCATGCGTCCGCTCAATCAAGTGGCTGCGATATGATGCGGTTTCGCCTTTTTCGATGGCGGCGCCGATCACTGACACTAGGCCGCCAATAACCTCCTCAATGGTCATCGGGTCGCCGTTGCCTGCGCGCATGATCGAATACGTGCGGACGTAGAGCGTGAGGCCGTCGATAAACGCGGCGTCCGGGCCTTTCATTTGCGCCCCGCCGCGGCGATCACTTCGGCCGGCGTCAGGCGCTTGTTGTCCACGCGGAT
>Ga0208784_1000256_pt1 | contig 27463 bp, 79 predicted proteins | sample DEB19_08_DNA_FD_184531 | JGI IMG/M metagenome (GOLD analysis project Ga0208784, IMG submission 184531) | Aqueous microbial communities from the Delaware River and Bay under freshwater to marine salinity gradient to study organic matter... | ecosystem: Environmental > Aquatic > Marine > Coastal ... | reverse complement strand
CAGATATTATAACAGAATCTGGAGAAATTGGAGAATTTGAATTAGATTGTTTTAAAATTAAAATTAATGATTTAACTTCATATGAAAAAAGTTTAATTAAAAGTTTGGCTTCTTAAATTATAAAACATATATTTATAAAGAAATACAAGGAGAAATATTATGGATTTTAAAGTCTACTACTATTACTCAGCTAATGATATTAATAAAGAAGCTATTGATAAAGTAATAGCTCCAAGCCGGTTAGATGCTTTATCATATTTTGCTGAGCGTAAACAAATAGATGAGTTCACATTTATTAAGTTATATAATTTAGAAGAAGTTAATGAAGAAATTCAACCTAAATAATTTCGGTAAGAAATTAAAAGTTAGTCAACGTAGTATTCAAAAACAACCTGAAGTAACTGAAAAAGAGTTGTTTGTTGAAACAGTAAACATGTTGTACGAATGTTGGCTACGATCAAACGCAGCTTATGAAACATTTAAAATAAATTTATTAGAATATGAAGAAAAATATTTTCAAGTAATTGAAAATCTTATTCTAGTAAAATATGGGACTTGGAAAACTGAAATTATTCTTTGGTATATATTTGCTAGAGAAGATGCTGAGGGAAATATTGCGCCATTAATTTTACAGATTAAAGAAAAAGAAGACGAAGAAGTACTTCTTGAAACTCCAGAACAGCTTTGGGACTTATTAGAAAGATTAAATAACGAATCAGATTTAAATTTTGAATAAAAGGTTATGAGCAAAATATGCATAGCATGTGGTGAAAAAATTCATCCAAAACGATTAGAGATTTTACCAGACACTCAAAAATGTGTTAGTTGTTCAACTACAGGTAAAAAAGCAGGTGTAACAGTTATGTTAGGTGAAGGTGATCACACATATACTGAAACTGTAATTATGGACCGAGAAGAATATCTCAAATATCAAGAGGTAGAACTCAAAATTAAAGGTCCTAGAAAAGATGAATTGCCGCATCCAGATGATGTTCTTGATGAAATTGAAGAGGAAATCATTGAAGAGGAAGAAGAGGAAGAAGAGGAAGAAGAGGATAATGCCTAAATCAAAACCACTAACTAAGGAACAAATACTCTTAGCTATGAAAATGACTAAGAGTAATAAAGCAGCTGCTCGCTACTTAAATGTTTCTTATATTCATTATAAAGGTTGGGCTAAACAATACCACGAATTTGAAGGTGGTAGATCATTATTTGACGCTCATAAAAACCAATCAGGTAAAGGTATTCCTAAGTTCTTAGCTGGTAATGTTAAGAAATCAAAATGGGATGTATTGGATGTTATTGAAGGTAGAATAGCAGCTACTCATTTTAAACCTGAAGACATCAAACGCAAAATGATTGATGAGGGTTATTTAAAAGAGGAATGCGCTATGTGTGGTTTTCATGAACGTCGAGTTAATGACTATAAAATACCACTTATACTTAATTTTAAAGATAATAACTCAAATCATTATAATTTAGGTAATGTTAGGTTTTTGTGTTATAATTGTTACTTTTTAAATATAGGAAATATATTTAATAAACAAGATATTAATCAATTAGAAACACATAACGAAACATATGGTACTAGTGAGGAAATAGATTTTCAATTAGACGACTACCAAAAACAACGTTTATCAGAACTCGGATTATACGAACCACCAAAACCAGAAGATGATGGTTCAGAGTTTATTTCAAGACTTTAGAATATTTATTATTGATGGCTAAGAACAAGAAACATAATAAATTAGTCAAAGACTATGATAAGCAAAAGTCTGAGCACTTAGACAAATTAGCTTCTAAGATGTTGAAGAATGATGAGAAAATGCAGAAGCTAAAAGAGAAACATATTAATACTAACTTCTTAAAACTATTTTAATATGCATAAGCCCAAAGAATTTGAAGTAAATACACTAAATGAATTCCAGGATTTAGTTGATAAGAAGCACTTTAGCATATCACAAGCTATAGTTAACTCAATACTAAGTAATCTTAGAACACGTAAGAAAAATGTTCACATATTAAGTATTAAGTGTTTACAAGAAAATACTATATTTGATATAACACTAGAAAAATCACACTTTAGTCATACACTTAAAGAAAATTTAAAATATTTTGTTGATCGTGAAATGTATGAAGAATGTGCTAAAATACATAAAGCTATTGAATCGTTAAGTAAGAGTAAAAAAAGCTAATATGTATAAATATAAATAAAAATTTTAAACATTAAACATGTCTTGCACACTTACAAGCTCAGCTTCTCCTAACCCAACATGTCTAGGAACTCCAGTTATATTAACAGCTACTTTTCCAAACTTTAGTGGTTCTCTTGTAAGTGGTTCCTATACTTGGTCACCCTCAACCCATCTTAATACAACTACTGGACCAGTTGTTATTGCTACACCAACTTCATCTGGTATCTATACTTATAGTATAACAGGTAGTATCGCCAGCGGTTCAGGATCATGTACTGCTTATACAACAGTATCTTTTACAGTAAATCCTTTACCCACAGTAACAATAACACCTCCATCAGCTTCTATTATATTAGGTAGTTCTGTAGCGTTAACAGCTAGTGGAGCTACTACATATGTATGGTCTCCTCGTACAGGATTAAATATAACTTCAGGATCTGCTGTTATAGCGTCACCAACTTCAACAACTTTATATACTGTTACTGGATATAGTGATGGAGGTTGTTCTGATACAGCTAATGTTTTAGTTTCTGTTTTTAATGCTCCCACAGTTGTATCTTCTTCTTTAACATCATCAATTGTTGTTACTAGTTCTTTTACTTTAACAACATCCTCAATAACATCATCAATACCTATATATATGTCGGGTAGTTATTTTGCATCATAAAATACAATCAATCAACAATGGCGAAAGGTAAATCAAACACATCAACTAAATTACAACTAAATAAAAAGAAGAATTCAGGTAAACATAGTAAAAAAGCCAGTTCTCTTAAAACAAGTAAAAAATACGAGAAACAATACGTAGGACAAGGTAGATGAAAAAATTAATAATAGCGTTAATTTTAGTAACTTTAACTAGCTGCGGTATAGAATTTTATGGTCCGATTCCTCCTCCAACTTATTATAGGTATTCTCCATACAATTATTATCGTCCCTATTATCGTCCTTATAATTATTATTACTATCGCCCATATCAGTATTATGGGCCTAGAACAAATCCTCCAAGACATAGATAAAAATGGAAAAAAAAGATTTATTAAGAAAATTAGTTAGGGAAGAAATTAAAAGTATTAAAGAAATTTCTCCTGAGTTATTTAAAAGAGCAACAGACATATCTCGTTCTAGAGGTCAAGACCAAAGAACAGTTAAGATGGGTCAAACCTTTTTTAACCAATTTGTAGGAAAACCTTTAATGGGTGGTGTTATTAAAGATGTAACATATGCTAAACCTCAACAAGGATATTATGAAGAGGTTGGAGTTACAATTGATCAACCATCTAAAACAGATCCTAGTAATATAGAAAAACGTTATATGTATTATGATGTAGAAAAAGATGAATGGGATATAAATGATGAAATTACTAGAGCAGATGCTCGAATATTATCACTTATTGCTCAAAAAATTAATCCAAAAACACAATACCAATCAGGTGGTCAAGGATTCAGAATTAAGGGATATGGAATGGATGAATCAATAAATGAAAATAAAGAAAACTATATGTTCTTCCAAAATCTCAAAACAATCCGAGATGTTGTTGATGAAATGTTAAGTTTAGATCCTAAAATGGTAGATATGATTTTATCAGATGGCCACGACTGGGCTAATGATCACGTAGCTACATCTAAGGATGATTTAGAAGAAGTACATAACTTTTTAATTAGTAAAAAAGCACCTGTTGAGGAAAAAGAATTATCACCTAAACAAAAGAAAATAGCTAAAGCCGCACCTCCTGAAGATAAAATAACAGGAGCAGATTTTGCTGCTTTAAGAAAAAGTGATAAGTAATTTAAAGGCTTGGGAGACCAGGCCTTTTTTAATATATTTAAATAAAATAAGAAGTTATGAAAGTTATAGAGAACACAGAGTCATTTCCACCTTACAAGTATTTTACTGAAGTAGAGGAAAAATTCCTAAACTTTAAACCCGAGTGCCGAGTATTACCGGCTCGTTATTTTGACGATCCACAAATGCATTTCACGCTTAGGAAACAGTTTATACCTGGTGCTCCTGGGTTTCCTGAAGGTGGATTTGAAGTATTTGGTCCTGATGGAGGTATATATAACTTTAAATTAAACGAAGTAGTAGTACATCCGTTTCACTTAGGTATGAAAAGTTATTTTTCTAAAGCACAAAACGCTGTTAAGGAAAAAGTAAGTACTGGTGTTAAGGGCCAACGTGGACGTCCAAAAATGGACCCAGCACTTAAGAAAACACTACCAGTATATGTACCTACTGGCGGTAAACGTGGACGTAGACCATTATCACCTGAGGAAAAAGCGCAACGTGAAGCGCTTAAAGCAGAAAAACAAAAACTTAGCTCAGGTAAGAAAGGTAGACCGAAGAAACAAGTTTCTTAATATATTTATAATATATACTTGTTAACATGAAACTATCTAGAATACAACAAATAATCAAAGAAGAAGTAGCTAAAGCTGTTACTGAAGCAGATGATCAAAAAATAAAAGATCTTAAAGCTAGCATTAGTAGAATACTTGTTCAACCTATATCTACAGGTACTGGTACTGGTGAAACCAAATCTAAAACATTAGATCAAATTTTATCAGCATTAGAAGCTGAAATAGCTAGATTTAAATCACTTAATGAAGTAGAGGATGAATATGAAAAAGCCATGGATAATCTCAAAAAACAAATAGGCTTTACTCCTCCTACTCCTGGCGGACCCGAAAATAAATTAAAAACATTATCATTAGAGGAATTACCTAACTATGATAAGTTACCTAACACTGAGAAAGAAGTAAAAGATTCATCAGTAAAAATATTTTTATACCCTCATATCAGAATAGAGGGAATTGGATCTATATTTTCTAAAGAAAAAGCTCAAGAAGTAAAAAAACAAATTCAAGATTATTGGACTGAAAATAACAGTGAACCTCTCTTTACATACAAAATGGAAAAATTAAGTAAAGATGAATATACAAATGAAGTTACATTTGCTAAATTAGCTAATGGTAACGAAGCATTTAAAAAATCACAACGACCAGGACCTGGACCTGAAACTGATCTATCAAGTTACTACGATAAAGGACCAGGAAGTTATACAGGAGACTAAAAATTAAAGAGCTTGGGAAACTAAGCTCTTTTTTTTATATTTACTAAAAATAAGAGGTTATGGCATTAAAAGCAGGTCGCCCATCAGAATCAAAAGCTGAAGACCAACCAACAAAATTTACTCGAGTACATCAAGACCCAGACGGTTACAAACAAATTTGGTACTTTGATTTAGATAAGAGTCCAAATGGACCAGTAATGGTAGAGATATTTTATCCTGAAGGTTATGTTGAAAGTGAAAGAGAAGAAAATTTACCTAAAACAAAACGTAAATATTTAAACCCAGCTAATGGTAAGATGATTAATTATCAAAGAGCTAAAGAATTAGGACTGACATGAGTTGGAAACGAACACGAGGCAAAAAACCATTATTTGATCTATTTCAAGATCTAAAAGAATCAACAGTATTTGTTTATAAAGAAGTAGGTGATAAAGTACAAATCAGATACACCTATATGCAAACAATAATCAATAAATCCGATTTAAACAAATATCTAGATCCAGTTGTTACTGATGGTAAAATTGAGGAAGTAACTCCTGAATTGTCTGCTTACCTAGATGACGCGTTTAAGAAAGCTCAAAAGAAGGGCTAGGATTTTAAAATCTTTAAACATATATTTAATAAAAATAAAAGTTATGAAAAAAGAAAAAGGACCAATTACAAAGTTGTGGCTTGAAGCTCGTCAATTGATTAATGAAAATAAACTTGAACAAGCAGAGGATGTGCTTGATATGGGTATTTTACATTTAGCTTATGCCACTATGAATGGTGTTGGTGATAAGGATCTAATAGAAGGTGTTAAAAAAGAAACTTGGCACGAACGATTCTGGATTGCTATTGAAACTCACATTTGGCCAACTCGTCCTGACTATGAAAAAAACTGGAAAATATCGTGAACCAGAGGTTGAAGAACCTGAATTCATTATATTAGATGAATTTGCTAGAGTATTTGCTGGATGTAGAAACGGATATCCATACTACTCAGAAAACATGGATGAAGCTAAATCACTTCAAGGTCAATCTAAATTTGAGTTTTTAAGAAAATACAGTCACATCAATTTAGAACAAATGTTTTTAGAATCTAAACCAAATGTCAGAAAAAAAAGGCGCAACAGAAAAACTACAGTATCCATTTGATGATGCGGGTTGTTTGGAAGTACAATTACCAAATGGTACTTGGTATAGGATAACTGCTAGAGAGTTTAGATCCTATACATATCCAAGACGTATATCGCATAGAATTAGAGATACGTATATAACTGAATCGTATGAGGGACCAGTATATTTATACGGGACAAATATAGTGGTTAATCCTAATAAAGTAGAAAAACAAGGACTTATATTTCCAAATGACATTGACCCGCGGAAAATCAAAGAAATACGATCCTTCGGTAGACTCTAAAAGAACCTATCAATATTATAATAAAATACTACTTATCATTAGCTCATGTAAAACTACAGATCAGTTTAAAGTTGTTGAAAGAATAATAGAAAATTTTATAACATATTGTACTAGAAAAGGAGTTGAACCTGATACTTATAATTTGTTATCTAAAAACTTAAGAGAATCTTTAGAATATAAAGCTAGGAAAACTTAATTATCTAATATATATTTAAAATAAAGGTTATGGAAAAAAACGAGAGTAAAACTTCATTTTGGGAAAACATGTGGATATTTCTTATAGTTCTAGTGTTTATAGGTGTTATTTATAATATTGTTGAATGGATCACTAATATAATTCAAAACAAACAGTGGACTAAATTAATTATATGGATTTCTATAACAATAGGATTATATATATTATTTAAAAATGGCTAATTTAGTTAGAGAAAATATAGATAGATGGTTTGAACACAACTTAGATGTTGATAATAGAACATTATATATGGGTTCTGTTGATACATCTCCTGAAGGTGATGAATCTGGAGTAGACACATTTATGGCTTCCTACTTTGTTAAAGGAATGCACGTTCTTGAATCTAAAAACGCTACTCAAGAAATTACAATCATAATGAACAATCCAGGAGGTGATCCATATCACGGCATGGCTATCTATGATGCAATTAAAGTAACTAAATGTCCATGTACAATTAAAGTATTTGGTTACGCTATGAGTATGGGTAGTGTTATTTTACAAGCCGCAGACTATAGAATAATGATGCCTAATAGTAAGTTTATGATCCATTATGGTTATAATGCTTATGATACTAACCACGTTAAAACTATTGATAGTTGGGTTAATGAGGAGAAAAGAGTATGTTATGAGATGGAGGAGATTTTCCTTAAAATGATGTTAGAAAAAGAGGAAAAAGAAGGACATGGATATTTAGCTAAAGAATTAACTCGAATTGTTAATAAACAAAGAGAATTTGAATTAAATAAAGTTCCAGTTCAATATTCATTTTCTAAAGTAGTTGATAAAAAGAAAGAACAAGTTAGAGTAATATTAAAAGAAATGTTAAACTTTGATACTATCTTAAACGCTTATGATACAGTTGCTTTAGGATTTGCAGATGAAGTATATAAACGACCAGAATAATTATGCCAGTATTTAAGGACTACCAAGAAATGCCTGTTGAGATAGAAGTTAGCACAAAATTATTCTATCAAGCAATGACACCAGGTGAAAAACAAGAAATGAGAAGACTACTCAGAACAGGTATAGGATCTACTACAACACATGCTGATTTTGAATTATCTATTAGTAGATTATCTGAGAATTATTATTCTTTAACTTCTGAGGAAATACAAACATTAGCAAACATAGCTTCTAGATTTATTTAAGGAGTTAGGCTCTCAGAATCTTTTAACCTATATTTGGGTAAAAGAAAAAATAAAGGTTATGATGGAATTTAAAAGCTTACCAGAAAAAATAGAAAGTTTTTTACCACCAGTAATTGTAACAGCTAGTGATGAGGCTGGTTGTAATTGGGCTGTAATAGCAGGTAAATGGTATCCAGTACCTAAAACATTAACAATTAATCAACTTAGAGAGTCTTGGGTTAGAGGTAATCCACGCCAAACTAAACCAACAGCAGACCGTTGGGAAGTAAAAGGGTCTAAAGGTGATTCATATGTTGTTGAGTTTAAAGGAGGACAATGGAAATGTAATTGTCTAGGTTTTGGTTGGAGACGAGGTTGTAAACATGTTGAAACTATTAAATCAAACATAAAATGAAACTATTCTATTTTGATAAGAAAAAATTAACATTTGAAAGGATAAAACCTAAAAACTATTTAATAGCGTTAAGTATTATAACAGTACTAGTAGTTACTAGTTGGAGTTCTAATGTATCTTTTATTAGTAAAATAGTAAATAAAACTGATACTTTAAAAGTACATACTAGACCATTTACTGAAGATGCTTTAGTTGATCTACTTGAAGACTGTAATATGAAATATCCATATATAGTACTAGCTCAAGCCAAATTAGAATCAGGAAATTTCACAAGTAAAGTATTTAAACAAAATAATAATATGTTTGGTATGAGAAAAGCCCTCCAACGTATAACCTCAGCTATGGGCGAAAAAAATACATACGCTTATTATAGAGACTGGATAGACTGTGTTTATGATTATGCTATGTATCAAAGTTCAGTTATGTGTAAAGTTTCTAATGAGTCTGAATATTTTGCTAAATTAGGTGAAAGATATGCTGAAGACTCAACATATACTAGTAAACTAAAAGAAATAATTAAAAGGGAAAAACTCAAAACTATGTTTGAGGACTAAGCTATTTTTAGGTTTTGTAAATATTTATAACAAAACCTAACTCTTAAATGGCAACAATTTCAACAGCTGGTATACAGAATGGATTAATAATATATGATACACATTCATTAAGGATAATAGAAGCCTTAGATGGTACTGCTACAACTACTATTAAAATAAAGGGTGATTTAAACCAAGGAACAACAAGTACTAACAATACTAATACTTCTTATCCTTCTTTAGCTCACGGCAGTAAAGTTAACGCATCAGGTCAATACTCACATGCTGAAGGTAGTGGTAGTTTATCATCTGGTCCTTGGTCTCATGCTGAAGGAAGAGGTACAATAGCTGTAGGAACTGCGTCAAATGCTAGTGGAAGAGATACAGTAGCTAATGGAAATTACTCAACAGCTATGGGTTATCAATCTGATGCTACAGGTGATTATGCTTTGGCTTTAGGTTATGGAACTGCTACAAATACTGGTTATCAAACCGCCTTAGGTTGGTGGAATGCTGGTAACTCAACTGACTATCTTATTATTGGAGTTGGAGCATCAAACGTTTCTAGAGCAAACGGTTTTGGGATAAATGCTACAAGAGCATATATATCAAATTCACTATATTTACCTGATTTAACTAGTACTGGTCAAGGTCATCTTGTAACATTTAATACTGCTTCTGGTCAACTATTTTATACTTCTACTTCTAGTTTATTTGCTTCAACTACTGCTGATAAACAAATTTTATTTAAAAGTAGTAGTTTTGTAGCTGGTGATAGTAATTTTACTTATAATTATACAATAGACAGTTTACAATTAGGTATTAATGTAACAGCATCAGGAAATAATTCTTTTGCTCAAGGGTTAAACACAAGAGCATCAGGTTTAAGATCACACGCTGAAGGATATTTAAGTACATCATCAGGAGAGTGGTCACACGCTGAAGGAAGAGATGGTGAGGCTTATGGTGAAGCAGCTCACTCTGAAGGTAGAGGTACTAAAGCAGAAGGAAACGCTGCTCACTCTGAAGGATACTATACTACAGCTTCAGGTAATTATTCACACGCTGAAGGATCTAATACTAGAGCTGTTGGTCTTTATGCCCACGCTGAAGGTGTAAGCACATACGCTGAAGGAGATGGATCACATGCTGAAGGATTTGAAACAACATCATCAAATGTCTTTTCACATGCTGAAGGATATAGAACCTCAGCCACAGCTAACTATGCCCATGCTGAAGGATATTTAACTACTGCTGTTGGTGCTAATTCACATGCTGAAGGAAATGCAACTACTGCTGCTGGTGCTAACTCACATGCTGAAGGATACTTAACATACACTGATAGTAATTATGCTCATGCTGAGGGTGAAGGTACATATGCTGGAGGAGCAGGATCACACGCTGAGGGTCGTTACGCTACAGCATCAAATAACTATTCACACGCTGAAGGATATTTAACATGGACTTTAGGAGATTATTCACATGCTGAAGGTCAATCTACTAAAACAACAGGTAATAGTTCTCATGCTGAAGGATATTTAACATGGGCCTCTGGAGCTTACTCACACGCTGAAGGATATAATACAACAGCATCAGGACAAAACTCACATGCTGAAGGAGCAGGAACTTATGCTTTTGGATTAGGTTCACATGCTGAAGGAGCTGGAAATATAGCTGTGGGTCAATACTCACATGCTGAAGGATTATTTACTTTAGCGTCTGCTTCTTGGTCTCACACTGAAGGATATAATACAACAGCATCATCTCTTTACTCACATGCTGAAGGATACAATACATATGTCGATCCTTTTAGTGTAGCAGGTCACTCTGAAGGAACAGGAACTACAGTTTATGCTAATTATGCTCATGCTGAGGGCCAAAATACTCAAGCCTATGGTTTAGCATCTCACGCTGAAGGTACTAATGCTCAAGCTAATGGTCAAGGCTCTCATGCTGAAGGATATTACACTGTAGCCACAGCTAACTGGTCTCATGCTGGTGGTAAATATACTCAAGCTTATAGAACTGGTTCAACAGCTATAGGTGAGTATAATACATTAAATAACAGTACAGATTTATTTATTGTTGGAAATGGAACCACAGGTGTTCTTAGATCAGATATATTTAATGTATCAATGACTGATGTTAAAGTAACAGGAAATTTAGTAGTTAATCCTACCTCTAGCGTTAATCCTCCAACAGGCGGTACTGAAGGTCAGATAAAATTAGGTAAAGTTGGATCTAGTTACTTTATATTTGCTTATATGGGTGGTGCTTGGAGATCAGCTTCTTTAGCTTAATAAATTTGGCTTTCAAAACTCTTTAACATATATTAAAAATAAAAGTTATGGGTAAAACATTAAATGAGTGGGAAGCAATTCATGAGGCTCTAAAAGGAGCATCTGAATTTGATTTACAAACAGAAGTAGTGATGTATGCTTTAAAAGCAATGAAAGAAAATCCTCTTTTAACAATTGAGGAAGCAATCAATATTGGATTTAATGAATGGATAAAGTAAAAAAAGCTTGGCCTTCAAAATCTTTTAATATATATTAAGTCTATAATAAATAAACAGTTATAAATTTCAAAAACAAAAACAAAATGAAAAAGAAAAACAAAATGAAGTCGTTGAAGCGTCGTATGAATCGTACCGCTATTTTGTCGTTTTACACTAAGCGTACTCGCCGTGGTGATGTACAGCGTTTGGCTGATGAAACCGGTTATTCTGAGTCTCACATCTCTAATGTAAAGAACGGTCGTCGTCGGATTAATAACACTATTGCTAACGCAATGTATTATATTTCTCGTCGTCGGGTTCGTCAGGGCGAATTCGCTTAATTCATTATTTTTATAGTTTAAATGAGTGCTTCCTTTTAAGAATAATTTAACTTAAAAGGAAGCCTCTTTTTTTAATTTGGCTACCAAAAACAAAGTAAGTATATTTAAAAAGTAAGTAATATGAGAGGTTTAGAATATCTTAATTATGATGAGTTTGAGGATGAAAGTCCTAAACTTAAAAAACTCAAAAAAGAATCTAAGAAAAAAGATAAACTCAAAAAGTTTAAAGACGAAGAAACATTTCTTAAAACTAAGAAAAAATAATTATGATTTTTACATCAATTGTTTTAACATTATTTAATATCTATTTACTTCTAAAAGTTTTAGCTTTAAGACACAAAACTAAAAAACTAAAACAAGAAGTAGAAATGTTTATGAAACTTCATTCCGATGCTCAGAAAGCAGTTAGAGATGAAGCAAACAAAAATATCATACTCCAGTCACTAATCAACCAAAGACAAAAAGCATAAACAATGAAACGAACCACGTACATGAATCGTTATGGAGACAATCTTGTATTTGAGGAAATAAATGAGAACACAATCCAGATGTCTGGATTTGATCATTATAGATGTGGTAATGATTTTATTGATCCATCAGGTGGTCCTTTTATCCAAATAGGATCTGATATTGGAAGATACTTTAATGATAATAAAATCAGAAAAGTAAAGAAAATAAATATAACAGAAGAAGGAATAGCACTATTCACAGTGTAAAAATATGCTCCTGTATCTCCTCAAGCTTATACCTTGTAGAAAGAGTAATTGGTTACATGCGGGTTCAAGTCCCACCGGGAGTACAAAGATAAGGAAGCTAGGCCTTCTAAATCCTAGTAAGTATATTTAAACTATAAAAATAAAAAAGTTATGACAAAAGGTACAAGAATGTGGATAACAGGTATTTTGAAAATTTCATTTTGGTTACTTGCTTTAGGAGTAACAGGTGATAATGCTATAAACAAGTTTAATGAAGGAAGTTGGGGATGGGGTTTACTTTATACTTTCGCGGCATTAGGAGCAATTAGTGGTGCTGTAGAAGCTTTAAAATTAATTGATAAGTCTCATGGTGAAGAGTAAGATAGATATAATATTAGAGAATCTAGCAATAGCTATGTGTCCTCTTTTAGTTTATTTAGTTGTTAATGAAATAATAAATAAATATCTGTGATATGTGGAAAGGTAGAGTAATTTTTGGTCTATTATTTACAGTTATGGGGTTTATTAATACTCTATTCCATACATCATTAAATTTAATAGCAGCTATATTTATGTTTCTGTTAGCAGCTAATGCATTTAATTTAGCTCAAAAAGATTATTACGAAGAAAAAGAAAATGACAGACGAGATGATACTTAATTTATCCTTATTTATACTTGGATTTCTATCAGGAGTAGTAATTCATAATAAAATGAAAAAAATAGAAAAAGATATTAACGATAATATAAATTAAAACATGGTCCCGTAGCTCAGCTGGATAGAGCAACAGCCTTCTAAGCTGTGGGTCAATGGTTCGAATCCATTCGGGATCACTAAAAATAAAAGTTATGAAACAACCAAACCCAAAAACACATTTTATTATTAGTATGATCAAATCTGGTCTACGAATTATGGCTGGGTATTATCTAGTAAGAGGTGATTTTACTCTAGCTGGAGGAAACTTTATTATAGCAGAAGTATTAGGTATTTTAGAAGAAATGGTATAAAATAAAAGTTATGATTAATAAACAAAAAGCAATTGATGAAATTATTGAGAACTTTAATTGGAGAAAAGTTCACAAAACAATGGAAGCACTGGACTGGACATGGGCTACTAGTGAAGGTAAAGTACCCACTACAGGAGCATTATTTAATTGTGCCATAAAATTATTACATGATGCCTATGATGGAGCAGAACGTTTTAAAGCAGATTATAAAGTTGGTACAGGTGGATTCTATGCTAGAGCAACTGTAGATGAAAAAACAAAAGAAATTTATGAACTTAGACTTACATTTGAAGTAGCAAGTTGGGAATATGATGAACCGAATTATTAATTTATTTAGAAAAAAAATCATTATTCCACTTGTCCGCAATGGAGTTAAAACAGGACAGTGGGTTGAGTGTTATAAAGGAGACAACGTTTATAAAAAACTAATCATTATTTACGGCACACTCCCAAAACAAATTGAAGTAGAACCTTATAAAGGAGAATAACATGTTTAAAATTGGACAATCTGTAATTTGTATTGATGATACACCTCGCAGGCCATTGCCTGAGGATTTTCAAACACCTATTAAAGGACATATATATACTGTTAAGGAAATATATGAGCATCCAAACGGTGTTATGGTTATAACAGTTGAAGAAATTATTAATAGGTTTAGTGAGAGTTTAGGACGTGAGATAGGATTTGCTATGGATCGTTTTAGACCAATTGATACAATTAGTGAGTCAGAGGAATGGGCAGAAGAGACTCTGATGCGTATTGCTGAGGAAATAGAAGATGAATTCTTAGTTAGGATTTCTGAGAAAAATTAAATATATTTAGAGTATATGAAAAATAAGTCGGTTGGCGTAAGTGAAAATGAATATCACCTAAGGGTAACGCGGCTATGTAGGTAGCCAGATGCGGGTTCGAATCCCTCACCGACTAGGTTAGTTAGGTAATGTAATTGGTTAACAGTCTGAAGTCTTAAAAAGCTTGACAATGTGGGTTCGAATCCCACCCTAACTACAAAAGCATCAATATGTATAATAAACATCAAGATATGTACACGTATATAATCAAGGATGTACATGGCCAGTGGTTTAAATCCAAATTTGGATTTTTCACTAAGCAAGAGGCTGAAGAAGATGCAGCGGGAGTTGCTGAGTATGCTTTTGTTGACACAGTGAAAGTAGTAGATGAAGATGATTATGACTACATACATTTGGATGAGAAAACAAAACTTAATTAATGAATACAACACTTATAGTTATTTTAGCGTTTAATGTTTTTGCATTATTAGTTATGGTGTTTAGTGGTTCTGATAAAAATATAGAAAGCAGAACCAAACGTGAAGAAGATATTCTAAAGAAAAACAAATAGTATGTCTAAATATAAGTTAAAGAATAAAAAAGAAATAACTAGAAAAGAAATACTTCAGATATTAGATTGGTGTAAGGAGAACTTAGGTAGATCCAAGTACTTTTCAATTAGAAAACTTAAACTTAGGATTCATAAAGATATACATTATCTAGGTCAGTTTGATATATCTAAAAACATTATGTATATCAATCCTACTCGTCATAAAAATAGAATTGAATTAGCTGAAACAGTCATACATGAATATGTTCATTTCTTACAAAACCCAAAAGAATATGATAGATTGTATAGATATGACTTTAAAGATTATTATGATCACCCCCATGAAAGAGAAGCAGAAATGATTGCTTTGAAACTTGGAAAAAAATGTATTAAAGAATTAGGAATATGAAAGGCACATTATATAGATCACAAGATGGCATTTGGTTTGTTAGAGGAGTAACTAATAGTACTGACACACCAGCTTTAGAAATTGTAAATGAATTTCCACTTCATCCTCATGATGAAACAGATTATGAATATGAATATACTATGACTCATAGTGTAGGTTTTATACCTAAAGATATTGAGTTTGAAGTATCAGAATCAAGAAATGCTATATCAACAAGTGATGGTCCACCTAGATATGTAACAATCAAGTATGCCAAACTAAAATAATAAAAAGGAATCCCCTTAATTAGGCTCTCAGGTTCCTTGTTAGTATATTTAGCGTATAAAGAAATTAAAAACAAAAAGTTATGTTAAACATCAAATCACAAGAGTTCCTCACGATGGAACAAGTTAAGGAAAGAGCAAAATCTGTATTTGCTGAAAAAGGTGCTAGTACTACTAGCGAAAAGTATTCACACATTCCCACCTACAAAATCATTGAGGATATGGAATTGTTGGGTTGGAAAGTATCTGATGTAAAAGAGGTACGCGCACGTAAAAATGCTGGTTACCAAAAACATCTAGTTGTATTCCGAAACCCAGACATCATGATTAATGGTGATGATGGTGATGATGTATTTCCTCAAATTTTGTTGACTAACAGTTCAGATGGTAAAAATGCTTTTACATTCCGAGCTGGTTTGTTTCGTTTGGTATGTGAAAATGGTTTGGTAATATCAACTCAGGATTTTGAGAATTTGAAAATTAGACACTTTGGATATGATTTTAGTGAGTTACAGAAGACAATTACTTCAATTGTTGAAAAACTCCCACTCACAGTTGAGTCAATGAATAAATTTAAACAAACTAAATTGACTGATAAGGAAATTCTTAAATTTGCTAAACAAGCACTTGAAGCTCGTTTTGGTGAAGTTGAATTGAAACGTATTAAAATTGATTTTAATGATTTTGTAACTGCAACTCGTGATGAAGATAAAGGAAACGATTTGTGGAGTGTATTTAATCGTGTTCAGGAAAAAGTTATCAATGGTGACTTTAATTATGAATATGCAACTAAAACTCGCAAAGCTCGTCGTATTAAGAACTTCAATCAAGATATTGAGTTGAATACAAAACTATATGAGCTCGCCACCCAATTTTGTTTGAATTAACAAGGGTAAGGTAGGTTGGTTTTAATACCAGCCTACCTTTTTATTAACTAACAAACCATGAAAAAGATATTTATATTAGTTTTAGGACTAATGTCTTGTTCTAAAGAAGAGTATGTTACTCCTATTTTAGATCAACCTGTTAGTATGATTGTTATTGATGGCAATTCATTATCTATAGGTCAAGGATCAACAACTGGAGGCTATGCTAAGTTATTTAGAGACTCAGGTTATACAGTTTATGTTAGAGGAATAGGTGGTCAATCCTTAACACAAATGATAAACAACTGTCAAGATGTTGATACAACTATAACTAAAAACGCTTTATTAATTGTTGATGAGATTACTAATGAACTTTATTTTGGTTCTAGTCCTGATACTACATTTGAGCGTCTTAAAAGATATTGTCAACAACGAAAACAATTACATCCTAGTTTAAGAATTGTAATTATAACTCCAACACCTAGATCAAATCCAGGCACACCAATTGACTTTGAAACCAAAAGACAAGCGGTTATAGCTAAAATAAAAGCAGATAAGAAATTCTATAACTATTTAGCTAATGCTGGTGAAGATTCACTTATAGGTTATAATGGAGCTCAATTTGATACTCAACTTTACTATGACTCAGTACATCACACTGATTTAGGATATAATAGAAGAGGATTGATTATTTGGAACTCATCTAACTTAAAAAAGATAGGCTTATAAAATTTAAAAACATATATTAAATAAAAATGGTACACATATTAGCAGCAGTTGCAATTATAGCAATTATAGTTTTTATTTGGGTTAATACTAAAAAAGAAGACTAATGAAACAAACAGCAGTAGAATGGTTAGAGGCGTTTCTGTTACCTCAAGTCTCTAATGATCCAATCAAACGAGATAGATATAGAGAATTAACTAATCGAGCTAAGAGAATGGAGAAAGAACAAATGATGAATCTAATTAAATTCTTGAAAACACAAGACAAAATGGATAAATCAATTGATGTTTTATATGAACAATATCAAAATAAAGAATATGGAAAAGAAACAGACCGCAGTTGAATGGTATCATGATAAATGGATAAATTTTCAAGATGGAAAACTTGAAACTGTATTAAGTAGGTTTGAACAAGCCAAACAAATGGAAAAAGAACAAATGTTTGAATTTGCTAGAGGTTTTTGGTATTATGGTAATGGTAGTGATGCTCCTCCTGTTTACCCTGAGGACATTGAAAAATACTACAACAAAACATATAAAAAATGAAAATAACTAAAAAACCATACTACTGTCCATTATGTGGTAAAATACAAAACAAGACTGAAAATAAGATTTTTTCATATTGTGAAAAATATGATAAAACACTTAAAATGAAGCCTCTTAAGTTTAAGAGTTAGGTTTTCAAGATTTTAAGTCATATATTTAGAGAAATAAGAAAAATGGATTACATGTACGTAGCTTTATTTAATGGATTACCTGTTGCGGTATCTAAAACTGTATTAGGTATAGAGGATATGTTAGCTGAATACACTAAAGGAACTATGCTCAAATACGAAGCATATAACCCAAAATACCCAGATGATTTACAAGGTTGGTACATATATGAAACAGCCGAAGGAGATGAACTAAAATTTAAGTTATACACTGTAGATTATAAATAAAATGAGACTAAAAGAATTTGTTATTGTAACATGGTATAGATGGATAGAGTTCATTAGTTATACCGTTTGTGGAATTGAGTTTTATAGGAACTATTCTCGATTTTATTGGAGAAATAGAGAAAAGAATACTACATTACCATATCAGAAAGATTATTATCTTTAATATACACAAAATGACAGCAAAAGAAAAAGCAGAAGAATTAGTAGATAAATTTATGCCACATTAAAGTGGAAATTCTAACAACAATGAGGCAAAAGAATGTGCCTTGATTGCAGTAGATGAAATCATAGATGCTATTGATTGGCATGAATATGAAGTGCCAAACATGCAATTAACATTTTGGTTTAAAGTAAAACGAAAAATTGAAGAACTATGATAAAACAACTTATTGAATCACATAAATTTTTTATGAAGCATAGTGGCCCATATCTTGGTAAATGGACAATCAAAAACATTTCACGCTTTCCGGGTGCGTACATAAGATTTATGTATATGTGTTTTGAAGATTACCAAACTTATAAAAAAACAAAATGAACGGAACAATTTACACAGGTCAATCAGCAGACGGCTCAGACATGTACCCAGCACAAGGAGTATTTGTATCACCTGATGGTGAACAATGGTCAAATCAACCATACACAAAAGAAGATAAGATGTGGATGGAATTGTATCCATACCTAGCAAAAAATCTTAGGTCATTAAAGGATGAATACGATTTGATTCAACAGAAAAAATCTGGTTTGAGTAAACGTTTACGAGACTTTGTTGTACATTTAATGGAGGTAGAAGCATGACACCAAACGAAAAAGCAGCACAACTAGTAGTTGATAACCAACTAAAGGTTAGATCACTAGACTATAAAGAAGCAGTTCAATGTGCTAAAATAACTGTAGATGAGATAATTGATAGTAGAAAAGATGATTCTAAATTTGATGATACTCTATACTCTACTAGTAGTGAATATTACACACCTCATCCAATGTATCTAAATTATTGGAATCAAGTGAAACAAATACTAGAAAAACTATAAGTTAGGTTTTCAAAATCTTTAAACATATATTTAGTCTAAATAAAAGAATATGGAAAAGAAACAGACCGCAGTTGAATGGCTTGAAGAACAAATCAAGTCTGACCAAAATCAAAAGGCATTATCAGCAAGTGAATGGATGCAAGTGATTGAACAAGCCAAAGAAATGGAAAAGGAACATATAACAAAAGCATATAATAGTGCAATACCATTTAAGTTTGGCGAACAATACTACAACGAAACCTATGGAAAAGAAACAGACCGCAGTTGAATGGCTAAAAAAAGAACTTGAAGAATATGGTTCACCATATTCATTGAATGTAGATTGGGAAACATTGGATCAGTTAATTGAACAATCCAAACAGATGGAGAAGGAACAGATAATTGATGCTTATTGTATTGGAAAATATATAAATGTTGATGATAGAGAATTTGGTGAAAAATTTTACAACGAAACCTATGGAAAAGAAGCAGACCGCAGTTGATTGGTACTTTGATAAAATCAAAAGCCATTTTGAACACGATGGTGATTTGTTTGAAACGGCGTGTTTTACCTATGCTATTGCTAAACAAAAAGAAAAGGAACAGATAATTGAAGCAACATACGCTTCAATAAGAACAGGTGAAGACTACTACAACGAAACCTATAGAAAAGAAAATGAAAGGTAAATTACATAAAACAGAAGATCACGGTTGGATTGTATTGTTTGATGATGAATTTCTACAATTACATCCTGATGATGTAAATGACTTGATTGATCTTGATAATGTATTTGATAATGTTGAGGCAAGAATAGCAGCATCACCTAATGTTGAGTTTGAAATAGTTGAGAATCAGAAAATGAGTGGTGTGGTTAAATATGCTAAATTAAAGAATTAAATTATGAAAATAACAATCACTATTGATTTACCAAATGATACAATGTCGCATATGCAGTATCTTGATATTGCTAACTATCTTGATAGGGCAATGATGAGTATTAAGAAAAATGTTAACGAATTTACTGAAACAGAGTATCATCACCTTAAGGATCAAGTTCATATAAAATGTGAGATAGAATAAGATGTTAGGCTTTCAAAATCCTAAAACATATATTTAGTCTATAAGAAAATAAAGGTTATGAAAAAAAGAGGCCGTCCGGCAAAAAACAAACCCGTAGAACAAATGTCACACGTAACAATTGACTTTAGCCAAATTGGCAAGTTGAAAGACCTTCACATTGATAAAAAGATGATGGAGCAGATGGAAAGTGGAACTGTATTAGACTTACTTATTAGTCATGAGGGTGGAATGCCTTGCGCCTCAAATCTAATGTGTATTGGCGATCCAGGAGTAGGTAAAACTACTGTGTTGCTAGATTTTCTAGCAATGGTACAATTGAAAAATCCAACTCGCAAATGCCTGTTCATTTCAGGAGAGATGGGTAAAAAACAAATGTACAAATATACTCAAAGATATCCTCAATTTGGTTATGTTGATACTTTGTTTGTGAGTGATTATTCTCAACATAATGCAAAACATATGGTTGAACAGGTTTTGAATTTAGGTTGGGATTTAGTACTGATTGATAGTACTGCTGAAATAATTGATGATGTTAGAACTGATATGGGTTGGGATCGTAAAACAGCTGAATCATGGTTGGTAGATGTTTGTACTCAAAACAATAAAGGCAATAACAAAGAAAATAAGTACACATCATTTCTTTTGATTCAACAAGTAACTAAAGCAGGTATGTTTGTTGGTTCAAATAAATTGAAACACTTAACAGATGGAATGATGGAAATGAGGCGTGAGTCAAATCGTGATGGTGGAGGTACTTATATGGAATTCACTAAAAACAGGAATGGTGGAGTATCAAATAAGTTATATTTTCAATTGACAGGTACTCAAATTATCTATTCAAACATTAAAGCAGTAGAAGAATAAGAGGATAGGCTTTCAAAATCTTTGAACTTATATTTAAAGTATGAAAAAAGAGATGACACCAGTACAAGAATTGATTCACGCACTTGAATCTATGAACAAAATTGAAGTCTCAGACGACTTGAAACACACTCACAACTTATGGCTTGCATTTGCTAAATCACTTCTACCTCGTGAAGAAATGATGCGCCACAAGGATTACTTGCAGGGACATGAAGATCATGAAAAAGATATTTACAATTCTCAATATATCAAAGATAGCTATGGCTCGTAAAAAAACAATTTATGTAGATGAAATTAGGGAACATATCAATGAAATTTTGAAGTGTGATGATTATAAACCTGAATACAAATCAGCAGTGATTGATTTTGCACATCACTTCCTCCACAAAACAGAAAACTATAGAGGGTTTATGTTCAACACTGATGAAAATGAATTTGAATCCCCAGGATGGTTTAATCGTAAGTATTTTTAATCTAAAACAAAACAAAAATGATCTATTCAAATTATTTTGAACATGAATCCCAATCAAGTAAATGGGACAGAGTACGAGTTGATTATGAATTAGTTAAACGAGTCATTAAAGCTAAGGAATATCAGGCTTATAATGAATCAAAAAAGGAAAGTGAAAGTAAGAATAAGAAGTTAGGGCTCTAAAATCCTTAAACATATATTAACTCTAAATAAAAAAGGTTATGAAAATACTAGACATTAACATTCCCGCTAATCTTAAAATACCCAAAACAGAATATGTTGATAACACTAAGGATTTATACATTTCTCTTGTAGAAAGATATGAACCGTTTGATAGAGGATTTGGATTTGGATTCTTCAGTGTTCAAATTGAGTGTGATGATGAGGAAATGGCTCAAGCCATAGTTGAAGAAATCAAGAATGATTTTCAAATTTCATTATTGGATACACAATATGACGAAAATGTTAATAGTGGTGTGTATGGTATTTATGATGAAGAAGATTTTAATGAAGAAGAAGATTAAGGTGTTAGGCTCTCTAAATCCTTAAACATATATTTAGTCTAAACAAAAAAAAAGGTTATGAACAACGTACAAGAAATCCAAACAAAAATTACCGAACTGTCTAAACGGTTTGAAGCAGAGTATGAGTTAGTGAAAAGTAATATGCGTGATATTTCATATCGACTAAACGAACTTCCTAATAATTCAGAATTTGAATATGTCTTTACTGAAAAAGAAATGATCAAATTTGTTGAAAAACTTCATGAAGGATTTGAAGAGAGTTTAGAGTATAATTTAAGTAATATTAGTTTTGATACTGATAGTGTTAGTCTATCTTTGAGTGGTAATGAAATTGAGATTGAAATTGATAGTGATGATATTAAAGATACTATCATAAGTGAATTGGATTTTGATCTTGATGAAGATTCAATAAAAGACACTATTGCTGATATCTACAAATACGTTAAAAAATAACTTACGGGGGGTTAGGGGTGCTAGGATTTCTAGACCCCTTAACCTATATTTAGTGTATAAGAAAAAAAAGATAAGATATGCCAAACATGAGTTATTGCAGGTTCGAAAACACCTATCTAGACTTAAGAGACTGTCTCCGAGCATTGAAAATGGGAGAGGTTGATAATTTATCTGAAAGTGAATTGAAGTATGCCTTGAGTTTAGTAGGGCTATGTGAAGAAATGTTAGAATTTGAAGAAGCAATGATTGATATTCAAGAACAAAGAGAAACAGAAATCGAGGAGGAAAACTAATGGACAAGTACACAAGATCAGAACTGAAATCAATGGAAACACTTGAACAGTCTTGGAGTGGAGACTATCTCAAGTATGAAGACAAAAATGTAAAAGTATGGCTCACACATCCTGAAAATGTAAGATATGATGGTGATTATCAAATCGAAATTCTAGATTGGAATGGATGCTGGAAACGACATGTATTTTATTTTGAGTGCTAGGATTTCAAGATTTAAGAACATATATTTAGTCTAAATAAGAAAAAGATATGAGAAAACTAATCGCAAACGTAAGAGTATCTGATGGTTTCAAAAACCAAAAAACACTTAGAGTATTCGCTAACCGAGAAGAAGGAACTGTAGGATACTCACTTGTAGGAGACAGTGGTATTTCATTTTCACTTAGTAATATGCAATGTGGATGGAGAGGACCACAACTACCAGACAATACTTATGAATACAATGATAATAAAGCTCTACTTAATAGAATTGTAGAAGCAGTTAATGGTGGTGTCTATAAAGTTACTGAAAAGAAATTGTTTGTAGATTAAAAGGTGTTAGGCTCTCAAAACCTTTGAACATATATTTATTACATATGAAAAAAGATAACACCACAGGTAGAGAGAGATGGGATTTGCAAATACAGCAAATCCGAACAACTCAAAAATCAGTACCAAGTAAGAAACTGTACAAACGTAAACAACGTAATACTAAAGATTATGACAACTAACGAAATCAAAACACAATCAGTAATTCAACAACTCAAAGCAATGGATGTTGATGGTGAAACAATGCAATACATTCTTAAACAAGTAGGAATGGAATGGCAAATGTTGAGACAGTTGATGATGACTACGCCTATTGAACAAGTAGAGTATTTAATGGAAGAGAGAAAAGATTTATTTGGCTCTCATAATTTTTAAACATATATTTAGTTTAAATAAAAAATAAAGGTTATGGCAACGAGATCACACATTGGTAAGAAATTAGAAGACGGTTCAGTGAAATACATTTACTGTCATTGGGATGGATATCCTGAACACAACGGAGAAATTCTTAAAAGAAATTACACTGATGAAGCAAAAGTAGATTCATTGCTTAGTTTAGGTGACATTAGTGTTTTAGGTCGTGAAATTGGAGGAGAACAAGACTTTGATAGACGAGAAACACACAACCCAAACTGGTGTTTAGCATATGGACGTGACCGAGGTGAAACAGATGTTAAAGCTAAAGTTATTAAATCAGTTGAAGATTATTCATATCCTGGTGGAGTAGCTTACTGTTATTTGTTTGATGGTGGTGAATGGAGATGCTTTGGGCATGGAGGAGAATTAAAATTCTAGGCTTTCAAAATCTAAGAACATATATTTACTTCAAATAAAAAGATATGAGAACAGACAGAATTTTTTGGGTACAAAGACCAAACAGTAACACATTCAATGATGGTGAGTATAAACTAAGACTACTCAATGATAAAGTAGTAGGAGTAGGTGATAGAGTTGTAGTTAAGTTTAGTAATGGTAATTTTGTAGGTACTGTGAAACAAACAGCTGGGTTTGGAATGAATGAAACTAGACCAGTTATATCAGTTGTATTTCCAGGACGTTCAAATGGTAAGAAAGTACATATTGATAGTGTAATTGATAAAGCATAAAACAAAAACAACATGAACAAGAAAGTAAAAGACATTCAAGGATTTGTAGCTAATCATATCATCTAAAATGATAAAAAAACCATCCTCAGAACTAACTGAATCAGAGATGATTTATTTAGAAAGTAAAATAGAACAATTCTTAAATGAATCGATATTTAGTTCTGATATATTAGCTAATGATAGTCCTGATTTCGAACCAACTAGGGAAGAAAGAGCAATACAATACATAATTGATTCATTAACAGAAAGAATTTCTCATTATTAAAAGTATATAACATGAATAAAAAAGTAAAACTTGAATTGATTGGACTTGATGGAAACGCATTTGCACTTATGGGAGCGTTTCAAAAACAAGCACGCCGTGAGGGTTGGACCGCTGATGAAATTAAAGTAGTAATTGATGAATGTACCAAAGGCGATTATGATCATTTACTTTCAACTCTGATGTATTATTGTGAATCAGAAGATAATTTTGATGATCTTGATTATGATTGGTATGATAATGATGTTGATGATGATGAGTGGGGAGTCTAAGTTAGGCTCCCTAAACTTTTTAACATATATTCATACTAAATAAAAATAAAACAATGGACAATAAAGAAGAAATAATCCAAGCCATAAATAATCTAAATGAAATTGAATTGGCTATTTTACGTGAACGTATTCTAGTCATAACAGAATATGTTATTCAAAATAAAGACACATTCAAAGAACAACTCAATGAAGGTCTTATCTCACCAGAAATATACATTGAAGCTTGTGAACATATTTTTAATGAATTCAATTTCAAAGGAGAATAAAGTAATAGGCTTTCAAAGTCTAATAACATATATTTAAGTATAAATAAAAATAAAGGTTATGAAAGAAGCAATAGAAATGTTTGGTGAAGATGTTGTGAGTGAAGTTACAACAGTTGTAGAAGACATTGGTGAAGCAGATTGTGTATTTACCATGTATGAAGATTTAGGCAAATATACCCACATGGAATGTGTAGCATATCTTTATTTCTAAAAATAAAAAACAATGGAAAACAAACGATACAATATTCTTGACAATGAAGGAAACATTATTGTAGGAGATCTAACACACGAAGAAGTACAACGGTTTATTCAAACATATTCAACAGATCACGGATACTTTGATATTGAAGAAATATATGAAAAAAACAGCACTGAATCACTTGATTGAAATGATGGAGGTAGCTCCGGTTCCAACTGATGAGCTTTTGAAACGCACACATGAGATTTTCATTTTGTTGTTGAAATCTAAATTGAGTGAGGAGAAACAACAATTGAAGGACGCGTTTGAGATTGGAGGATTGGCTCAGAAAAAAGACACAAACTATACTTTTGAACAATACTATAACGGAGAATACAATGGAAATAACTAGAACCAGCAACTTAACAGGTGTTACAAGAACAATGGATCTAAACGTAACACAAGAACAACTAGACCAATACGAATCAGGTGATGTGTTGATTCAAGATGTGCTCCCACACTTAACACCCGCAGAACGTGAATTTATTATGACGGGTATAACAGATGAGGAATGGAAACAATTCATGACTATCATTGATGATGATGATGTGGATGATTTAGATGAGGAAAAATCCAATTTTGATGAAGAGTATAATGGATTTGATGAAGAATAAGGAGTTAGGCTTTTAGAATCCTCTAACATATATTTATTCTAAATAAGAAAAAGATGAATAAGACAGAAATCAAAAAAGCAATTAACAAGGCCGTTTATCAATACGCCGAATCATTAGGATATAGTGTTCACGATGACAACGATGGTTCATATGTAACCTTTGTTAAGGATGGAAATAGTAATGGACAGGATGCAATTGACTATAGTAGGTCACGACATGAAACTTATGTATTGAATTGGGCAAGTAGTGAAACCAAAGCAGATGCAGCATTGATTGATGATTACGCTAAAGAGCAAGTGAGTAAGTATATTTAGGCTTTCAAAATCCACTAACATATATTTAGAGTATGAAAAAGAAAAATATGATACCTAAAAATGAGCAGGCCGTGGCCGCCAAGTACTTTGCACTATCAAACGCATCTATGCTTGACATGACATTTAGTAAAAACATCAATACTAAATACATTGAAGCAGATCGTATCTTGTGTAGTGAAGTTGGTACAGGATTGAGTGAAGAGTTCTATATGTGGCTCAAGGATATTGAGAACGGAGATGAGTATTGTGCAACACAATGGAATAAAGTTAAACACGATTATACATTTTAAGGGGTAAAGAGTGATAGGCTTATAGAATAAGTTGTCATATATTTAGTGTAAATAAAAAAAAAGATGAAAAAGACACTAATAACAATTGCCTCAGTTATCACATTATTCTCGTGTACAAAAGATGATTCAATCGCGCCTACACCTACCCGAGACTCACTTGATTGGACATTTAATATGAAGGTTCCAAATATGGACCTTAACATGACCGATTTACACCCAACACAATGTCGATCATTAGTTTCAAATATGAATCCAATAGGACGAGTATTTACTTATCGTTCAGGTTTAACAGCGGTTAATGTTTTTTATTGTTGGAGTAATGGTAGTGTTAGGATAGAAGGAGCTATTAACGGCCATAGTTTTGTTAGTGATAATGTGACAGTAAATGTTTGTAATGTAGGTCAAAACATGCCTATGACGTTTGCGTTATATGACGCAAATAAAAATTTGAGAGCTCGATAGGCTCTCTAAATCCTTAAACATATATTTAGTTCAAATGAAAAAAGATATGAAAAAGACACTTGTTTTAGGATTAGTAGTAACAGCTATGTTTAGTTGTGCAAAGGATGATGATGGGTTCATGTATAAGGCAAACCACTCCTACAAGAACCGAAATGGCAAAACAGAATACATGAGTGACTATTTCAGAATGGAATACAAGGACAGTAGCGCTGCTGTTACAATGTATATGGGTACAGAAGCCTACAGGAACATTTCAACATATACAGACTCAACTTGGATTACTTATCATTGTACATACCAAGAATGGCTCGAAAGTGGTAAAGAAGGATGGACACGTTAATGCT
>Ga0208784_1000254_pt1 | contig 27544 bp, 25 predicted proteins | sample DEB19_08_DNA_FD_184531 | JGI IMG/M metagenome (GOLD analysis project Ga0208784, IMG submission 184531) | Aqueous microbial communities from the Delaware River and Bay under freshwater to marine salinity gradient to study organic matter... | ecosystem: Environmental > Aquatic > Marine > Coastal ... | reverse complement strand
ATGTGGTTATGGATCTGGTGGAAGTTTATTGTCTCAAATTCAAGAATATGGAACTTCTGCATCTAATGTTGCCGTAATTGGAGTTGCTGGTGGAGTTGCTGGTGCTGGTGGCGCCTCTGGAACTACAACCGAATCTAATGGAAATGGTAAGGGTGGTTATGAAGTTAAGAATATAATTATTACTGCTCCCGGCGATGGATATCTTTCTGCTCCTAATGGAGCATTGGGTGGAAATGGAAGAATATGGAAAGATGTTAATGAAGGATATGTAGTAACAAATGATAATAGATATTATGTTCCTCCAGGAGGAAATGTTAATAATGTGGAATTACCTCCAGATGATATTTTTGTACCTCCACAACCTCAATCATCTCCAGATGTGACAATACCATCATATCCAGTGATAACAGAAATTGAAGAAGTGTATGTTGTTGATCCTGGATTTGGATATGAAATTGGTGATACATTAGAAGTAGTAACTGAAGATGGAACAAATAAAGGATCTATATTAGAACCTGTAATAAATGATAGAGGTGAAATAATACAAGTTAAAGTTGTAAGTCCTGGAATTGGATTTGTTGATTTACCAGAAATTAGAGTCAATTCTCCAAGAGGATATAATGTAAAATTAATTCCTATTCTTAAAGTAACTCCTATAGCAAATATTCCAGAAGAACAGTTGCAAACAATTCCTGCAGGAACTCAGTTAATTTCAGTTGTTGATTGTGTAGGAAGAATACCACCAAAAGTAGAATTTGATAGAGTACCACGATGACTAAATCTAGAAATCATAAATCCGTAAGAAAAGGAACAATGGATGGCCAAATTTGTTTTGGCCAAATACATAATGATCAAGTAAGATCATCCATATTTCTTCAAGGTCAAGAGTCTCTTGAATATATTTCAATTGATCAAACTGAACCAAGAAAAAGATGGATCACTTCTAGATGCAGAGGTCGTTATCAAGTTAAATGTGGTGATGATATTCCAAAGGATCAAATTGGAATGTGGTTTAATGCGGATCGTAGTGATATTTTAATTCAGACTAAAGGTAGACTGAGATTAGAAGCAGAAAATATAGACTTGATTGCTCGTGGACCTGATCCAACAAAAGGAGTTATTAACCTCATTTCAAATGAGAGTGTAAATATTGAAACTAAAAGATTTACTGCTAACGCAAATGAATCCATCAGTATATACACTGATGGAGAGATGCTTCAGAGTGCAATAAATATTATGAAGATTTATGGTGGTAGCATTCAAAAAATGACTTCTATGAGTGCTGCTAAACAACCAACTTTGGATATTTTAAGCAATTTAACACAATTATCAAACCCATTTCCATTGTAATATATGTCAAGTTCTAGTGATTTTGAGTTGGTGCATGGTCAACTCCACGTAACAAAAGATCCTGCTGCACCAGAACCTTTAGGTAGAGGTCCTGCATCAATTCATGGTGCTGCATATCTTCAAGGACCCACAATAGTTGGAGATGATAAATCTAATTTGGGAATATCTGCAACTTTAATGGTAAATCCATTAAAGAATAACGATTCTCCTACTCCCGCAGTTATTGGAACTATATGTGGAGTTACCCCCACAAAACCATCATTGTATGTGATTGGAAATACTGCTATTAAAGCAAATTTGTTCGTGAGTTCTAGTGTTCTTGCAAGAGCAAACATCACCTCACAGTCTAATGTAAAATCTCAGTGCGGAAAACATATTCTTTCCAAGAAGAAGAACTTTGATATACCTCACCCATCAAGAGAAGGATGGAGACTAAGGCATACTTGCATTGAAGGACCTTCAAATGATGTTTATATCAAAGGAAGAGTTAAAAATAAAACAGAAATCAATCTTCCATCTTATTGGAAAGACTTTGTAGATATTGAATCAATTGTAGTCACTTTGCAACCAATTGGTGCTCATCAAGATGTCATTATCAAAAGATGGGACGAAAATAAAGTTTATCTGCAAGCAAAAAGTGGAATGCCTATTGATTGTTTCTATCATATTATTGCAGAAAGAATAGATGGAGAAAAACTAATTCCAGAATATCAGGGAGAAACTCCTGCAGATTATCCTGGAGACAATTCAGAATATTCAATTTCTGGATATCATTATGACGTTAAAGAGGAGGTTTGATTGTGTCTGATACATTTGTAAATGATAATGATTTTTTAGAGCCAGAAGAATTTATAGAGATCCCTGATACTGGTATCAATGGATTTACGAGACCAATTCTTTATACTGCATTAGATGATCCAGAAGAAATTTTAGATATTAATGCAGGAAATTTAAGAGTTGATTCTTCAGCAAATGTTGCTGGAAATCTTTCTAGTGGATCTAGAGCTGTTCCTAAAAATATGACAGGAATTTCTGCATATTCTTTTGGATCAGAAAAGAGTGTTTCGGCAGATTCTTTGGGAGGAATTGCTGGATATAATCTTGTAGGATCCTTTACTACCAGTGTATACAATCCAAATGAACCTACTCATATTGGATTTGGAACCTATGGCAATTTCGGAAATACACTTGCAACAAATGGCGATGGAAGTTTAATTATTGTTGGTAATAAAAATTCTTTTATTGACGGTTATTTTGTTGGAATGGCAACTACCGTAGGAATATCAACGTATTATGGTAGTGCATACCTTTTCGAAAGAGTATCAAATGGATTTGTAAAGAGAGATTGTATTGTTGGAGAATATTCAAATCCAGGGACAGGTGCAACACACGGAGTTGGAATTGCAAGTACAAGCAATGATGATTATGGTCACGCAGTTGCAATGGCTCTTGATGGGAAAACATTTGTTGTTGGTGGGCCTAATGTTATTGGAGAACCAACAAAAGTTGGAGTGGCAACAACTGCAAAAGTAGGTGTTGTATGGGTATACGAATATACTCCACCTACAGAAGTAGATACTTGTGGTGTCGGAACTCTTCCCGTTTGTTGTGGCATCGGAACTTCAACTTTCTGTGAAGTTTTGGAGTCTGGAAATTTAACGAAAGATAATACAGTTGTTTGTGGTGTAGGAACTACAAATATCTGCAGATCTAAAAATGTAAAGAAGATTGCAAAACTTCAAGGAGAACTTGAAGGAGATTTGTTCGGATACTCTGTTGCAATTAGTGGAGATGCAAAAGTAGTAGTAATTGGTGCTCCAGGTGCAAAATGTCCTAAGTCTGGATATCAAGGAGGAACCGCATTTGTCTACGAAAGAAATGATAATAAGTACAATAAAGTAGGAATCTTAACTGGAACATCTCCTGTTAAATTTGGTAGTTCTGTTTCCGTTAGTTTAGATGGAAATATTGTTGCAGTTGGAGATTCTTCTTCAGGCAAAACTCATATCTTTGAAAAAAATGATAAGAAGTATGGCGGTTACATTGGAATCGGAACATTATCAACAGGTGGTTCTCAAGTATGCATAAGTGAGGATTCTTATACATTAATCATTTCAAATGGTACAACATCTTCAGTTTATGATCGTTCAGGTTCTACTTTTACTCTTGTAGGTTCCTTATCTGGTGGTTCTGTAGGAATATCCTGTTCGCCTGATGGTAAAATTATTGCCACCGCATCTTCCTCAGGATATATTGTCTATAATCGTGAAGGTAATATTTTTATTAATAATTGCAGTGGAGGACCTTCAAACACAGACTCATTTGATATGAGTGCAAGCACAAAGGTCATCTATGCTGGAAGTAGTACTGAAGTAGTTGGTACTGCAATGACTGGCAAAGTTTATGGTTATGATCAACAATTAGAAACTTTTGTATATACTGCAGAGAACGGTAATATTGGTGTTGCCATTACAAATCCATCTGCAAAACTTCACGTATCTGGAAACACTATTATTACAGGAATTGCTACGGTTGGATTAATTGCAACTACAAATCCAACTTCAAATTCTTCATTTTCTTTTGAGTTGACAAATAACACTACGTTAACAGTAAGAGTCAAAGGATCTGATGGAGTTGTCAGAACTGGAACGATCGCCTTAAGCCCTTGACACCAGCACCAATCCCTGCTATGATACTTAGGTAATCAGGAAACTTCCCGAATGAAAGATGAGTACCTTGCACGATGCGTGGTTGACCCTCTGAAACGAACAGTGTATCTTTACTCAAGTGAGGGATCAGAACGTGAAGTGGTCTGTGATACGGTTGATGAGTTTATGAATGTGCTACAATTTATTCGTGCAACGGTAGATGAGGAAACTCTCTCATACGCAAATCCACTTTAAAATCCATTTAGGGGGGAAAAATTTTCCCGGTAAAAATTGCCCTTATTACTTTTTTCAAATGCGTCCAGAAACAAGAGAATCAATGGAAATGCTGTTTGCAGCTCGCTGGAACCTTCCAAAAGCAGCAGCAAACTGCAATCTTACGAACAAAGAAATGAAGATTACGTTTAATGAATACTGCACTTTACATCCTCCGACTTATGCGGTAGAATCTGATAGTCAACTCAATACTCTTTGAGTTTTTATGGCGGAGTAGCCCAAGGGAAGGAGGCACCGAACTTAAAATTCGTACAGTATGGGTTCGAATCCCATCTCCGCTATTAGAAGACATAAGTATAAATAAATGTAGTTATGTCTTCTAAAATGCTAAGAAACGGATATAAATCTTCTGATGCTGAATTTGTTGACGCAGTAAAGACCTCTAATTCTATTAGGGAAGCACTGATTAAATTAAATCTAAAAGCAGCAGGTGGAAATTATCAATGTTTTCATAAAAGAGCAAAAGAACTGAATATTTCTATAGATCATTTTACTGATCCTAAAGTATGGAACAAAAATAAAAAATTTGGACCAAAAAGATCATTAGAAGAATATTTAAATGGAGTTCCTATTCAATCACACAAACTTAAATTGAGACTTATATCTGAAGGAATCAAAATTCATCGGTGTGAGTGTTGTGGTATAACAGAATGGAGAGGACAACCTACTCCAATTGAATTAGACCATATAAACGGAATTAATTACGATAATCGTTTAGAAAATCTCCGTTTATTATGTCCAAACTGCCACGCACAAACTTCTACCTATAGAGGTAGAAATAAATAAAACAAAAGTATTAGGAACTATTCTATGAAATACAGAATAGATGCCAGATATGTTTGGTACAACAGAGGAACACAACTTGTTCTGATGTATTTTATCCAAAATATTCCTTTTACTTTTGATGATGTTCCAGATAGTCTTATGTATGATTTGGAACTCATAGAACTAGCAGACAACGAAAGACGCTTTGAACCAGAGGATTTATACAAATCATCATTCTATTTGATTGATGAAGAGTGTCATCCAATGTTATTTGAAGTTGAACTGGAAAATCCAGAAATGATGCCTGCGGATTAATGCCGAAGTAGCTCAGTGATAGAGCAGGAATTTTGTAAATTTCAGGTCGCAGGTTTGATCCCTGTCTTCGGCTTAACTAAATAATATCACCTGGATGTCTGCAAACTTCAGGTGGAGGGTGGAAGTCCCTCCTTTTCAATATAAATAGAAATGCAGACATCTAGAGTAGAACTATGCCTAACTGGACAGAGGAAGGTTTCCAGCGTATTATTGATGCTGGACAAAGAGGTGGTTTAACAACAAAAGAAAAATTTAAAAAAATTAAAGAAGAATACTATAAAAATCCTAAATTATGTTTAAACTGTAATAAAGGAATATTATACGAAAGAAAAAACGAAAATAAATTTTGCAGTAGTTCTTGTTCTGCTAAATTTTTTAACACTAAAAGAAAAAAAGAAAAAAATTGTTTAGTCTGTGATAATGAAGTTAAGAAAGGAGCATCAAAATATTGCTCACTTAAATGTCAAAAAACATATCATTTTAACCAAAGATTATCTGATTGGATAAATGGAGATTCTACAACAAAATCAAGAGATTTTTTTAGAAGATATTTAACAGAAACTTACGGATACAAATGTTCTTGCTGTCATATTACTGAATGGAATGGAAAATCAATTGTTTTGGAGATAGATCACATAGATGGAAATTCTGAAAATAATAGACCAGAAAATTTAAGATTTATTTGTCCAAACTGCCATTCACAAACTGACACTTACAAAGGAAAAAATGTTGGTAAAGGAAGACATTATAGAAGAGAAAGATATGCGGCTGGACAGAGTTACTAAATTAAGTTAGAATGATAAAAGAATAGAATTATTATGAAGATAAATCTCTGGTACTGCAAAGAAATGCAGCAATGGCGTTGGACCCTTACCGACGACTCAAGACCTATTCTTAAACAAGAATCTGGACAGCAACCAGATCTTCGTGCAGCAATGAATGATGTTGCAACAACCGTAGAATATATGATGAAATCCTCACAAGAATGAGTAAAAATACTCAGTACTTTATAGATAGAGTAAGTAAAGAAGAAATCAAAAATCTTCTTTACAATTTTCACTATCTAAAAGACGAATCAAAGGACTTTAAAAGTGGATATAATTACGGGTTATTTTCCTCTTCCTCTACTGATGTTCTCCGTGTGGGTGGGTGTCTCGCTTGTTGTGTGTTTACTAAGATCCCCGTCCCAGAAATAGCAGTTGGGGCATTTGGATTACAAAGACATGAGCAAGAAGGACTTTATGAACTATCAAGATTGTGTGTTCATCCGGATATTCAGAAAACAGAGTATAACATTACCTCTTGGTTCGTCAGTCGTTGTATAAAGAGGTTCCGAAAAGATGCCTGCGTTCGTGCTATTCTTAGTTACGTTGATGCTAATCACCACTCTGGAGTTATATACAGAGATTGTAATTTTACTTACTACGGTCTAACAGCACCTAAAAAAGACTTTTACTATGCTGATGGTACAAAGCATTCAAGGGGAAGTGTGAAGGGTGCTGAAGGTGAGTGGAGAGAAAGAAGTCGTAAACACAGATATTTGATGATCTTTGATAAAGAACTCAAGAAACGCTTGACTTGGAAAGAGGAAAGTGGTATAATAAAAAAGACGATACTGAAATCGTTACAGTGACCCAAAAAGTGTGACTTCAGAACCCTCTTTAGAGGGTTTTGTTGTATGATAAATAATCCATAACGGAACTATAAGCACTAATAAAATGGGATTAAGTCGTCTAGATAATTTTCTGAAATCCACTAGAGGGACAATTCTTTATGTAGATCCTAATAGTCTTGATTCTACGGATAGTATTGAAAATTCTGGAAATAGTTTAACAAGACCGTTTAAAACTCTTCAAAGAGCGTTGATTGAATCGGCAAGATTTTCATATCAACGCGGTTTAAATAATGACAGATTTAATAAAACAACAATTCTTCTTTATCCTGGGGATCATATTGTAGATAACCGTCCCGGTTATATTCCAACTGCTTCAGGCACATATTCTGCAAGAAGTGGTGCTACTGGTCTTACTGATTTTGTTCAATGGGATCTTGACTCTAATTTTGATCTTGCAACTCCGGATAACGATTTATATAAACTTAACTCAATTTATGGTGGAGTAATAGTTCCAAGAGGAACTTCAATTGTTGGTATGGATCTTCGTAAGACTAAGATTCGTCCATTATATGTACCAAATCCACAAAATAATAATATAGAAAGATCTTGTATTTTTAGAGTTACTGGTGGGTGCTATTTCTGGCAATTTACTATTCTGGATGCAGATCCAAATGAAAATTGTTACAAGGATTATACAGAAAATTTATTTGTTCCTAATTTTTCTCACCACAAACTTTCTGGTTTTGAGTATGCAGATGGAGTAAACTCTGTTTCAATTGAGGACGACTTTTTAACGTATTCTACAACCAGAACTGATCTGGATATGTATTATGAAAAAGTTGCTGCAGCATATGGTGCTTCATCTGGAAGAGAAATTTCTCCAGATTATGGTGCAGGAACTGTAGATATTCAACCAGTAATTGATGAATATCGTATTGTAGGTCCTAAAGGTGCTTCTGTGGGAATCAGCAGTATCCGTGCAGGAAATGGAGCCACTTCTACATCTACAATTACAGTCGATTTAATAGAAACAGTTGAAGGATTAAGTGTAGATAGTCCAATTCAAATTAGCGGTGTTGGTGCAAGTGGTTATGATGGTCAGTATGTAATTGCAACTGTTCCAAGTAGCACTAGAATTACGTATCAGGTACAAAATCCACCAACAAATCCACTACCACCTGTTCCTGGTTCGTCTTTAAACCTTGTTGTTGATACAGTAACCTCAGCATCTCCATATATTTTCAACTGCTCTTTACGTTCTGTTTACGGAATGTGTGGATTACTTGCTGATGGTGACAAAGCAACAGGATTTAAGTCAATGGTTGTTGCACAATACACAGGTATTGGTCTACAAAAAGATGATAATGCGTTTGTAAAATACGATACTAGTTCAGGAAATTATAGAGATTCAACGTCTATTATTGATCTTCATACTAATTCCAGAGCAAGATTTAAACCAGAATATGAAAACTTTCATATTAAAGCAACCAATGATGCTTTCTTACAGTTAGTTTCTGTTTTTGCTATTGGTTATGCCCAACATTTTGTAACTGAAAATGGTGGCGATATTGCACTCAATAATTCAAACTCCAACTTCGGTGCAAAGGCATTAGTTTCTTCTGGATTTAGAAAAGATGCATTTTCTCAAGATGATTATGGATATATCACTCATATTATTCCACCAAAAGAAATTGACTCAGAAGAAATTACCCTAGAATTTGAATCTATTGATGTTGGATTAACCACATCCAAGTCTGCTGGTGCAGGAACAACAGATAGACTCTATCTTTACAATCAAATAGATCAAAATAATCCACCAAATGTAATTGTTGATGGATATTCTATTGGCGCAAAAAGTAATGAGATATTGAATATTCAATCTTACCAGAGTGGTTCTGTTACAACTTATTCTTCTAGAGTTGTAATGCCATATGGTCCTTATGATTCCACTCAATCATCATCTCGGAAATCATTTGCTGTTGGAAGAAGTGCTGTAGGCATCAATAGTATTAACACTTCAGATTATACTCTTACATTAACACAACCTCACTCTTTTATAAATGGTGAATCAATTCGTATTGTCTCTGATAATGGTCATTTACCTGATGGATTAGAGCAGGATCAGATTTATTATGCAATTACTAAAGAATCTGCAACTGGAATTGGAACAAATCAAATTCGCATTGCAAAGTCACTAAATGATGCAATTAATGGTGGAGTTACTGGAAGTGCAATACAAATTAATAATAAAGGTGGAACACTAAACATTGTAAGTAGAGTATCTGATAAAAAATCAGGAGACATTGGACATCCAGTTCAGTGGGATCTTTCTGGAAATTGGTATATTAATGTTTCTACTTCATCAAATGGAATTTATAATGCAATCAATTCCTTAGGAACTGGTGGTATAGGAAATGCAACTAGCAGATCTTATGCAACTCGAAAACCAGATAATAGAAGTTTGATTGATACTCTATACAGAATTCGTTATGTTCTTCCAAAAACTTCTCCAGTTAAAGCAAGACCACCTCTTGATGGATTCATTCTACAAGAATCAAATAATATTGTTGGTACAGGTGCAACCGAAATTTCCCAACTTTACAGCGACTCTGGAGCAATTACTGGTTTAGGACAATTAAGAAATCCAAAGTTCATTGCAAGTGCATCTTGGAGTTCTAATGCGGTAACAATTAGAACTGAACTTCCTCATGGATTAAAAACCGGAGATCAAGTTGAGATTGTAAATGTAAATCCAACAGGATACAATGGTACATATACTGTAACATCAATTCCAAGTCTAAAAGAATTTAAATATTCTTTAAATTCAAATCCAGGATTATTTGCAAATGATACATCTACAAGAGATGGGAACCTCCCTTATTTTGGAAGAAAGAAATATAATAAAACATATCAAGTTTATAAATCACAAGAAATTCAATCATACATTTCTGGTGTTCAGGATGGTATCTATTATCTAACTTTAGTCAATCATTCGAATGCTCCAACAGTAACTCCATTTACTCAAGAGTATTTTTCTCAACCAATTGAAAATCTTTATCCACAACTTAATAAAGATAATTCAAATTCGGATCCAAATGCATCTAGATCATATGCATTGCCAAGTCTGATTGGTAAGGTAACTGTAAACGATCCGCAAAATAGTATTACAAAAGAAACATTAGAATCTTTTGTTGTCGGTTCTGGTATTACAGACATTCATTCTTCAAGCGGAACTACACATACAATTTACACCTCAGTAGACCACGGACTGTCTGGAATTACAAGCGTAAGTATTGTAACTGGTGGTAGCAATTATGGGTCTGGAACTGGACCTACCAATCTATATAATGCACAATTAGTTGGATTTGCTGGTTCAACAACTGGATCAAATGCAACTGCAGTAATTGCAATTGATGGTTCTGGAACCATTACATCTGTCAAAATCATTGACGGTGGTTCTGCATATGGAATCGGAAATACGTTAAGAGTTGTTGGTGTTGCTACAACTACTGGATTTGTTCAAGGTGTAGTAAGAGTTGAATCTATTTCGGACAATATTGGTGATGCAATTAAAGTCTCTGGAATCACATCTGCACTGAATTCAGGATATAATACACTTTATAGAATTACTGGTATTACCACATCAAATCAAATTGATGTCGTTTCTTCTGAATCTATTTCTAATACAACTCCTCTTGGATTAGATTCAACTGTAACTATAAATTCTGGGTATGTTCCTACAGGAAAAGTTTTAACAGTCTCTTCATTCAGTTATACTCCAACCTCAGGAATTGCAACAGTTGGATTTACAACAAGTCACGGATTCTTGGTTGATAATAAGATCAGAATTTCTGGAGCGAATGAATCTGCATTCAATGGAGATTTTATTGTTAATAGAATCAATAGTCTAGTCTCCTTACAAATTAATGTAGGAGTTTCTGCAACAACTTCCACAAGTGCAACCGGAACGTTATATGGATATAGATCATATCTAACATCTTTTGGCGGCAATCTTCTTGCAGAATCAGAAAATATTTCTGGTCGTGTGAGTTATGAGTATGCTGGAATTACAACAACAATTTCATCACAATATCTGACTTCTTATTCCGATCTAACAAATAATTTAAGCATTCCAAATGCAGTTTCTCTTGGTCTGCAATTGGGTGATTATCTACTTATCAATAGTGAAATTTTCAGAGTTAGAACTGCAGTTACATCAAATTCAGTTTCTGTCTTTAGATCAGTTTTAGGAACTAGAAGGCAAACTCACGATGTTGGATCAGTTGTTCGCAGAATTAAGGTAACTCCGGTTGAACTTCGCAGAAATTCTATTATTCGTGCTTCTGGTCATACTTTTGAGTATCTTGGTTATGGTCCAGGTAACTATTCAACTTCACTTCCAGACAAACAAGATCGCTTAATTTCAAGAGAAGAAAAATTCTTAGCACAAGCAACAAAAACTGATGGTGGTATTGTTGTTTACACTGGAATGGATAGTGAAGGAGCATTCTACGTAGGAAACAAAAAGATCAATTCCACAACTGGTCAAGAAGAAACTTATGATATTCCAATTCCAACAGTTACTGGAGATAATGATTCAAATAATCTTATCAACATTTCAGAATCTCAAAAAGTATTTGTAGAATCTTCAATTAAGGTTGAAGGTGGTCAAGATAAAAATTCTATCTCAGAATTTAATGGACCAGTTATCTTCAACAGTAAAGTTACTGCAAACTCAGAATTAGAAGTAGAATCTTTGTTCTTACAAGGACAAGAAGAAATTTCTAGAAAAATAAGTATTGGTTCAGAAAAACCAACCATCTCCGGAAACTATGGTGATATTGAATTTAATTCAATACCAGTAAGTGGTAGTAATGCCGGATGGATTTATACAACAAATAACGAATGGAAATCATTTGGTTTTATTGGAGATGTTGGAGATTATTCCTATGGTGTTGGAATTTCTTCTGGAGGAAATTACGTAGGATTCTCCACATTAATAAACATTACTGGAACTGGATTAACAATTACTGCAATTAATGATGCAACCTCTGGAATAACTACAGTAAACTTTAATGCAACTCCGCAGTCACAGACAATTGGTGTTTCTAGTGGACCATTTAATACTTTTATAGGTCTTGCCACACAATTTAATTTTGTAGGTTATGGAATAACAGTTACCACTGATTACAGTAGCATAACTGGTATTGCTACAGTAAGTATTATTGGAACTGCATCAACTGGTATTGGTACAACATCAAGTCCAGGATTACCTAATAAATCTATTCAATACAATAATTCCAGTGTATTCTCTGGAGTTCCAATTTTCTTTTATAATGATACAAATAATAGTCTTGCAATTGAAGGTTCTTCTTCAAATTCTTTATTAAGAATTTCGCAAACCGGTGCAGGAAATGCTCTTATAGTTGAAGATGAAATTTCGGATCAAACTTCTTTTGTAATTACTAATAATGGTTCTGTTGGTATTGGAAGTACTATTCCAACCTCTAAATTAGAAATTGATGCTGGCACTCAGCAAGCTGTTTATATTAAATCATCAAGTGGTTCTGGAAATATTATTCGCGTTGATGACAGTGTTGGAGATACTTCACCTTTAGTTTATACTACTACTGGATCTCTTGGACTTGGAACAGCAACATCGATTAATGAAAAACTTGATGTTATTGGAAATATTGGACTGAATGGTGCATTAAGACTTTATAATCCCAACAGAACCGCATACTCTGCTATCAAAGCGCCAACAGGACCAGGAAATCTGCTATTCACGCTTCCAAACTCTTATGGAACTAATGGTCAAGTATTAACCTCTAACGGATCTGGTGGTTTATCTTGGACTACTGTTTCTACTGGTAGTGGTGGAGGGACTATTTCTCAACTTCTTGCCGGGTCTGGAATTAATATTACAAGTCCATTCGGTCCAATATCAACCATAACAAATACAGGTATTCTTGATGTTGTTGCTGGACTTAATGTTTCTATAACCAAGACAAATGGAGTTGCAACAATTAGTGCAACAGGTACTGGTGGAGTAGTTATTGGAACCTTTAACGGAGCACTTTATCCATTTACTACTCGCGGATTTAGTATTCCTATTTGATTATCCCGCCTCAGGAATAATTATAATATTGTAAGTTGTAGTTCCTGAGACAGAAAACACTTGTCCAGGTGCAAGCATGACTTCCGTAGGTAATGCATCTGCAATAGATATTACTGCATTATTTGAACCGTTAGGTGATGATGATGTATATGCTAAATTTCTACCCACGGTTCCACTGGATGTTGTAGTTACTGACATACTTCCTGCGGTCATAGTAGCAGAACCTGAATACCTCAAATAATTAATTATAACTCTCACATTTTGACCCGTAGAATTTGTGTAAGTTAAACTTGTATTAGTTCCGCTTAAAACTTGTGACGCCATATAAATTACTTAAAAGACTTTTGATTATTTATAAATAACTAGAAAGGTTGGCGCTCTCCACCTATGGCAGTACAAAAGAATTTTGTCGTCAAAAACGGCATAGAGATTAACAATAATCTTATTTTTGCTGATGCGAATTCAAATAAGGTAGGTATTGCAACAACTAATCCACAATATACTCTACACGTTAATGGTGGTATTGGTGCTACAAATCTTACAGTAGGTGTAGCAACATTCAGCAATTTATATGCGTCAAATGCATATATCAATTCTGGCGTTATAACTGCGACTAACTTAGAAGTAACAGGAATATCTACGTTTAATAATATTTTTCTTAATGGTTATGTAAGTATTGGAGATACTACAGGAAAAGATGGTCAAGTATTAGTATCCACAGGTACAGGAGTTACTTGGTCCAAACTTTCAAAGAATTCTATTTTAGCAATTGCTTCACCTGGACAGGATACTTTTTATTTTCCATACGAACCTGGAGCTGTAGAGGTTTATATTAATGGCGTAAGACTTACGACGAATGAATTTACCGCAACTGATGGATCTACAATTATATTAAATGATCCTTGTTTCGGTGAGGAAAGTGTAGAGATTATTGTTTCGCAGACATTGCCAGTATCCGAACCAGTTATTGTATCAATTGGAATTACCGTTCAGGATGAAGGAAACACTGTTGGTACTGCAAGTTCAATTAAATTACTTAATTTTACTGGAACTGGAGTAACAGTAACAAGTATAAACGATTATGGAGTAGATGTTCTTATTAATGGAGTTAACAACCCTCCAGGAAAAACAATATATGTTGCAATGAATGGAAGTGATTTAAATGATGGTTTGTCCTTAAATTTAGCAAAGAGAACTATTAAGGCAGCAGTAGGAATTGCAAGCACTGGAGATACTGTAAAGGTTTCACCTGGAGATTATCAGGAAAATAATCCAATTGTTCTTCCAGAAGATGTTTCAATAGAGGGTGCGGAACTCAGAAACTGTATTGTAAGGCCATCAAACACCGGATCAGATTTATTTCACGTTACTAATGGAAATCATTTAACAGATTTATCTTTCCAGGGTCAAGCAGCAACTTCAGGTGCATCTGTTGTCGCATTTAAACCATTGCTTGGTGTTTCTTCAGATCGCTATTTTGATGCAGCAAGAATGATTCGTTACAATCTTGATTTTATTGCATCAGAGGCAGTTGGATTCTTAACCAGTATTGATTATCCAAATGGTCCATTTTCGCTTACAAGTGGAGATTATACTTCTTGTAAAGATGACATTAAAGATATTTTTAGAGCAGTATGCCACGATATTACACGAGGTGGAAATTCAAAGTGTGTAGGTGCAGGATTATCATATTATAACGGTCCTACACTTCAACATATTGTTGGAGTCAAAACAGAAACAATTGATACTATTCATTATGCTGCAGGTATTGCACAGTCTTGTATTAATAACGTTCTTTGGGACGGAAATTATCAATCAGAGTTTACTCAGATTAGGGATCTAAGTATCCAACCAGATCCCGCAACTGGTTCAAATATTAATAATAATTCTTGTGCGAATGTAGTATCTGCGATTTACTCTTGTGTTGGAGTTGTAACTACAATTATTGATCAAGGTCCAAGTGTTGTTGGAACATCCTTTAATATAATGTATCCAGGTAATGCTGGAATTGGAACTACAAATCCAAATCATATTCCATCTCAGGGAGTTGGAAATGTAATTAAAGGTCCTTATATTCGCAACTGCACTAACTTTATTCCAGACAGTATTGGAATGAAAGTTGATGGTTTCCACGCAGATCCCGGTGATAAGGACGATATGGGAATTACTGGTATGATGAGTGTTGACTCTTATACTCAATATAATCAGGGAGGAATTGGAGTTGAAGTTTCCAATGGAGCATATGCACAGTTAGTTTCTATCTTTACAATTTGCGATAACAAAGCAATTGTAACAAAGAATGGTGGGCAATGTGACATTACAAACTCAAACTCTTCTTTTGGTACTTACGGATTAGTTTCTGAAGGAATTGCTGGTACTACTTCAAAATCATCATATCGTTACACTGGAAGTGTTGCAGCAAATGCTTCAGAAGGTGATTTAACTGTTGTTCTTAGTGGAATTGGAAATGAAAAACCATATTCGGGGCAAGTTATTTATTTTGGAGAATTGTTCTATGAGATTGTTGGTGTTACAATTAATAGTGGTGGTTCTGGATATACTGAACCACCAAATATTATATTCTTAGGAGATCCTTCAGGACCATCTGCAATTAAGGCAGAAGCGATTGCGGAAATATCTAGTAGTGGTTCTATAAGCGCAATTAATATGATTGGTAATGGTAGAAATTATACTGAGGCAGATAAAAATACTGTTACTGCTACAATAAGTCCTTCTCCTCCATCAGGAACAGTATCAATATCTCCTATTTTTAGACCACTTTATTATCAAGTTCGTACAGCAACAACTCCATCTGCAGGAGTTTCTACAGTTACTTTTGCACAAACTTTAAATAATGATGTTGGAATTGGAACAACTGCATATCTGTTTAGGCAAAGTTTACAGATAGTTTCCTCACATTCGTTTGAATATATTGGAGCAGGAAATGCAATTGAATTTGCTAGACCATCAAAAGGTGGGGTAACTATTCAAGCAAATGAGGTTGTTAAACTTGATGGTGGGGAAGTTGTCTATACAAGTACAGATCAAGACGGAAACTTTGCAATTGGTGATGATTTAGTCATTGATCAAGCAACTGGAACGATTCGCGGAAGAGCTTTTGAGCGTAGTTTGCTAAATACAGTAACACCATTTATTATCGCATTAGGGGCAAAATAAGAAATGGCAGGAGCATTAGCACTTAATACATATAAAACTTATAGAGCACCAGTTACAACTGGAATCACCACAGTCTATACTGTTCCCAATGGAGTTTCTGCAATTCATTTATTTTCAGTCATATCAAATATATCATCTGGAATTGCAACGGTAACTGTCTACCATAATCGAGGTGATATTTATGGATCAGTTGAACTAATTAAAAATGCAAGAATACCTACGACAGATGCATTAAGTCCAATTGGAGGAAGTCTTGTTTTGGAAGTTGGAGATAAAATCGAAGTGGCAGGTTCTGCAAATAATGTTATGAACTTTACTATTAGTATTTTAGAATCAGCAAAGTAAGTAAATGGCAGATTTAACTAGCGGACAGGTTGTTGGTGCAGACGGTCAATTTATTTCTCTAGACCAAACAGAGAGATATCTTGGAGTTCCTGATGAAGATGGAAAAATATTAGCATCTTTAGTTGATGGAACAAGATATTGGACTCAAAACGGTGCTCAAGGTGTTCAAGGTTCTCAAGGACCTCAAGGTATTCAAGGTTCTGGCGGTGCTCAAGGTTCTGTAGGTGCTCAAGGTATTCAAGGTGCTGCGGGAGCTCAAGGTTCTGGAGGTGCTCAAGGATCCGCAGGAGCTCAAGGTGTTCAAGGTACTTCAGGTCCACAAGGAGCTCAAGGTGTTCAAGGTGTTCAGGGATCTGAAGGAACTCAAGGATCTGCTGGTGCTCAAGGTGTTCAGGGTTCTGGAGGTACTGCAGGAGCTCAAGGTGTTCAAGGTTCTTCAGGACCTCAAGGTGTTCAAGGTTCTGTAGGAGCTCAAGGTTCTTCAGGGCCTCAAGGTGTTCAAGGTTCTGTAGGAGATCAAGGAGTTCAAGGTCGTCAAGGTGTTCAAGGATCTGTAGGTGCTCAAGGTGTCCAAGGGGCAACTGGACCTCAAGGTGCTCAAGGATCTAAAGGTAATGATGGAACATCTGTCGTTATTATTGGTTCCGTTGATACAGTAACAATATCATCTCCACAAACATATTTACTTGGAAATCAAACAAACGATACTAATGCTGGTGTATATCCACGTTCAGCGGGAAATGGTGTAATTGAAACAAGTAGTGGAGACCTTTGGGTTTTTGATGGTACTGTTTGGAATAATGTAGGTCCATTTGTAGGACCACAAGGCCCTCAAGGTGTCCAAGGTGCTTCAGGAACTCAAGGATCATCAGGTGCTCAAGGTGTTCAAGGTTCTATAGGAGTACAAGGTGTTCAAGGTTCTATAGGAGCACAAGGTGTTCAAGGTGTTCAAGGTCCTCAAGGACGCCAAGGTGTTCAAGGTACTGCAGGACCTCAAGGTGTTCAGGGTACTGTAGGAGCACAAGGAGTTCAGGGTTCTGGAGGTGCTCAAGGGTCCGCTGGTGCTCAAGGTGTTCAAGGACGCCAAGGTGTTCAGGGTACTGTAGGAGCACAAGGAGTTCAGGGTTCTGGAGGTGCTCAAGGAGTTCAGGGTGCCGGAGGTGGTTCTGGTGCTCAAGGTGTTCAAGGTGTTCAAGGTGCTGCGGGAGCTCAAGGTGTTCAGGGTTCTGGAGGTACTGCAGGAGCTCAAGGTGTTCAAGGTGTTCAGGGTTCTCCAGGACCTCAAGGAGTCCAAGGTGTTCAGGGTTCTGGAGGTGGTTCTGGTGCTCAAGGTGTTCAAGGTGCACAGGGTGCACAAGGTTCTCCTGGTGCTCAAGGCGATGTAGGATCACAAGGAGTTACTGGTTCTTCAGGACCACAAGGTGTTCAGGGTTCTCCAGGTGCTCAAGGACCAGAAGGTGTTCAGGGTTCTCTAGGTGCTCAAGGTATTCAAGGTGTTCAAGGTTCTGTGGGAACTGGAGCTCAAGGTGCTCAAGGATCCGCAGGACCTCAAGGTGTTCAAGGTGTTCAAGGTGTTCAAGGAACTCAAGGACCTCAAGGAGTTCAAGGTCGTCAAGGCTCTCCAGGACCTCAAGGGGTTGCTGGTGGTACAGGTCCTCAAGGTGTCCAAGGTACAGCAGGTCCTCAAGGAGTTCAAGGTCGTCAAGGTGTTCAAGGTTCTGAAGGTGCTCAAGGAGTGCAGGGTAGAACAGGTCCTTCTAATCTTATTAATGCAGCAGAACTTGGAACCACTGGTGGATTCTTTTACCCTGTTATGGTCACAGCAACTGGCGATACAAGTCCCTATGTTGATGGAACTGGACCATCTGCTCCAGCAGTTAGATACCAACAAAGCGTGATCCATCCTGGAGGATCGTCTGCTGGCGGATCTGTATCGAGTGGATCTTTTGTGGCAAGAGGTGATACTGCATCATCTATTACTACATCAGATGCTGCATTAATGAGTAATATTGGAACGTTTTATAGTTTTTTCTCATCAACTGGTGGTTATACTCACAGAGTATATGTATCAGGAGGTACAATAGCATATAATGAATATGTTTCAAATGCTCAGACTCAATTCCAAAGAGGGTCCAACGGTGATATATCGATTGAGTCACTTGGAGCTGGTTATTATGTAAAAGCTAAGCATGGTTCAGATGCTGCTTCAGCTGTTGTATGGACAAGCAATTATTTTCCAAATTTAAGTTCAACAACTGCTGAAGTAGGATGTTATGCTATGTGTTCTCGTGACAACACTGCAACTTCTTTTGGTGCAACAACCGCAGGATCTAATTTACGATATTCGAATGCAGCTGGATCTGAACCTACCAATACAACACCACCAGGAACTTGGAGATGCATGGGAGATATTAGTAGTGCAACAGGGGATGCGAGTGCCACAGTTTGGTTAAGAATCGCATAATAAATATAAAAAATAATATTATAAAATATGTCAGTAGTTCAAGAAATTCGTAATCCCAAATATAATCGTGATGGTATCACAATTGATTGCGAAGTTTTGCATCATGACCTTGGTTGGATTCCTTTTACAGCGCACCCAAATGATTCTTCCGAGTATGGAAGAGAATGTCACCAAAGAATATTAGATGGAGAAGCAGGTGAAATTGCTCCTTATGTAGTTGATTTGGATTATGAAGCACTTTTGATTAGAGGTAAAAGAGATCAATTATTAAAAGAAACAGATTGGACTCAACTTCCAGATGTTCCACAGGAAACAAAAACTCTTTGGGAACCTTATAGGCAATCACTTAGAAATATCACAGAACAACCCGAATTTCCTTTAAACGTCGTTTGGCCAGTTAAACCAACTCAATGATTTTAATCAAAAATCTAAATAATAATATAAGGAGAAGTCAATGTCTATTATAAGAAATAGAGAATTATCACAATTTGGTTCTTTTATATACATTGATAATGTCACCGGAAATATTGGCATTGCAACTGAAACAAATCCTTATATTGGTATAGGAACACCAGATCCTACAGTTAAACTTCATGTAGTTGGTGACACCAATCTTGATGGAAATTTAACAGTTAATAATGGCAATATTGAGGCATCATCTTTTACTCTAAATGGAAATCCACTTGTAGAAGCATCAATTGCACAATGGGTTTTTGGTACAGGTGGAGAGGATGTTTATAGATTAGATGGCAGTGTTGGTATAGGAACCTCCACTATTTCTCAAAGACTTACAGTTAGCGGAAATGTATCTGCAGGACAATTTATTTCTACAGTCACTTCTGGAACTGCTCCTTTAGTAGTATCTTCAGATACTCAAGTTACCAACTTAAATGCATCATTCTTAAGAGGTAAAACTCCACCTTCAGGATCTATTGTAGGTACAACAGATTCTCAAACATTATCAAGTAAAACTTTAACTTCTCCAACCATTAATGGTGGTTTTATTAATTCTTCTGGAATTAGTTTTAATGGATCATCTTCTGGGTCAACCAATTTAAGAGCATCTGCAACTGCTTTAGGTATATTAACACTTCCTGCAGCAACTGATACCTTAGTAGGAAGAGAAACCACAGAAACTCTTACAAATAAAACAATTTCGGCAGGAGTTAATACTATTACTGGACTGACAAATTCTAATCTGTCTGGTTCAGCAGGAATTACAAATGCAAATCTAGAGAACTCTACAATTTCTGGAGTTTCTCTTGGTAGCACTCTTGCAAACTTGACGAGAGGATCATTTATTAATTATAGCAGTGGAACGACTTATAATGGATCTGCTGCTATCACGGTATCTGTAGCGGCAACAACTGCAAATACTCCAAATACTTTAGTTGCAAGAGATATTAGTGGAGATTTTACTGCAGGAACTATAACTGTAACTAACTTAAACGTATCAAATACACTTCAAGCAGGAAGTTTTAATATTGAATATTTAACTGGTACAGATGCAAATTTTGTTGGAGTCATAACAGCAACAACATTTGTAGGTTCACTCGATGGAACATCTACTGGATTGAGTGGAAGTCCTAATATTGATGTTACTGATATTACTGCAAGACACGGAAGTTTTAGTGGAATTGTAACTGCAACCAATATTATTGCAACAAATGGATCTTTTAGTGGAATTGTAACTGCACTTAATTTTAATACTCCTTCAGATTTAAATCTAAAGGAAAATGTAAAAACAGTAGAAAATTCTTTGGATATAGTTTCTAATCTTCGCGGAGTATCTTTTGATTGGAAAGAAGACGGAAAAAAATCTTACGGTATAATCGCACAAGAATTAGAAAGTGTATTACCAGATCTTGTCAGTAATGGAGAAATAAAAACGGTAAATTATAATGGAATAATTGCGGTATTGATTGAATCAATTAAAGAACTCAAAAAAGAAATGGAAGAATTAAAAAATAACTAAATATAACTAAACGCCGAGTGGAGACACGAAGATGGCAATTCAAATTTCAGGAACTACTGTAATTGACAACAGCCAAAATTTTATTGGTGTTGGGTTAACTCTTACAGGTTCATATAGGCAATCAGTAGTTGCAGTTGGTGCTTTAGATATTGATTGTAGTAGTGGAAATTATTTTACAAAAACTATAAATGGTGCAAGTACATTTACGGTATCAAATGTTCCGACATCAAGAGCTTATAGTTTTACTTTAGAATTAACTCATACTAGTGGTGCTATTACTTGGTTTAGCGGTGTGCAGTGGCCAGATGGTGTTGCGCCAGCTCTAACTACAGGAAAAACTCATTTGTTTATGTTTGTTACCGATGATGGTGGAACTAGGTGGAGAGCTTCCAGTCTAATCAATTATACGAACTGATTATGGATCCAACAACACAAAGATTATTATCATCTAGTTCTGTAAGCAATGGACAAACACAACTTGCAGCAACTTTTGGTTCAAGTCCTTATGTAGCAGTTTTTCCATTTTCTTATAATAATGGATTTGGAACTAAATATTCTAATCCATCAACTCTTCCTGCAGGAACAAGATATGGTTCCTGTTGGACTAGTTCTTATTCACAAAAAGCTCTTGCATTATGTGGAACAGGAACTCCTATAATTGATGCTTATAGATGGACTGCATCTGGATTCGGTGCAAAATATAGTGATCCTGGAGGAGGAACAGTATTTGGTGGAGGTCGGGATGTTAGATTTATAGGAAATGTAGGTTCTCCTGATTATGCCATCGCTCTAGTTACTGATTCTCCGGATATTGCGGTATGGGCATGGAATCATAGTACTGGATTTGGAGCAAAATATTCAAATCCAGCCTCAGGATATCCTCCTCCAAGTTTTGGATATAGTGTTATTCATCATACTGATAACTTTGGTGGCGGTAGTGAATATCTCATTTTTGGTCACGCGGGAAGTCCATATATAAGTGCATGGGATTGGTCATCATCCACGGGATTTGGTAGTAAAAAATCAGATCCTGCTTCTGCACTAAATAGCACAACATTTGGATTGACTTCTACTTATAACGGTCAAATATTTACAGCAAATTTGGCTTCACCATACATAAACGCATATAATTTTAGTAATGGATTTGGATCTAAATGGTCAGATCCCGGAACTTTGCCGACAGGAACTGGTTCTGGTGTATCTATTAATACTGGTATCAATCCGTCAACTGTATTTATTGCACACACGACATCACCCTATATTACCGCTTATTCTTTTGGATTTAGTTCATTTGGATCTAAGTGGGCAAATCCGGGAACACTTCCAGCGGGAAATGCTAATTGCGTTACTGCTAGATCATTTTCTAGCGGATATTCCGTTGTAGTTGGTCACTCAAATACTCCATTCATTACTGCTTATCAATTTAGCCTCAGTACTGGTTTTGGATCTAAATATTCAGATCCCGGAACACTTCCTCCTTCAGACGTGATATCGGTTAGTTTTTCAGATCGTTATTCAACAAGTAGAAATTAATTAAAAATTATGGACAAATTAGAAATTTTAAAGCAAAATTTAAAAGCAAGAGTTGAAGAAATTCAAAATTATCAAATTAATATTGATAATTTTGAACGCGGCATTAAAAAAATAGATGAAAAATATTTAGACAATCAAAAAATGATTGACTTTAAGAATCGTCTCATAGAATTATTAGAAGATAATAGAACCGAACAGTTAAAAGCAATTATCATTCATGATGTAATTCAAGATCAAATTCAAGAAATGGAGGATCAATGATGTTTTACGTAAAGCTTGACTCAAATGGAAATATAGAGAAATATCCATATACATTAACTGATTTGAGATTTGATAATCCAAATACAAGTTTTCCAGATATCATCACGAATGAAGATGCTGCTTTCTTTAATGTTTTTCCAGTAACTCCATCTGAACAACCAGAAGAAACTTATGATATTAATTTGGTAAGAAATGCAAAGTTTGAGAATGGAAAATGGGTTGAATTTTGGACTTCTTCTCCAGCAACAGAAGAGCAAAAGCAAGAAAGAATTCAAGCAAAATCCACTCAAATAAGAAATCTTAGAAATGAACTTCTAAAAGAATCTGATTGGACTCAATTGCCCGATGTATCAAATACAATTAGCACTAACTGGTCAAGTTATAGACAGTCTCTAAGAGACATTACCAACCAACCAGGGTTTCCTTGGAGCGTTACTTGGCCAACGGAACCGTAATATAAATACTTAAAAATCCTCAAGAAAAATGGCAGTTGCTGAAATTACAAATGTTGTAATTGAAAAAGGAACTTACTTTGAAGCAATTTTTAGTCTTTTTGATCCAGATCAATCATCATCTATTCTTAGTGGACTAACTACATCATATGCAAGTATTCGTAAGTATCCTACTGCAACTGCTTATGAAGAATTCTCAAAAACAATCACTGCAGGTACTGGAACTATCAAACTTTCTTTAACTGACGAACAAACATCAAGATTAATAGAAGGTAGAAATTATTTTGATGTAGTTTTAACAATTGAAGGAAAGAAAACAAAAGTTATTAGAGGAACTGCAATAGTAGTAGAGAGTGCATCTGTATGAAATATAAGGTTGTTTTTTCATCAGAGGATAATTACGCTGTCAGATTTTCTCCTTCAGTAAAACCAAAGATTACCTTCTCATCGGAAAATAACTATTCAGTTAAGCGTTCTCAAACATTCAATCCAAAAGTCACATTCGGATATAACCTAGAAATTATGCCACAAAACTTAGACGATTTATTTGATGTGGAAATCAGTGGACAAAATGATAAGTATGTTTTAATGTATGATGCGCCATCAGGTAAGTGGAGAGATGTTAATCCGGATGCAGTTCTTTCTGCATCAGTTTCTGAACCAATTCAACCAGGATTACCAAATGATTTTGAAAACCAACTTGATATTGATTTAGATAATAGAATTGATCTTGATGCGGGTAACTGGTAGTATTTTAGTTAATCTAAATATTACTAAAGATTAGTACTAAAAAAATGCCTGCACCAGTACTTCAGTTTAAAAGAGGTAATGCAGGAGTAGCAGGAACAGTACCAGCACTCCGTCCAGGTGAACCAGCAATTTCATTAAATAACTTTGACTTTTTTATTGGTATTGATACCTCAGTAGCAAACAATAAATTCTTCGGTTCTCATCGTTACTGGACCAGAGAAAACGGAACTAATTCATTAAAACTCAATTTAGTTGATAAAGACGGTTCTAATTATGTTTCAATTGCATCATCAGACACTCTTGCAGGAATTGCAACATATCGTCTTCCAAATACAAATAATGGAAGTACAGGAGATTTTTTAAAGGTTAAATCTGTTGCTGGTGGATATTATGATTTGGAGTGGGCACCAGTTCCTTCTGGAAGTTTTTCAATCTCAGGCGATAGTGGTACTGATACTTTTACAACTGGCGAAACTTTAACATTTGAAGGCGGTGAAGGTATTGATACCTTAGTTACAAACAATAAAGTTACAATTTCTGCAGAACTTGCAAGTGATACAAACGCAGGTATTGCATCCTTTAATAGTGGAGATTTTACTGTTACTTCAGGTAATGTAGTTCTTGCTGATAGTGTTAATGGTGCTGTTCTTACAATTGATGGAACTGTAAATGAGGTAGAAGTTTCTAGAACAAATGGTACTGTTACCATTGGACTTCCTAATGCAGTAAGTATTGGAAATACATTAACTGTTGGTACTGGAGTTGGTATCACACAATTTTCTAATACTTTATCTACAGGGGTAGGTACTTCAGAAACTTCTATTCCAACATCATCTGCAGTAGCAAGTTATGTTGCCGCTGCAGTTGTAAATACTGACGACAATTTAACAATTGCTGGTGATACTGGTGGAAATCTTACTATTGATTTTGATACCGAAACTCTTACTATTGCAGGTGCTGCAAATCAAATAGTAACAAACGGATCAGGAAATACGATTACAGTTGCTCTTAGAAATGATGTTATTGTTGGAACTTCTTTAAGTGCTCCAACAATTGAAGCAACAACTATTGAATCTAGCGGTGGTACTACTGCGATTACTTTATCTGGCGCAAATGTAACTGTTGCTGGAGATCTTTATGTAAATGGATCTACAACACAGGTTAATACCACAACATTAAATGTCAAAGATACTTTAGTTGATTTGGGTCTTATTGATACTGGTGGTGGTGTTTTAGACGTACCAACATCAGATACTAATAAAGATATTGGATTGCTTTTAAATTATTATACTGGTTCTTCTGCAAGAAAGGCATCTGTATTTTGGGACGATTCTACTCAAAGAATTGGTATTGCATCTAGCATCACTGAAAATTCAAGTGTTCTTGAAAATGTAGTATATGCTGGACTCGAAATCGCTGAATTGTACATTAATAATGGTTGTTCTGGTGGTTCACAACCAGTTATTCAATGTTCTGGAAATGAACTTCAATTGCAAAATATTGTAATTGATGCTGGCGGTTTCTAATTTAAATAGCAGTTCATAAATACTCTCAGAAATGGGAGTATTTTTTTATGGGAGAAGAAGATTATAAAGCAATAATTGCAACTTATCAGCAGAGATCTTTTGAATTATTCACAAAAAATATTGTTTTAGAGACTCAAGTAGGAACTTTAAGAAATCAGGTAGAACAACTTTCATCCGAACTCGAAAAAATTAAAAATAATAGAACAAGAAAAAAATCAGAGGAAGATTTTCAATAAATAATAGGAACTCTTATATAAGAGTTCTTACGGTTTCTACCAACAATAACATTGAATGGCTGACCCAAAAGTTAGATTTAAAAGGTCTTCTGTACCTGGCAAAATTCCCAATGAGACGCAGATTCCTCTTGGCGAAATAGCTATCAATACATATGATGGAAAAGTTTTTGCATCAAAAAATGTAGGGGTTGGTACTACAGTATATGTTGTTAATCCTTGGGACGTTGGATTAGGAACTAATGCTTATGACATTAATTTTAATGTAGGAAATGTTGGTATTGGGACAAGTTTACCAACACAAAAACTTGACATTGTTGGTGGATTAAGAATTAGAGGTAATGTTCAAGATTTTTATGGAAATGTAGGAACTGCTTCATCAGTTCTTATATCTACTGGTGCTGGTGTTTCTTGGGCAAATGTTCAACAAGTTTCACTACAAGGACCTCAAGGAGTTCAGGGTGCTCAAGGTGTTGTGGGAGCACAAGGTCCTTCAGGACCTCAAGGTACTGCAGGAGCACAAGGAGTTCAAGGTTCTTCAGGACCTCAAGGTACTGCAGGAGCACAAGGAGTTCAAGGAGTTCAAGGTTCTTCAGGACCTCAAGGTACTGCAGGAGCACAAGGAGTTCAAGGTACTGCAGGAGCACAAGGAGTTCAAGGTTCAGCAGGACCTCAAGGTACTGCAGGAGCTCAAGGTGTTCAAGGTGCTCAAGGAGTTCAAGGTTTTCAAGGACCACAAGGAGTTCAAGGTTCTTCAGGACCTCAAGGTTCAGCAGGAGCACAAGGAGTTCAGGGTTCAGCAGGACCTCAAGGTACTGTAGGAGCACAAGGAGTTCAAGGTTCTTCAGGACCTCAAGGTTCAGCAGGAGCACAAGGAGTTCAGGGTGCATCAGGATCGGCAGCATCTTGGGTCAAAAAAACTTCTGCATACAATGCAGCAAATGGTGATCAAATTATTGCAGATACATCTGGTGGTTCTTTCACTATTACACTACCAGCATCTCCATCAATAGGAACTGTAATTAAAATTGCAGATGGTGCTAGTTGGTTCACTAATAATTTAACAGTTGCAAGAAATTTAAGTACTATTGAAGGAAGTAGTACAGATTTAATAGTTGATGTTGGTGGAACAATTTTAGATTTAATTTATGACGGAACTACTTGGGAAGTATTTTCTTCAGTAGGACCACAAGGACCTCAAGGTGTCCAAGGTGCTCAAGGTGTCCAAGGTGTTCAAGGCGTCCAGGGTGCTTTAGGACCTCAAGGTTCAGCAGGAGCACAAGGAGTTCAGGGTACTGTAGGCGCTCAAGGTACTGTAGGAGCACAAGGAGTTCAAGGTTCTTCAGGACCTCAAGGTTCAGCAGGAGCACAAGGAGTTCAAGGTTCAGCAGGACCTCAAGGTACTGTAGGAGCACAAGGAGTTCAGGGTACTGTAGGCGCTCAAGGTACTGTAGGAGCACAAGGAGTTCAGGGTTCAGCAGGACCTCAAGGTACTGTAGGAGCACAAGGAGTTCAGGGTACTGCAGGTGCTCAAGGTACTGCAGGAGCTCAAGGAGTTCAGGGTTCAGCAGGACCTCAAGGTACTGTAGGAGCACAAGGAGTTCAGGGTACTGCAGGTGCTCAAGGTACTGCAGGAGCTCAAGGTGTTCAAGGTCGTCAAGGTGTTCAAGGTGCTGCTGGTGCTCAAGGTACTGCAGGAGCTCAGGGTTCAATAGGTGCTCAA
>Ga0208784_1000251_pt1 | contig 27614 bp, 27 predicted proteins | sample DEB19_08_DNA_FD_184531 | JGI IMG/M metagenome (GOLD analysis project Ga0208784, IMG submission 184531) | Aqueous microbial communities from the Delaware River and Bay under freshwater to marine salinity gradient to study organic matter... | ecosystem: Environmental > Aquatic > Marine > Coastal ... | reverse complement strand
CCCGTTTGGCGAGCTTGTCATCCCGGCCTTCAATCCCAGCGACGTGAAGCTCGGTAACACCAAAGATCCCGACAAGATCGCCGAGCGTATCCGGCAGGCCGAGGAGAACCACGTCACCGACTACATCAAGAACGCTGCCTTGGATGCACTGAGCGGCCAAGTGCTGTGCATAGGCTACCGCCTCGAGCGCGACGAGCCTGCAATCCTGTCGTCAGACGCTGACGGCGAGGCCGCCATGCTCCGGCAATGGTGGGAGCTGCTGAACACCTGGGAACGCCAGCCGCGCCTCATTGGGTTCAACTGCAAGGCCTTCGACCTGCCGTTTTTGATCAAGAGGAGCTGGCGCCATCGTGTCGCCGTTCCCTACTGGATACGCCACGGCCGCTACTGGAACGACCTGATCGTCGACCTGCGCGAGGTGTGGCAGCTTGGGGACAACCGTGCCCACGGAAGCCTCGGAGCCATCAGCAGGCACCTAGGGCTCGGGGAGAAGAGCGGCAACGGCGCCGACTTCGCCAACCTGTGGAAGACCAACCGCCAGGCAGCCATCGACTACTGTCTGCAGGACGTGAAGCTCACGCAGCAGGTGGCGGATGTTCTGATGCCTAGCTACTAGGAACACCATGACATGGATTCTACCTCGTCAGTTACACACATTGGCCTGTGCGCTGGATACGGAGGCATTGAGCTTGGACTCCAACGAGCAATCCCAGATCTGCGCACAGTCGCTCTTTGTGAGATCGAAGCCTTCGCCATCAGCAATCTGGTTGCGAAAATGGAAGCGGGATTCATGGACCCGGCACCTATCTGGCCGAATCTTAAGACCTTCCCTTGGTCGGACTTTCGTGACCGCGTGGACATCCTCACTGGGGGATATCCATGCCAACCCTTCAGCGCAGCCGGTCAGCGCAAAGGAAAGCAAGACCCGCGGCACCTGTGGCCGTGGATTGCAGATGGCATTCGACTTCTCAGACCCCGAATCTGCTTCTTTGAGAACGTCGAAGGACATATCAGCTTGGGGCTGTCCGACGTCATCGAAGACCTGGCAAGAATGGGTTACAGAACGACGTGGGGCATATTCAGCGCGTCTGAAGTCGGCGCACCGCACCAGCGCAAGCGGGTGTTCATCCTGGCCTACAGTTCGGCACGGGGAAAGTTGGCAAGGTCATGGAGCGACTCAGTCTTATGCGGAAAACGGGGCGAATCATCAGGTCAACTACCGATACAACAAACAGGGGGAGAAAATATCCATTCCGAAAGGCACATTCGACACAACTCTGACGACGGCGGTGATAGCTCAAAACTGGCCCTCGCCAGTAGCCTCGGAGGTGCGGCAGGGCTTTCAGGATCGCTCCAGAGGCATGAAGGGGAGTCAGGAGAGTCTGACGACGGTGGTGGTGAAGCAGCATGGCCCAGCCGTCCCGGCGAGCAGCAGTACGGATGGGAGCCGCCAAGGGTTGTGGCAGACAGCCACGGTATCGACCGGAGCGCACAGGCAGAAGGACGGGAGCATGATCGACAAGCTGGATCAACAGGTGAAGAGCTGGTCGACACCGGATGCGAGCGACAGGAGGAGCGACAAGTCGAGGCAGGTGGGTCTGAGCAATCAGATGAAGTCCGAGACGTGGCCGACTCCAGCGTCATCGGGAGTGACGGGAGGCCCGACCGGTCTTGCGGGTGGAGCCGGGAATCGGGAGAAGCTAGCGTCAATGCTACCGGAAGCGGAAGCCAAGGCGATGGGATGCGGCAAGCTAAACCCCCGCTGGGTGGAGACCCTGATGGGCCTTCCAGTGGGATGGACTATGCCCAGTTGTGCGTCTCCTGTGACAATAGAACGGATGAACTCCGATTGCTCGGTAACGGTGTTGTCCCAGCAACAGCGCACAGAGCGTTTTGCACGCTCATCAGAGAGCTAGACGACGAGGAAGCAGGACGATAGGGAGCAGTACGTCAGCGCGAGCCGTAGGAAGTGAGCGCCGACACTACAACCAGAAGCCATGTCCAACCAACTTTTCCCCACCCTTTCCGTGCCACGTCCCGTTGCTTCTGCGGGAGTTCCTACCACGGTCTGGGTGGGGTTTTCTGTTTGATACATGAACAAGGAGAAGAAACAAAAAGGAAGAGCCCCGGCATTTCAGTTCTATGCCGACGACTTCCTAGCAGGCACAATGACCATGACCAACGAGGAGCGTGGTGCCTACATCAGCCTGCTGTGCCTTCAATGGTCGAAAGGCTTCGTTACCGAGCTCGACATCCAGCGGATGTGCCATGGTATGCCAACGCATTGCCAAGGCATATGCCAAAGCAAGTTTGAGGCAGGAGACGATGGCCATTACCGGAACAAGCGATTGGAGAAGGAACGGACCAAACAAAAGGAAAGAAGCGAAAAACAGCGGGATATTGCCAATCTGAGGTGGAAAAACCATGCCAACGCATTGCCAGAGGATATGCCAGACGATGCCAAGGCATATGCCGAATCAGTACCAGAAGTATGCTTTCCGTCTCCATCTCCTACTCCTATAATACATACACCGACACCGAAGTCTCCGTGGGAAGTCGCCCATGGCATCGAACTGCCGGAAAGCATCCGCACTCAGAACTGCCTCGATGCCGTCAAGCTGTGGCTGCAGTACAAGTCGGAGAAGCGTGAGTCCTACAAAAAGACCGGCCTGACCGCAGCACTGACCAAGTGGTCGCGTGAGTTCACGCCTGCTGAGTTCCCGTCTATCGTAGAGCATTCAATCGCATCAGGCTGGAAAGGCCTTTACCGACCTCAAAGCTCTTCTGGCGTCATGTCAAATCCGGTTGGTAAAAAGGAACTCAACTGGAAGGACAGCCTATGACAAACGATCCCTTCCACGCCAACGATGACGAATACGGCATGATCGGAGCCTGCCTGAACGGAACCATCGACACATCCTCGGATGCCGTATCGGAAATCAGAAGCGAATGGATTCAACGGGATGAACTCAGGCTGACCTTCGATGTCATCCGAGGTATGGTTCAGGAAGGCAAAAGCCCGACCCTCTCCGACCTGCACAAGGAATGGAAGAAAGCCTATGGCCAACTGCCTGCCCCGTTCGATGCTTGGAATCAGGCCATGGAAGTCTGCCCCAGCCCGGCCAACCTGACCTACTACACCAAGGCAATCGTCGAGGCTGCCCACAGACGCCAGCTCAGAGACGCTGGAGACCGCCTGATACGCGAGTCCGCTATGTTGACCCTCCAGCCCGATCAAATCGTCTCTAATGCCGAAGCAGGGCTCAGCATTGACGTGTCCCGTGAGACACTCACAACCAGCAAACAGGTCGCCGGGTCATTCATCGACCAGATGCAGGATCGGTTCAACCGGAAGGGGCAGCTCTCCGGCATCCCCACCGGCTTCTTTCACCTGGATGAAAAGACCGACGGTTTGCAGCCCCGTGAGATGGCCATCATCGCAGCCCGTCCGAGCATCGGTAAAACAGCCATTGCAATCGCCATTGCAGAACACGCTGCGATCAAGTCCAAGGTGCCGACTCTTTTCATCAGCCTAGAGATGAGCAAGGAGGCAATCTTCAGACGCACCATATCGACCGTTGGAAGCATCCCGATGCAGAGCCTCAAGAGCGGCAACCTGAACGAGGCCGACATGAAGTCGATGATGCTGTCATCGGGCAAGGTAGCCAACAGCCCACTATTGTTCATTGATGGCTCAAGCATTCACAGCATCTCAAACATCATGGCCAATGTGCGACGAGCTGTGCGCAAGCATGGTGTGCGTCTGGTCATTGTGGACTACCTGCAGAAGATCAAGGCAGCCGATCGCTCTGAGAAGCGCACCTACGAGGTCGCAGAGGTATCGGGCAAGCTGAAGGACATCGCAGTGCAAACGGGAGTCGCGATGCTATGCCTTGCCCAGCTCAACCGAGAGTCGGAGAAAGAAAAAGGCAGGCAGCCACGCCTCACCGACTTAGCAGACAGCGGCCAGATCGAACGCGATGCCGACCTTGTCATGCTTTTGAATCGTGACAGATCGGAGGCTTCAGGCGAAGCTGCCATCATCATCGCCAAACAACGGGACGGCGAGTGCGGTCTGATCAACCTATGGTACGAAGGCCAATACTGCCGCTTCACAGACCCATCTCCTATCTATTGATATGAGCAGAACACACAACGACAACCTCAGGCTATTGTCTGAAGCGCCGCAGATAATCGCCCGGGCCGTCAAGGCTGGTTGGATATCCTACCCGGCAAACCAGAAGTTCCTCGAAGACGGTTCGCCAGATCCCATGCTCATCGAGGACTACGCCCAGCAAGCCGTCAGGCACCACCCCGAATCCATGATTCGCGCCTACCAGCTCCGTAATATGGGCCTCAGCCTCGATGGCACCGCCAAAGCGTGCAATGTGCCCCGCGGTTCCATCGTTTACATGATCTCCAAAGGCCACGAACTGACACTAGCCAGAGAACGCGAAGCAGCAGGCCTCTCCCAAGAATCCAAATGAGCACCCCAACCAATCCACCCATCGACGATCCGTTCCTCTACGCACCCAAGCCGAAGTCGGTGGTGCAGCCAGAGACCAAGGATGGCACAAGGCCTTCCATCCACGTCAGCCTTTATGCCTACGGCGGCATCTCAGCAGCCTGCCTGATGTCCTGGGTCGACCTGACAGCCACCTTCGCACGTGGAGATCGCCAGACCGACCTACGCACGATCCGCGAGGATGCACTCATTAGCCGCAGCCGTTGCCGCGCAACCAAGTGGTTCCTCGACTCCGGCAAGGACGTCTGGGTGCAGATCGACCATGACGTGGAGTTCGCCGCGGCCGACATCGTGCGTATGGCAGAGCTCGCCCATCAGCACCAGGCTACCGTCTGCATCCCTTACCCCTGCAGAACACTTCCGGCTAGGCCAGCCCTGCGTCCGAAAACAGAGCACCTGCAGGCCCTGAAGTTTCAAACTGCCAACGCAGAGTCGGCTAGTGAGCTGGTGCCGATTCAGATGTTCGCAAGCGGATGCCTCGCAATCCCTCGTAAACGCCTCGTAGAGACGTTAGAAAAGCTCGGGAGGGTGGACATAGCACCCCCCTACAGAATCGACTGGTGCAAGGACGTGCGCGTCGAGGAGTTCCCAACGCTGTGGATGCCGTTCGCCGTGGACACCATGCCGGGACAACTGGAGTACCTCTCAGAAGACTTCGCTGCAGCCTTCAGGATGAGCCTGTGCGAAGTGCCGCACTACTCCATGATGCCCAAGAAACAACTCAACCATTGGGGAGAGTTCCCCTACAGCTTTGCGCCTTATGCCGGGTAAGCCCGATAAGAGAAAGCGGGAAGGCAGAGTGTCACAGAGGACTATCGCTGAGGCCTCTGGTGTCAACGAGGTGTACGTCAACCGTATCCTCAAAGGCATAAGGAGCTACCCAGAAGAGACTATCGAGAAGGTGCTCAAGACAGCAGAGAAGCTGGGATACAAGAAGACAGAGAACCCAAACCAGCACTTCAATTCGACACTGACACAGGAGAAAGCGGACGCCATTGTTGAAGGCGTGATACACAACAAGTCATTGCAGACTATAAGTCAGGAGGCTGGTTTAACAGAGGGAGCCACGTTCAAATACATAAGAGGCGTCAAGGTTCCGATGGATTATCCCGAGACTGAGGAAGAGTGGCGTAAGGATGTCACGGGGTTCATGGAGGTAGCTATTTGGAAAGGCACTAAGCGACTTGCAGAAACATCTATCAACTACATCGACGATAGAACACTACCCATCGCCATAGGCGTGACCTTGGATAAATTGTCCACACTGAAGGGCCAGCCTACCAGCATTCACCTCGCTATGACAGCCAGCGTAAACCACCGCGACCTAATGAAGGACCTGAAGGAGCGCGATGTGACCCCCGTGAACGACGAGCAACTGCCCGATGCGGTTTAGGTAGTAGCGCCAAATGTCCTACCCCTCCACCGCGGCAACCACCGAAACACGCGAGTTTAGGCCTGTTTCGACGCATTGATGCACAATCCGTATTATATTCACTTGGTCACGCAAACACGCAGCAAACCCGCGTAAACATTGGGCCAAACGCACGTTGCACCATGAGCAGAAAGCCAGTGTCCTACCCCGTTACGGCAGGTGGAACAGCAGTCACCGCGGCACCCCCCGGGGGAGGGGGTCGGCGGATTGCGGCAACGCCTAAAAGGCGACGGGTTCCTCCAAACGAAAAATATCAGGAAAGCCTCTACCTCACCGCGCTCACCCTCGCCACCCAGGACAACCTCGATCTCACCCTCGAAAACACACACCTCCGCCGTGAACTCACAGCACTCCGCCGTCGCCTCCGCACCGCGCTGCATGACTTGCAATGCGCCATTCGAAGTCATCAAGCATCACAGCGGCCCTAAGCAAAAGCGCTTCTGCACCGAGGCGTGCAACACAGCCTGGTGGAACGAACAGCCGCAGCACCCTGTCATCCCCAAGGTCGATGCATCGCACCCCCGTGCACTGGAGCTGAAGCAGAAGCGCACTCAGCTTGTCCTACTGGAGAAGGCTGATCCGTACACCTACGGCTACATCCCGGACCACTGGGAGGTGGCCAATGCGGAGTATGGCGCCACCCAGGAGCTATTGATCAGCGGCGGCAACCGTGCTGGTAAGACCTTGTGGGCAGCTAGGCGTGTTGTGCAAACGCTGATTGAGAAGGAGAATGCTAGTGTACTGTGTTGTCACACTAGTCATGCCACTAGTGTTACTGTGCAGCAGCCTGCGATATACAATTATCTGCCTGTCGCACTACGAGCTACCAAGAAGGGCCGTATCCACTATTTGAACTACAGCAGGAAGAATGGTTTCACAGATGGCTCATTCATTCTGCCTAATGGCTCGCGGTGCGACTTCCTGAACTACACGCAATCGGAGAACACGATTGAGGGGCGTGAGGCTGACTTGATCTGGTGCGACGAGTTGGTGCCACAGAGCTGGGTGGAGACGCTGCGGTATCGGTTGATTACAAGGAGGGGCAAGCTGTTGATCACACAGACGCCGCTGGAGGGTGTGGCCTCGGTCTACAAGGAGTTCACCGCGGGGTCTGCGATCACCAAGTTCCACGATGCTGAGTTGCTCAAGGGCAAACAAGGATTGCCGACGTGGCCTGTGGGCAAGGCTGCTCGCACTATGGTGCAGAATCAGACTAACAGAAGGACTGTGTTCTTCTTCTCGGAGGACAATCCCTACAATCCGTTCGATGAGATGAAGTCGAAGCTGGTGGCTTCGCCTATGGGTCAGATACTGACACGGGCCTATGGGTGGGCTAGTGACAACATCGGCAAGGCCTTTGCGCGGTTCAGGCCTGAGATCCATTGCATCCCGGCTTCCTCGGTGCCTGCTGGCGGGACGTTGTACATGGTGTGCGACCCCGCGGGTGCTCGTAACTGGTATGCCTTGTGGATGCTGGTGTACGAGGATGGGAAGCGGGTGGTGGTGCGGGAGTTCCCTGACTTCGCCAACTATGGCGAGTGGGTGCTGCCTAGTGAGAAGGCTGACGGCAAGCCCGGGCCTGCTCAGACGCTGGAGGCTGGGCGGTCGATCTCGGAGTACCGGAGGCTGTTCCGGCAGATTGAGTCGGACTTGGGCTATGGCGAGCCGGTGATGCGGTTGATCGACCCGAAAGCGGGTGGATCGCCTGCATTATCGGAGGCTGGAGGCACTACGCTGATTGATCTGTTGGCTGAATCAGACGATCCCGCTGATGATGGCATGGCCTTCATACCGGCGCCGGGCGTGCCTGTGGACCAGCGGACGAGTGCGATCAACTCGCAGCTCTCCTACGATGCCACTCAAGAGCTGACGTCGATTAACGAGCCACAATTGTACGTTGTGAACGACTGCACGAACCTGATCTATGCGCTGTCGGAGCATACTGGCAGGGATGGGCAGAAGGGTGCGACCAAGGATCCGATTGATTGCCTGGGCATGTTGTTGGTCTCGGGCCTTGCCTTTGTCGGCCGTGGGGGCTTTGATAGTCGCGGCGGCGGTGGATACTAACACAAGACACTATGCAAGGAGATTCCTACAAGACGGCGACAGACGTGATGGCCCGGGTCGGCGAGGAGCCAAATGTGCCTGCATTGACCGAGGAGTTGCGGCGCAGTGCTACCGATTACGGATGTTTCGCTAGGATCGACCGTGTCGAGCAGGTGCGGTACTGCCGGTGGGCTGGTCAGACCGACGACGGCAAGAAGTGGAATGACGCCAACCGGAACAAGCCGGCGTTTCCTTGGGATGGTGCTAGCGACACGCGCATCCCGTTGGCCGATGAGGTGATCAATGGCCTTGTGGATCTGTGCTCGACGTCATTCTGGCGCTCGATGCTGCGGGTTTCCCCTACCAACGTCAGCCAGTTGGATCAGGCTGTGACCGCTCACAACCTGATGGACTGGGCTATGAACGCCCGGATGTACAACGATTTGACCCGTGAGGTAGAGCTGCTGTCGCAGTACCTGTGGACCTACGGGTGGGCAGGTGTTCACGTCACCTGGCAGCAGGAGCTTGGGCAGAAGGAGCAGTACCTGACGATGGACCAGGTGATGGCCTTGGCTGCGCAGTCGCCAGAGGGCTCGGTTCTGGCTGATCTGCCCAACCTGATCGCCAATCCAGAGGCCGACGACCAGTCCGCGGAGCTGCTGATGGCTGCCTTCCCCAACTTGAAGAAGCGTCGGGCATTGAAGGCTGTGCGCGAGCTGCGCGACGAGGGCGAGTGTGACTTCCCGGTGCCCACGATGGTTACAAACAAGCCGATGATCGCGGCCTTGGCGCCGTGGGACGAGCTGGTTTTCCCGCCGGAGACCACCGATATCCAGTCGGCCCGGGTGATTTTCCGCCGGTTCTACATGACCGAGGCGCAGTTGCTGAACAAGGTCGATGTCGAGGGCTGGGACCGCGAGTGGGCGCAGGAGGCCATCAACACGATGGGCCGTTTCAGCGACTACTCGGACTTCTCGTACAGCGTTGGACTGGCTGAGAACTCGTTGCTCGACCGCGAGAACCTGATCGAGGTCTGCTACGCCTACCAGAAGGCTGTGGATTCAGACGGTATCCCGGGCGTGTTCTACACGGTGTTCAGCCCTCAGGTGGGCGACAAGTGGGGCTACTTCGAAGCTCTGGAATACTCGCACGGTCAGTATCCATTTGTGGTGTGGCGTTCGGAGGTGGTGCATCGTCAGATCACCGAGAGCCGCGGCGTGCCCGATATCTGCTCGACCTGGCAGCACGAGGTGAAGGCCCAGCGCGACTCGATCTTCGACTACACCAGCTTGGCGACGCTGCCGCCCATCGAGGTTCCGAAGACTCGTGGTGGCAACCTGAAGATTGGGCCGGCCGTGCAGGTGCCGGTGCTGCGCCGCGGCGAGATCGGCTTCCTAGCGCCTCCCGCCCGGGAGCCTGGTGTTGCCTTCAACCTGATCGACTCGGTGATGGCCCAGACCGATCGGTACTTCGGGCGCCCCACCGAGAAGGTGCCGCCTGCGGTCACCCAGATGCGCCAGCAGCGCCTGATCAACAACTGGCTGCACGGGTGGACCGAGGCCTTCCGGCAGGTGCTTGCCTTGACGCTGCAGTACGTCGGGCCAGCGGAGATCATGCGCATCACGGCTTCCACCACGCAGTTGCCTGAGAACGTGCAGGACTTCGATGTCATGCTGAAGTTCGACATCCGCGAGTTGTCGACCGACCTGGTGACCGAGAAGCTCAAGGCCATCAGCACCTTGGTGCTGCCTCTCGACACTGCCGGCGTCATCGACCGGGCCAAGTTGATCTCGGTGGCCCTGCGCAGCATCGACCCCAACCTTGCGAGCGAGCTGGTCATGCAGCAGGGACCGGCTGCCCAGAAGATGTTCGGCGAGACCAACGACGAGATTGCGCTCATCAGCCTCGGAAATCCCCCGATGCTGCGTGAGAACGACCCGACGGCTGCTATGCGCCTGCAATTCGCACAGCAGGTGCTGGCGAGCAATCCGAAGTATCAGGCCCAGTTGCAGCAGGATCAGCTCTTCCAAGCTAACTTGCAGAAGTACATCGAGAACCTGCAGTTCTCGGTTCAGCAACAGCAGAATGCGGTCACTGGCCGCCTCGGAGTGCAATGAAACTCAACCAAGAACAACTGGCCGAGGCTCTGTCTGTATCCGACGAGCACCCGGTAATTGCGGCATTCCTGCAGATCATTGCAGATACGTCAGAGGACGAGAGTCGTTCTGCTATATTGCCTAACCTGTCAGCCGAGGACCGCGCATACAACTGCGGCAGGGCTGCTGCCATACAAGATTTGAGCTTGCTAATAAGCTCGCTCAGAAGTGAGAAAGATTTGACTTCTCGTCATTCTTGATATCTCACTACAACAACGGCTTCTTGGTGGGCCTTTAACCACCCTGGCGAATGATACCCGGCTTGCAGGGTCAAAACAGCATGGACATCCCGAATACGACACAGGAAGCGCAACCTGCCCAAAACACGGAACGGCCCCCACTCAACCCGATGCAGTTCGACGAATCGGCGTTGGCGAAGCTGCTGAAGTCAAGATTCAGCGGGGAGGAAGAGAAGGCGAAGCAGTCCGTTGAACAGTCGGAGCCTGAGCCTATGGCCGCGAGTGCGGACGAGGAACAGGCAGCGGAACCGACCGCTGAAGAAACGGAGAGTCAGGCCGAGCCGCCTGATGAAGTTCTTTCGGAATCCGAAGACAACGACGAGTCGTTGGGCTTCCGTAAGCGTATCGACAAGCTCACGCGCCAGAAGAAAGAGGCGCTGGAGAAGGCCGAGGCGCTAGAGCGTGAACTCAACGACGCCAAGAGCAAGCTGGAGCAGACTCAAGCCGAGCGGCCTGTGCCTTCGGTGGCGTCCAACGACCCATTCGCTGATGTCTGGGATGCGTCCAAACTCAACGATGAGTGGAGCAAAGCCCGGAACCTGAAGCGGTGGTGCGAGGACAATATCGACGGCTGCGAAGTAGACGGCAGGGAGTACAGCGCGGATGAGGTGAAGCAGATCAAGAGGCGTGTCGAAGATGCGCTGGATCTGCATATCCCAAATCGTGCGAGATTCTTGCAGAACTATCAGCAGATCAAGCCGGTGGCCGAGCAGCTCTATCCTTGGTGGAAGGACCGTGCCAGTACCGAGTACACGGAAGCGCAGACGGTGTTGCGGCAGTTGCCGCAGCTCTCAAGCCTTCCAGAGTACCAGGTGCTCATCGGCGATTTCATCGCTGGCCGGAAGCTGCGGTTGGAGGCATCGAAGGGGAAACCCGCGGTGAAGCCCATCGTGAAGGCGCCGAGTCAGCCGGGCAAACCTACTGCTGCTCCTGTGAAAAAGGATGCGGCTGCGGTCGGCCTGCAGCAGGCAAAGTCGAAGTTTTCGAAGACCGGGAGTCAAAGTGAACTGGCTCAATTACTGAAAAGGATGTTCTAACCATGCCTCTGCTCCAACCCAATCAGGGCGGCTCTGTGCCGCTCGCTTCCACCTCCGCCGCTCGTGAAGATCTGGCGGACTACATCGCCATCGTCGATGCCAAGTCGACCCCGTTCGTGTCCATGGCCCCCAAGGGCAAAGACCTCGGGAATATGCAGTTCTCTTGGCAGGTCGACAATTACGGCGCCCCGGTTCTCCAGGGCGTTGTCGACGGCACCGATGTGACCGTCTCTAACGCTGCCAACCCGGTTGCCAACCGGACCCGCTTGAACAACTACGGCCAGGCCTTCCGCCGCGACCTGCGCATCGGTTTCATCGCCGAGACTCAGGACGTTGCCGGCGTGACCGATGAGCTTGCCAACGGCATCGCCAAGCAGCTCGTTCAGATTAAGCGCGACATGGAGTCGACCTTCATGTGCACCAACCAGGCCGCTCAGGCTGACAACGGCACCAACCCGTACCTGACCGGATCGCTCGGTAACTGGTTGAACAGCACCAACGCTTCCAACATCGGCGCTTGCGCTTCTGGCTCGGTGTTCCTGCCTGCCTCCGGCGCTGTCGACACCACGGCCTCTGCTTCGTTCACCGAGGCTACCGCCCAGAATGTGCTGACTGCCATCTACGGCAACACCGGCACCTTCCGCGACTACGATTGTATCTTGGGCACCACGCTGAAGCGTGCGTTCACCAATCTGACTGCCTCGGGCACCACCCAGGTTGCCAACACCAACACGATTGCTGCCACCTCGGTGCGCACGTTCAATCAGGAGCTGGGCAACGACACCTTCAAGAACAGCATCGACATCTTCGAAGGCGACTTCGGCCGTCTGATCCTGCACCCCACCACCTTCATCGGTGGCAAGAACAGCACCTCGCTGTCGGCTCAGGCCTACAAGGGATACGTCATCCCCATGGACATGGCCGAGGTGCGCTATGCCAAGCTGCCGCAGGTCAAGGCTCTGCCTGACGCTGGTGGCGGTCCTGCTCGGTTGGTCGAGGCCATTGCCGGCTTGGTTGTGAAAAACCCGTCGGGCTTCGGCTTCTTCAACGGCGCGAGCTAATTGCTCCAAACACGGGGAGGCTGCTGGACAAACCCGGCAGCCTCCCCTTTTCTCTGTCTATGCATCAGAATGTTTCATCAGTGATCGGAAACGCACTGAACGACCTTCCCGGCGATCTGCGCCGTGCGGTCATCAAGGAGTTCGAAAGCGGCATCCAGAAGGACTGGGTGCAGGCCGGCATCCAGCAGAAGCGGATCGCCAAGGACTCGCAGACCGACTTGCGCAGTGTGGATGGCATCGGCCGTCTTCGGATGCGCATCGATCCTACGCTGTACCATGCCTGGGGCACCAAGTACGGCTACGACTGCTGGAAAGACTCGCAGTTCCTGAAGGAGATCGAGCGTGACAACCCGGAGGTGAGGGTTAAGTGCGGGGGTACACGCTTGCAGGTCGGTTGGCAAGGTGGCACAAAGAGGAGCAGTCAGAAGTTCACTTTATGAATGTTGGCTCTAATCGTCAGCTCGCCGGCGAGTTCGGCGGCAAATACATCACTGCGGCCGACGGCACGGTGAGCGGCAACTGGATGGAGATCCATGCCGTCTCGACGTCGATCCTGTCGGGCTGCACGTCCAACATCACCGGATTGGGCTCTGGCGTGACCATACAGGCCGGCGATTCGATCTCCGGTGTGTTCACCTCGCTCGCTCTCAGCAGCGGCGGTATCGTGGCGTACAACCGCAAGTGGGTCTAATCAATGAGACTGGGACTAGGCCTCGGCGTTGACGTCCAGCGGTTCGCTGGCGGCGGCGGCGGTGCGGACTATCCCATACTGCGGCGTGACTTGCTGCAGGAGGATGACTTCTTCGTTCTGCTGGAGAACAGCGATAAGATCGTCATCACCTTCGGCACTTTCGACTCTTTAGACTTGGAGAACGGGGACTTCCTGCTCCAAGAGGACACAGGCAAACTCATCATCCAAGCAAACTAGACACTATGGCAGACACGAAAATCACGGCCTTGGCGGCCATCACCACCGTCGATCCCGCGGCAGACGTTCTGCCGATTGTGGATGTCTCAGATACTTCGATGGCTGCATCGGGCACCACGAAGAAGATCACCAGCAACCAGATCCTCGGGGCAGGCGGCACCGCCACCCTCGCCTCCGCCACCATCACCGGCGATCTGACGGTGGATACCAGCACCCTGAAGGTTGATAGCGCGAACAATCGGGTGGGTATTGGGACGGCGACTCCGGCTGATACATTGGATGTCAACGGTCGAGTAACTGCATTGCGTTATTTGTCGTCTTCGTCAAACGCTTCTCTACCTTCATTTGCTGTTTCGGCTGGTAATGGTGCTTACAATTCTGGAACCAATGAAATTGGTTTCTCGATTAACAGCACATCCGCCATGACCCTCAACGCCTCCGGACTTGGGGTGGGGGTTGTGCCTTCCGCTGGAAAAGGTGCATTGCAGCTTTCGAGCGGTATCAACTTCCCCGCCACCCAAGTCGCTTCGTCCGATGCGAACACGCTCGACGATTACGAGGAGGGGACTTGGACCCCGACGATCGGAGCTTCATCTGGAACTCCAACCACTGTAACTGTTAATTCAGCAAATTACACAAAGGTTGGGCGTGTTGTTGTTGTTAACTTTGATTTTAGCATTGTTAATAAAGGAACTGCTTCAAGTGCATTACAATTCAGTCTTCCTTTCAACCATGCTGGATCATCCATTCCATGTGGAGCATTTAGGGAAAACTCAGCAACCGGAAAAATGGGTCAGGTACTTTACAATTCATCATCAAACGCTGGTTGTTTTCTGTACGACAACGCAACCGTTTGGGTTGATGGATATCGTATACAAGGAACCTACACTTACTTCACCGCCTAATCCATACCACCATGAACATCTCTTGGATCATCGAACGCCTGTTGGTCAAACCCACCGAAGGCACTCTCACCGATGTCGTCATCACCGCCGACTGGCGTTGCAACGGCACGCAGGATCAGTACAGCGGCACTTGCTACGGCAGCGCGTCGTTCGCTCCTCCTACGGAGGGCTTCACGCCGTATCCTGATCTGACCGAAGCGCAAGTCCTCGGCTGGTGCTTCAGCAATGGCGTCGATCAGAGCGCGATTGAGGCGAACGTCTCCGCGCAAATCGAGAACCAGATCAACCCGCCGATCATCGCTCCGCCGCTGCCGTGGGCGGCGCAGCCTTCATCGCCGCCGGTGATGATTGTTCCTCCGATGTTGCCGCAGGTGGAGCCGGTTTTGGTTGCGGACCAGCCTGTGTCTGCCGACACTGCCGCCTGATATGGAAATCACCATTACACTGACTCAGGAGCAGACCAACAGCCTCCTGCAACTCATTGACATCGCCATCAAGGCCGGTGGCTACCAGAACGCCAAGGTTGGCGTTCCTTTGGCCGACATCATCCTCACCGCTGCCCAAGCCAAGACCGAATAACCCATGGACGCGACCAACCACGCAGGAACCAACGGCCCGATCATATCACTTGCAGCCGCTGCCGGTGCTACCGCGGCATCGTTCATCCCGGTGCTGACCGATTGGGTCCGACTGGCGACTGCGGTGGTTGGTCTGATCTGTGCGCTCTACGGCGCCTACAAGCTCTTCTTCAAGAAATGAAAAACACCAAGACCACGCTGGCCGGTATCGGCGCCATCCTCGTCGCCATTGGCGGTGCTCTGAAGGCTCTATTCGATGGTGATCCTGCGACCACTGTCGACCTGGCCTCGACCATTGCCGCGGCGACTGCTGGCTTCGGCCTGATCATGGCCAAGGATGCCAAGGAGACCGAGAAGAAGCCCGAGTGAACTGGATCTACCAGATCCTGAAGGCTCTGCTCGACTGGTTCAGAGAAACACCACCCACCGATGTTCAACACGGCAAAGCACCTGAGCAGCTCAAGGCTGATCTGGCTGATCGCATTGCCGATCTGCCTGGGCTGCCAGCAGACGAAGGTGGTGATGGTGCCGCACGGTGACCCGGTGATGATCGCTGCGCCTGTGCAGGCCAGCGTGTACGGATTCGACAAGGACAAGAAGCTGGTGGGGCCGTCCAAGGTGACGCTGCCTGCCGGCTGGTATGTGCTTCCGAAGCAATGATCAACTACAAGGGCAACAAGTTCTCGGGCTACAACAAGCCCAAGCGCACTCCCGGCGAGTCGAAGAAGTTCGCTGTGCTCGCCAAGGAAGGCGACAAGGTTGCCTTGGTTCGTTTCGGCGATCCTGACATGACCATAAAGAAGCACATCCCAGAGCGGCGTGCGTCCTTCCGGGCGCGTCATGGATGTGATAATCCCGGAAGCAAACTGTCGGCGAAGTACTGGGCGTGCAAATCCTGGTAGCCAAAAATGAGAACCGTTTCATACGACTACGTCCTGCAACGCGCCTGTGAGCTCACTGGGCGCGTTTTCTCTACGCTGACGACCGAGGAGTCCAACTTCTTCCGCACGTTCATCTCGATGTCATTACGGAGCGCCTGGGAGTGCTTCGACTGGCCCGAGCAGACCGTGTATCAGCAGGAGTTCTTCGCGCCGACCTATTCCTACCAGGACACCTACAGTGCCGGTGACGTGGTGTACTTCCCGGTCGAGGAGAAGTACTACCAGTGGGTCAACATCACGCCGGGCGCCGGTCAGAGCCCGACCACTGGCGGCCCCAACGGCACGTTGAACTCGATCTACTGGGCACAATCTCAACCGTCCTACGGCAACAGTGACGGCAACTGGGACAGCACCACGTCCTACACCATCGGCCAGATCGTCCTGTACCCGGTGACGCAGGAGTACTACCAGCTCTACGCCATTGCACCGGCCGGCACTGTCCCGACCAACACGGCCTACTGGGGCATCCTGAACAAGTTCCTGCGCAATGTCTCGCAGACGACCAACCCGGATGGCACGACCCGAGCCGTCACCATTGGCGAGACGTTCTCTGCGTGGCCTGCCGACCCTCGGGTGACATGGCGTCAACAGGAGGTCACCTACACGTTCACCGACGACGGCATCCTCGTTGAGAACGAGCTGCCATATGTGTGGCTTGAGTTCCGCAAGGTTCCGCCGCTGCTTGCCAACGCCGCGGAGGCTAGTGCCTATGCCTTCCCGTACCGCTTCTGCGAGATCTGTGCGCTGAAGGCTGCAGGCCAGATGCTGCGGGTTGACGGCAAGATCGACCTTGGGAACCAGTTCCTTGAGTTAGGAGAGGTAGAGCTGACCAAGGAGATCGACAAGGTTGCGACTCAGGAGAAGTATGTGCGGCAGATAATCGTGCCCAACCGCTGATATGCCTGACTTGCCTCAAATCGGTGCAATCGACGATGGATTCGTTGGAGTTGTATCACGCATTGACCCTGCGTTGATTCCTGCCTCCTACGTTTCCAATGCCGTCAACCGACGCTTTGAGGATCAGGTCATTAAGAACCGTTGGGGCATTGTGCAGCCCAAGTGGGGTGGTCGCTGGTCTAGCGGATCACGCATTGTCACACTCACCTCTGGATCATCGGTTGGTGTTCCTGTATCCGGCACTCAGATCCCTGCGAACTCGCAAGTGGTCTCTGATGTCGATGCCAACACTCAAATCTTCTCCAACGGCACGCTCTGCACGCTAGACGACAACACCAACGCGACCTTCAGCACTGCGGCATTCAGTTTCGCGCCGTCGCCTGCCAACAAAACGGTTCAGTTCTACGCCTCAACCGCTCCTTTTGAGGACATTCTCGGCGTGCTGCCCTACCGCGACCCGGACACCGGAGCCAACGCACTGCTGGTTGCAGTCAACGAGGCACGGACATCGGACGGTGGCCAAGGCAAGGTCTGGTGCATCCGGCCCAACCAGTCTCCCGTGGAAGTGTCATTGAACGGACACGACATTTACCTGCCGGTTCGCCTTATTCAGGCCACCAACGGCGTGGTCATGCTGCGCCCGGGGAATGCTCGCTACTACTTCGACAGCATTACTGGAATCGTCTACGACTCAATCAACACCGAGGGCAACGATGCAATCTTGTGTGAAAACGACGCCCTTCTTTCTCAAGAGGCATCCACCGAGATCACACTGAATGTGGTGCCTGATTTGGCTACTGGTGACATCGTAAACGTCGGCCAGATTGGCGATGCTGCTCCCCTCTGGAATGCGTCACCCGGGTCTGGTCAAGGCTTCCAGCTCTACGTCAACGTGGTTAATCAGGAGATCTCGCTCCACCTGACTCTTGCTGATGCTCGGGCCAAGACCAACTCGTTGCCACTCAACCCAGAGAACAACGCTCGCTACTACATTGAGCTGGCCAGCAACACGACCGGCTACGATTTAGCGCAGGACATCGTCAACAACCTGAACGACGGTATGCCGATCCTGATGCAGAGCACGGCAACCAACCCGTCTGCGCTCGACGCCGGCTTCAATCGCATCCCGTCCACGCTGTCGATCAATAGTTCCGACGCTACCGCGGACACCATTGCAGTCTTCAACCACAACTTCATCCCGGGCGATCAGGTCACGCTGTCCAACATTGAAAACGGTGGGGCCAACGTCACCAACAAGATCTACTACGCCTATCCGGTCGACAACAACACGCTGCGCCTTTTCTCTGGCACGACCGAGGAAACCGATTCGCTGAACGACGCCAGTCGAGCAGTTATCCAGCTCACCACAAGCGGCACGTCGCCCAATATCTCCATCATCGACGCCGTTATCCTCAACCAGGGCTCCGGCTACCTCTCGGCCCCGGTGATCACGGTCTCTGGAACATCCAGTGTTGCAGCAAGCCTGACCGCTACCGTCACCGATGGAATCGTCAGCTCGGTGACAATCGTCAATGGTGGCACCTACTCGACCACGCCGACTGCCTCAGTGGCCATGCCTTCGACCTTGGTGGACGTCACCACGTCCAACGTCACCGGCAGCATCAAGCGATCCAATGCATCCGGTGCTTCAGTTCCTCCAGGACGCGAGGGGCTCTATTTCCAGAACCGTCTGCTGTTGCTGTACGGAAACGACTACTTGGCGGTCTCTGACGTGCTTGATCCGCTGCACTACAGCCCGGTGCTGAACGAGTTCAAGCTCAACACCGGCAGCAATGACCGCGTGGTGGCCTTGTATCCGTTCAATGCCACGACGCTGCTGGTGTTCAAGGAGAGATCGGTTTTGGCTGTGGAGAACCTGTACGGCGACCTGTCGACCACCCGGTTGACCGAGATCACCCGTGAGTTCGGCTGCGTGTCTCAGGCCTCAATCGCTGGCACTGGCTCCGACGTCATCTTCCTGTCGCAGCGCGGCATCATCAGCCTGCGCCAGACCGAGTTCGGCATCAGCCAGTCGGTGGTGGTGCCACTCTCCGACCAGATCCAAAACATCGTCGACGACATCGACCAAGCCTTCTGGGGCAACGCCTGCGGCACCTATTTCTCCAACCGCTACATCCTGAGCGTTCCTGTCGAGGGTGGTGATGGCACCAATCAGCGCACGCTGGTCTACAACTTCCTGAACAAGGCTTGGGAAGGCTACTGGGAGGGCTCGATGCTCATTCCTAAGTACTGGTGCCGCGTCATCGTGGCTGGCACCGATACGCTGTGCTGGGCTGATGAGAGCGGCCTGATCCATCAGTTCGACACGCTCGGTCTAGTGGATGCCGACCGCAACGGTGTGCTGACCCAGATCAGCACCGAGGTGAAGTTCCGCGGCTACACCGGGGAGGACAACGTCGACCACAAGCAGTGGACCGATATCCAGTTCGAATTGGGCAACTGGAACACCCGCTATTCCATCACCGCCCAGTTCGACGGCGTGAATGAGTTCTACACGGTTGCCACCGACCAGACCAAGGACCGCACGGCCTACTACACCTACGGCAGCGGCACCTACAACACGAACAACACCGGCGACAACTTCTTGGCCCCGTACCGCGAGGACTACTCGGTGACCACCCAGTTCCGATGCGGCAACAACGGCTGGAAAGCCGGTCTGCACCAGTTCTTCAGCCACAAGGCCCGACTGCGCAAGCATTCGGCCTCTGTGCAGCCGCTGATCACCACCGATCAGGGCTCGCTCGACATCTACAGCGCCAAGGTCATCGGCATCGCATTCCGACTCTACGGCAAGAACGACGTCTAAACTACCATGCCACTCTTCGTAAACGTCACCCCAGGCACCACGATCAGCCCGACGACCACACTGTCGGCCTCGACGCTCAACCTCCTTGGCACGCCCACGGTCAACATCACAGGCACCATCGACGGCGGCACGCTGACCATCGGTTCTAATTCGGTCAATTCTGATGCCATTCAGAATCTGGCGGTCACCACCGGAAAGATCGCCGACAACGCTGTCACCAACGCCAAACTGGCGACGATGGCTGCCAACAGCATCAAGGGAAACAACACCGGAAGCAGCGCGACTCCGGTCGACCTGACGGTGGCCCAGACCAAGACTCTGCTTTCGTTGGTGCCTGACGAGACCACGATTGAGACCAGCGGAACCACGATCCGCCTGAAGGATAACTCGGTCACCTCGGCCAAGCTCTCGACGGCTCCGCAGACCAGCAGCTCGACCACACCGACCGTCAATGTCGGCACAAGCCTGACTTGGGATCTGACGCCTACCGGCAACGTGGCTGTCACGCTTACCTTCGGCGCCAACGACGACGGCAAGACCGTGCTGGTGAAGGTGAAGCAGACTGCCGGAGGTACGCTGACTGCGACCTTCTCGGCTTCTGGCGGTAAGACGATGCAGTGGCAGGCCGGAAGCACACCGACGCTGACGACTGGTGCCAACAAGGCCGACCTGTTCGTGTTCACCTGCATCGGTTCGAACGTCTACGGCAAGCAAATCGCCAACTTCAACGCCTGATGCACGCTGCCTGGTTCAATGAAGGAGCGCCGGTCCCGACTGGGACGACGTTTCCGATCATCTATTCCAACAGCTCGACGCTCGACCCAGAGAGTCTCAACACGATCATAAACCCTGCGGTCACGCTGATCACGATCACTGACCTTTATGGCAGGCCTGTTCCTCCTACCACGACGATCAAGTTCGACATCAACTCGGAACCTGGTTACTTGAGGACAATCGAGAACACCTCGGCGTTCAACACCTACACAGCGCCATTCACGGTGCAGTCTGTGTTCCCGGGTGCGAACTCGTATTTGTTCATCTACATCACTGCCAGAGCATTCGATACCGTTACAGGTGCTGGACAGCAGTGCGACGTGTATTTGTTCCAGACCCGAGTGCAGCCACAAGACTGAGCATGATCAAACCGATCACAGACTATCTGCTGCGTAAGCTCCCGGACAGCTTCAAGGGCTGGACCCGGGAGGCCGTGGAGGACTATGTGCTGTTCCACGCGCAGCAGGGCACGCTCAAGATCGCCACACAGGACGATCAGGTGGTCGCCGTGCTGGTAGGCTGGCGTCAGATGGGTGCCGAGCCGAAGGCGTGGAAATGGCAAGCAAGCGATCCCAATGGCGACCACTGGTACTGGCATCAATTCGCCGCGGATTGCGCGGTGTTCGCCATGGCTGTGGCGGCTAAGTTCTTCCACGACCGGCCTGAGTCGGCGATTCTGCCGGCCATCGGTTATCGAAACGGTAAACTGACCACCTACAAGAAAGGCTCTATGCCGATCTTCAAGGTGGCATCCAAGCATCTATGACAGTCGAAGCTCCTCCAGCACGCAACTACGCTCAAGAGACCGCGGACACGCTTCGCACCCAGCTTGAGCTGGCGCCGCAGAAGTACGCTGCGGAGGCTCAGTTCGCGCCCAAGTACCAAGCGCTTCAGATCGACCTGTTGCGACAGGCTACCCCGGAGCTGCTGCAGCTCTACAAGGAGCAGATCGCGCCGACGATGGGCGAGGTTGAGGCGGCTGCCCGTAGCCGTTCCCGTGCTGGCGATATTGCCGACATCGCCCGTCTTGGACCGCAAGCCCGTGAGGCCATTCGTGGTGCCGCGCCAGAGCAGGCGCAAATCGCTGACATTCTGGCTAGAAACGCCACTTCTGGCCTGTTGGCTGGTGGCCGTTTGACGCCCGACCAGCAGCGTATGGCCGAGCAGCAGGCCCGTGCCGGATTGGCTGCTAGGGGCATGGCTGGCGGCCCTAATGCGCAGTTCCAAGAGGCTTTGCGCTCGCAGCTTGTGTCTGCCGGTCTGCAGCAGCAACGCCAGCAGCAGGCCATGGGCGCCTTGCAGGCCGGACAGGGAGTCTATGGCGACGTCTTCCAGCAGGTGCTGGGACGGCCTTCGCAGGCCTTTGCCGGATCTCAGGGCTTCTTGGGGCAGGCCCAGGGATTCAACCCTGGTCAGTTGTTCCAGCCCGAGAGTGCCTACGCTGCGAATATCTACGGAGGCAACCAGCAGGCCGCCTTGGGCGCTGCTTCTGCAGGTGCTTCTGCCACTTCTGGTTTGCTTGGCGGTCTATTCGGTGGCCTTGGTGCCATCGGTGGCGGCGCTCTTGCTGGCCGCGGTCGATAACATTCAAAGAATATGGCTCAATACGGCTATTCCACACCGTTCCAAGGAGGTTCTTCGAACGTCATTCCGCCGGGCTACCTGCAGGCTATGGCGTCCCGTGGCGAAGCCATTGGCCAAGGTCTTCAGACGGCAGGCAATGTCATCGGACAGGCGCTGCAGCGTTATGGCGAGCGCAAGGCTGAGAACGAGTTCCTGACTGCTCGATTGGAGTCGCTTGCTCCTTACCTGCAGTCAGTTGCTGGTAGTGGCAACGTGATGGACGATCGGTCGCCCGAATCGAAGTTGCTGGGCGATATCGAGAAGTTCTCGTCGATGTCCATCCCGCAGAAGAAGGCCACGCTGCTGAACGCCGAGTTCTATCTGGATCGGGCTGATAAGGCCAAGGCGCGTGAGTTGCAGGATCTTCAGACTCAGCAGATCAAGAACCAGATCACCACCCAGCAGCAGCTTGGTGAGCTGATGCGCTACGGCATGACGATGCCTACCGAGGTGAGCGTCAGCGATCAGGTCACCGAGACGGTGCAGCCTGTCGGACCTGTGCAGCCTGCCATGCAGCCTCAGGCTGCGCCTACGTTCAACGAACAGGGCTACCTGCAGGCTTTGAGGCAGTATCAGCAGCAGACTGCTCCTGCAGTCAATGCTGCCGACATTCAGGCCCAGTTGGCCCAGCTTCAGCCGTTGGTCTCTGAGACTCCTAGGCAGTTCCGTATTCCTTCGTTGCAAGGTGGCATGGGCGGAGGCTTGGCCGTTGGTCAAGCCACTGTCACCGAGACCCCGCAGCAGGTTGCTGGGCGTATTGCTCAGAATCTTCCTAGAGTTCAGCAACTTCAGGCCCAGCTTCAGGCTGCTCAGGCCAAGCCTGCCACCATGCCTCGGCGTGAGGACTTCACCACTCAGCCTGCTGCTCAACAGCCTGCCGCCCAGTTCTTGCCGCCGGTTGAGGTTACGACTCCTGTCACTCGTACCGAGCAGGTGCCGTATGAGCAGTTGCGCAAGAACATGGCCCAGTTTGCGGCGCAGCAGGGCATGAATCCAGAGGTGTTTGCTAGCCTCGACAAGGTGCTTGAAGTCGCTGGTCAGCGTAGGCCGACCACTATCGAGCAGATTGGAAACATGGGTGCTGTGGTTCGCTTCGGTGACAAGGAGCAGTTCGTTCCTGCCAAGGAGGCGAACATTGGAGATATGTTGAAGGTCAGGGGATTGACAATCGACTTCCCTGAGTTCCGCGGAACTGCTCCTACTGAAGCTGAGGCTTCCAAGTTCCGAGAACAGTATTCCAACGTGCTTGATAGCCGGAAGGCCATTGCTGAACTGTTGGACATCGCAAAAATGGGTGCTGCTATGCAGCAGACCCCTGAGGTGAGGGCGCGAGCCAACTCATTAGTTTCCGGTCTTCGAGGAATTGAACGCATCAATATCATTGGTCCGGGAACCATAACCCCTGAAGATTTCAAGCTGCTGAATAGCGTGATTCCAGATCCGACTTCAATTTTCTCACTGAAGAAGTCCAACATTCAGGCGTTTGAGACGATGCTGCAAAAGTCTGCTAGGGCTATTGAATCAAGAGCCAAGTCCATTGGGCTTGAGGTGTTGAAGCCTGATCAGCAGCAACCCGCTGCGACTCGTTCTGGTTTTGTTCGCTACAATCCGCTGACCAAGAAGCTCGAATAGTCTATGCCATACCAGGTGCAGGTCGGTGCTCAGGTGGTCGAGTTTCCTGACTCGGTCAACCAAGAGGAAGCCCAACGCATTCTTGCCGACCAGTTCCCGCCTACTGGCGAGGATGTGGCGCAGGCATTGCAGAACCCTGACTTCGTTCCTACCCGCGAGCAGTTCGATCTGTTCAAGGAGTACAACAAGACCAAGCAGACCGACTGGATCAACACCATCGCGCAATCGGTCGATGCCGCTGCAGGCATGATTGGCAGTGCGTTGGCCGAAGGTGCTACCGGAGCTGCCGCAAACCCGCTCAACTACATCGAGGGCGCTGCTCAAGGCACTCGGCAGCTCTACGGCCTCGTGGCGCAGTCGGAGAACCCGGACTCGCCGCTGTTCAAGTTCAAGGACTTGGTCACCGGCACCGGCACGCCTGACTCGCAGTACAACCAGTTTCTTGAGGCACGCGACTTTGCACGCACTTCACGCAGGCTTGAGGAAGGTCAAGAAGGCATCGTGGTGCCACCGGAGTTCACCAACCCGGAGTTTGTTCAGGGCGTCTCGTTGATCGCCGACCCGACGATGCTGCTGCCTGGTATCGGCGAGGTGTTCGGTGCTGGAAAGCTATCGGCCCGTGCTGTCGGTAAAGGCACTCAGCTTGCGGGACGTGCTGTTGCTGGCGTTGCAAGGCCGCTGGAGCGCTTTGCCGGCGCTGCCGAGCGCATGACAGCGGAAGCTCTTGGAATGACTCCAGAAGCGCTTCGCACCGCTGCTTCAACAGCCGGTGTTGCTGGTGCTCTCGGAATTGCTCCAGAGGCCGCAGCTTTTGCCGCTATCCCTGCCGGTATCCGTACCGCACGCGAGGCCGGTGAGGCACTGGCAATGGCCGGCGAGAACCTGATGACCCAGCCTTCGCGCATCGGCCCTCTGGAGGCTATCGGAGCTGCACCTGGCGCCAACCTTCGCCAGCGTATGCTGGGTGTGATCGGGCAGTACGGTGGTGATGCCGCGGTTGATGCTGCTCTGCGTGGCACCGCTGGCGGACTAGAGGGTGCCGTATTGGGAACCGGCCTCGGCTACCTTTCCGGTGGCGAGGAAGGCGCTGCTGCTGGACTCGGATCTGGTGCTGCTCAAGGTGCTCTTGGTGCTCTCGGTGGCCGTGCTTACCAGAAGCTCACCGGCAAGGCTGCTGCAGAAGCCCGTGCTGGCGACCTTGGGCGCTTCATTGACTCACAGCAGGATCCGACGACCAAGGCGCTGTTTGAGCGTGTCCGAGATACGCACGGCGTCGATGCAGCCTCGGCGCTGATGGATGTCGAAGGACTGGTCAAAGGCCGGTTCGGTGATGTCGACATCAAGTACCTGTCGGACGCTGACTTCGTTGATCAGTACAAGGGCCGTGCCCGTGGCGTGCAGGTTGAGATTGGAGACCGCCCGACCATCGTCATCAATGCCGACATCCTCGGCAAAGGCAAAGGCGACAGCCCGTTGTACACTCTCGGCCATGAGCTGTTCCATGCTCTTGAAAAGAGCGAGCAGCTAGCAGGTGGCGCCACCGAGATCAAGAACGCTCTTGTCGGACGCTGGATTCAGGATGGCGACGTCATTCGTAAGCTGGCCGATGGCGTTTTCTCAGACGCCGAGATTGAGGCTCGGTTCAACGAGTACCGCGACAAGCTGGCTGCAGGAAATGCCCAGCGTGCCGCAGAGCTTGCCCAGTTCGACACGATCAACAAGAAGGCCGACTACATTGCCTCGGAGCTGGCTGCGGAGCACTTCGCAGCACTGATTGCTGGTCAGAAGCCTGACGCCATGCTCAAGGGCTTCTCAGGCCTCACCAGACAGCTTCTGGATGCCGCACTGACGCAGAACGCCAGCAAGGCCATCGCCAACGCTGCCGCGGCTATTGAGCGCACCTTCGGCGTGAAGCCTACCGATTCGGTGCTGTTCCCGGATCTGAAGCAGGCCTCGCCCCAGGTGAACGCCATGTTGCGTGACCTGGTGCGTGCCCGTCGCAAGCTGGACGAGAAGATCATGCTAGACGACAGCCGCGGTGGCCGCGTGCTGAAGCCGGAGGACATTTCCAACCCGTTGGCAGCCAAGGAGCTGGTCGATCTCGGATTGGCCGAGCAGATGCCCGATGGCAGCATCAGGAACCTTTCCAGCGAAGAGATCCGAGCACGCGACGACAAGGATCTGACCTCGTTGCGATCCATCACCGAGAAGATCCCGGGGGCTCGGATGGTCGACGGTGAAATTACAGGCAGGTTCAGTCCGGAGCAGCTCAGTGCCATCGAGCAATCGCAGACGATCAGCTCACGGATGAAGGACAAGATCCGTGCCGTCAATCTGGCAATGGAGAACGGAAACAGCCTGTTCGTCACTTACTTCGCAGCACTTCGCCGAGTGAGGAATAGGCTCACTGGTAAGGATTCGCCCAAATACAGCAGTGGAATCAAAGTCAGCGAACGGGAGTTCTCCCCGTACAGCTTCAAGATCACAAAGGCCGACAATCCGGTGGTCAACGCCATCGACATCACCAAGGTCCGAAACGAACTGAGCAAGCTGCTGAAGAAGGATGGCAGCATCGGTGGCCTGTGGAGCAACACAGATGGGTTTATGACCGATCTGGCGAGGTACTTCACCAACCTCGACCAGAAGGAAGGCGCTCGCCGATCTGCTGAGATCTTCGGAGTTGAGAAGGCCAAGTTCCTCGGTGACTTCGTGGGCGCTGCTGAGAAGAGCGGAAGCAAGTTCGTTCGCAGCTTCCGATTGGATCGTGTTGGCTCGATGACTCCGATGGACTTCAAAGCGAAGTTCTCCGAGGAAGCCTACCAGCTTTCGAAGCAGCGCTGGATGCCTGCCGAGACCATCGGCGACAAGTCGGTCATCAACTCCGACGAGGGCTACCGCATCGTCAGCGGTGCCAAGCACAGACTCTACGGTCCCGACGGCAAACTGATCGGGATCTACGACACCCAAACCCAAGCAGAAAGGAAAGCAGATGCCACTCAAGCAAGGCTACAGCCAGAAGTCGATCAGCAGCAACGTGTCCCGGGAGATGAAGGCCGGCAAACCGCAGAAGCAGGCCGTGGCAATCGCGCTCTCGGTGGCGCGGAAGGCGGCCAAGAAGGCCGGCAAGCCGACCGGACGGTTCGACAAGCGGGGGATGTAGTCATAGCTCCTGACTCCGAGACGTTCACCATACCCAAGGCCGACATTGGCAGGTTCATGCCTGCCAGTGACAAGGTGAAGCTGGAGGACTACGCGGACAGGAAGATCATTGCGCTTGCTGCTGACCGTATGGGCATCGGAGAGATGGCCGTTGGTCCTACTGGTGCGAAGCGGAAACTCAGCGTCCTAGGCCAAGGTGGGCGCGGGTTTATGAACATCTTCAACGGTGGTGGATGGGCGTTCTCTGATCAGGCAACTGCCGACCGATTTATCAGTCGCCTAAAGAAGGACGCCGATCCCAACGGCAACGTGATTGTCGGAATCACCGTTCAAAGCCCGATCAACCATCTCAAGAATCAGACAGGCCAGCTCGCCTATATCGAGGCAATGCAGGCTGCTATTGATTCCAAAACAATCACCAAGAGGGCAGCGGACTCTCAGATTGCTGCGATGTCATCAGCCATCGTCAACTCGACGGCCAAGTCGATCAAGCAGTCGGCCCGTGACAAGTTCAGCAAGATCAACTCACTGGCTGACTTGAAGGCTGCGGTGCAGAACAAGCAGCTCAACTTCGCTGACATGGAGCCGCTGCTGACCCAGATGCAGCGCAAGGCTCTTCCGATCACCGCGAAGGAACTGACCGCTGCTGGAATCTCACCTGCAGACATTGCCCGTGACATTGCAGATCCTGAGCTGGCTGACGTCCCATTCGGATCTGTCGTTGCTCTGCTTGGAGTCAACGTGAAGCAGGCACCGGAAAAGACTGGGTTCCACTACTCGTACCCTTGGACGATCCATGGCGAAACCATTGGATACCTCGACAAGTTCTACAACATCTCGGACCTGAGCACTGA
>Ga0208784_1000249_pt1 | contig 27792 bp, 24 predicted proteins | sample DEB19_08_DNA_FD_184531 | JGI IMG/M metagenome (GOLD analysis project Ga0208784, IMG submission 184531) | Aqueous microbial communities from the Delaware River and Bay under freshwater to marine salinity gradient to study organic matter... | ecosystem: Environmental > Aquatic > Marine > Coastal ... | reverse complement strand
TTCTTCCTTTTTCACTGTTCATCTCCATTCAGAGAATACCTTTTCCATCTCTCCAGTCTTTGGTAGGTACACATAGTATGCTGTCTGCTTTTTGATGTTTCCTTGTCCCAGTTCACGAAGGCGTTCTTTGGGATCTTTGATTTCGTCTAGGCATGTGCCCGATGGCACAATGTAATCTTCGATTCGACTGATGATAAAACGATCCTTGGTTTCCCAACCCACTACCTTATCGTAGGCGAAGGTTATTCGCTTGTCCACCTCTTTGTACGGGATTTCCGTTATATTGTTTCCAATCCTGAAAAAATGAACCTCATCGGTTTCTACCACATCACTAGGTTTGGATTTGATATGGCCTTCCACCGCAAGGCATTCCTTGTCTGGGCTAAGATAAAAATCGGTGATGTGCATGGCTAGTCCACGCTTGGATTTTTCGGCAATGTAGTCGTACTTTTTCTTATCGGTGATATTAATGACAGTGAAGCCTTGGTAATCTTCGGCACAGATAAGATAATCCTTGCCGTCTTTCCAGTTCTCCACGAATACGAAAGGAAAGTCGGCTTCATTGCGGACGATTTTTCCAAGAACCTCACCGTCGCCATTCTTTTGTAGTTCCACGACACAATAATACGGACACGCAGGGTCTTTCACCCTGTATGGTGTTAGGTGTATAGAGTATTTACCTGATGGCGAGTCACGCTTTTCTCGTTTCGCTTTTACAGGTTTTCCAGAAGTGATGGCCTTCGTAACCTTGTTGCGCCGCTCTTCGTACCAGGGATCTATAGCGTAATTCATGGAGATCCTCCTTGGGGAGAATCAGTTCGTGTGTTCCACCAGCATCGAGAAGTTGTTTTTCTTCCTGAATACTATGCGGTTCTTGAACTTGTCTCCCAACGATTCGGGATTTTTGTGAGATATTACGAAAACCCTCACTCCACTATCTAGTGTTTTTAGTATATCCAGGAAAGAATCTGTGGCATTATCATCCAAAGAACCGTCCAAAATCTCGTCCAAAATTAATAGATTACAGTTCACGCTGTTCTTTTGTACAGCAATAGCACGCCATGCGAACAGGAGTGCGAGATCGATTCGTCTCTTTTCCCCTTCAGAAAAACTCTCGTAGGTGAACTCGTCACGGTGTCGGGACTTGATCTTTTCTTGAAAATTCTCGTCCAGTTCAAAACTTACAAAGAAGTTCATCCGTGTAAGATACGCATTAATAGTCTTGTTGATAATGGGCAAGTAGTGGCTTACAATCTTCTTCTTTATCCCTGTGTCCTTGAGAAGAGTGCCAGCCGCCGAATATAGCGAGAGAGTTTCCGTAGTCTCCATTTTGTTCTTGCTAATATCCGCTTCCACAGATTCGTATTTTTGGAGTTTCTCTTGCTCTGCCGTTTCGTCGGTTCGGTCTTGCTGAATCTTTTGGATCTCTCCTCGCAACTGTCGGATATGCTTTTCAGCAGCAACTTTCGAGGCGACAAGGGAGTTGATTTTCCCTTGTTTTTCTTGTACTCGATCGAGGCACTCTTTTGCACTAGCAATAGCATCTTGGCTCTGTTGGATTTTTTGTTGGATTTCATCCAAGCCTCTTTCCATCTCGGTGATGCGATCTCGCTTGTCACGAATCTCCATTTCTTTGTGCTGAGTGTTTATCCCTTGCCGACAAGACGGGCAGACATCGTTGTTCTCGTAGAACGAAATCTCACCCGTCAACACTCGCACATTGCTCTTTATTTGTGTATGGAGTGTATTTAGTTTTCCAAGTACGGCTTCTTCCTTTTCTTTGCGATTTCCTAGTGTTTTTAGTATTTCTTGTGCTTCCCCGTGGAGTTCGTTTATCTGTCCCGCAAGGAGTTCAATTTCCCCCTCGGCTTCAGTAATCGCCCGCTCCTTGTCTCCGATAAGGGTGTCGCTACGGGCTTTCAGAGTCTCGATGAGTTTGCCCTGCATCTGTATCTTCTCACGGATAATAGACAACCCGTTGTCGATGTCCCGCAGCCGCTCTTTTACGGACCCTTGGCGTTCCTTGAGGAGCAAGTTCATGGTGGAGAAAACCGAAATGTCCAACAGGGACTCCACGATGGTCCGACGATCAGCCGCCACCAGACGCATGAACGGAATATAGTTTGTGGATCCCAGAATAACCACTTGGCAGAACGATTTCTGGTTGAACTTCAGGATTTGTTCTTCCAAAACCTTTTGGTAATCCTTGGCATTGGCACACACATCCACAAGTTTCCCGTCTTTGATGATCTCAAACACCTTCGGGGCAAGACCACGACGGATCTCGTACTTGCTGCCACCGACAGAAAACCACACCTCGACCAGACAATCCCGTTCATTTACCGAATTGACAAGTTGGGGAATATTGATGTTCCGATACGGCTTGCCAAAAAGCACAAAGGTGAGAGCGTCAAGGAGTGTTGTTTTCCCCGAGCCGTTCTCACCTGTAATGAGAGTTGTATTGTGCCGCAACAAGTCCACTTCCGTGAAGTGGTTGCCTGTTGACAGAAAATTACGCCATCTGATCCGCTCAAATGTAATCATAGTGAAATACTACCACAAAGTTCACAAAAGTCAAAATCATTTAAAACAAGTTCCACCATCGTACAGGTATTTAGGGCAGAGGCTCTCCCAGACTTCGCCGCATTATCCGTATCCAGCCTTCGTAATACCCCAAATTGTTCGCAACATATTCCACAGCCACTCCCTCTGGATCTTCTCCCATTGAGGAAAACCGATACAGTATACCCACCAGTTCTCCGTTTGAATTAAAAATAGGTCCACCAGAATCACCAAACCACGGGCGAGCAAAACACCCGTACATGGGAATGTCTTCTGGATAATCCACAGTGATCCCTGATGTATAGAGGGAATCACCCACAGTTTCTTTTTTGACTCCGTGTCCAAACCCTACAAGTTTCACTTCTTCATATGTTCGGACGGAGTTCACTCCGTTAGCCATGATTGGTAGTGTTTCGGTGGGAACCTTTTTTGTCAACTTAAGAACCGCAAGATCCCCAACAATGGTCATCCCAAGAAAACCACGGGTGTCCCTTTCTTTTAAGAGAGGGCATATCTCAATCCGTTCTACTTCATATACGCCAAGACCGAACTGAACACGGGGGATTTTGGTATTGTCCATTTTGCCTTCAATTACACAATGTGATGCGGTAATGGCAACATTTGGATCAATAAGCACGCATGTTCCTATTAGTCCACCATCAGGATTAATAACACGACCAACAAAATCGTAACAGGTGTCGTCTTCCTCTGAGAGATAGGAGAATCCACGCAGCAGTTCCACAAGTTTTGGGTCTGGTGGAGAGAGTTCCACCTCCACCACAGAATGGGGCTCAGGAACAGACATCCCTTTGTCTACAGCAATGTTACTACACGAAAACAAAGACACCACTGCCGTGCCAACACCGAGAAGTGCGGCAAGGCATAACTTTAATTGTAATATATTCATTTTTCTTTGCTGTCTTTCTGTCCTATACCGTATTTCTTGTAAAGAACCATTAGTTTGGCAAACAGTTCCTTCTGCCTCGGCGAACCTGGCATCGCCTTCATGGACGCCTTGAACAGGCGAAACGCCTCCTTGCGGTCTTCCAGAGACATGACCGCCCACGGGTCATCGAATCCCTTGAACCCTTTGGATGCTTCAAGAATATACTGTATAAAGGACTTCATTTATTTCTTGAATGATTTCAGGCTCTTTACAAAGTTTAGTTTTTCAGAATCAGATTTATCCTCGCCTTCTTTCACTTCCCCCCTACCCTTCCAGTTGGCATCCACATAGTTGAAGAACTTTTTCTTCTCTTCAGGACTCATTTCTCCAACGCCAGACTTTCCGAACTTTTCGAGGGCTTGGCGGAAAAAGGCATCATATTCCGCATCCTTCTCTTCGTGTACAGGCTCGCCCATATCCTTTGCGCTCTTCCGGACCTTCTGGTATACGCCAGGATTGGTAGTCACGATATTGATAAGCGACATAAGCATGTTGATAAGGTCGTAACGAATGCCCGCATTCTTTATTGCCTTGTCTGGATCCTTTAGTGCCGTGCGAACACGGGATAGTTTGGCAGGGTCTACCAGACCTGTTTTCAGCAGGGCATTAACCTTTGCGGGGTCTTCCATTGCCTCGGCAAGTTCTTGGGCGGCATATTCAAATTGTTCGTCTAAACTGCCAGCACGATGCTTGCGAAGCATACGGTTTACTTCTTCATTCAGATTCTTGTACATTTCTCTCTTATCCATCGGTGTTCTCCTTTGTTCTTCCATTTCTTGGTCTATTGTTTCTTTTGCTTTTTCCTTTTCCGACTTCTGCCGTAGCAGGTAATTTCTGTATCGTGCCCATGCAGCAGGGTCATCAATCACAATGTAGTTCAGGGTCTTTATCATTACATCGAACAGTTGGTTCCGCAGTTTGGGAGTGACTCCAAATCGTTTGGGGTCTTTCAGCACATTGAACATTTTGTACATAAGGTCTTCGGGAACCAGACCTGCTTTCACCAGTTGTAGCAACCTGTTCAGGTTCTTGATAGAACGGTCTGGATTTGTTTCAGGAGCAGGCTGTTGCTCGTAGGCTTCCTGGAGAAAACCCTCCAGAACCCCCACAAACCGTTCCCGTATACTTACAGGTTCATCTTTTCTTGCCATTTAACCTCTCCATTTAGACAAAATCCCGTAATATGTAGGATTTCACAGACTCAGGCTGTCCACATACAGTTCCCGAATAGTATTCTTTAGTTTTTCCTTGTTTACATCTAACTGAATCTCGTCAATGGCATCATTTATGAGTTCCAGAGTTCCTTTGGAGATGTCCACACGGGACTCCTCCGTGGTTTCCTCCGCATACTCCTCCACAATGGACAGGTTGGCGACTCCGGCGGCAATCAGGCTCTCACAGAGGCCCGTAAAGGCTGTCTCGTTGCGTTTACGAGTCACCACGATACGCAGGTAGGTGTCCCGGTACTTGTCGCACTTCAGCCCGCTGTAATCCGTTTCGGTGTCGTTATAGTACAGTTTATGGTACATCTTGTATGGGTTTTCCACGAACTCGATTCCCTGTGTGGCTGTATCAAACACATGGAATCCCTTGTGTTCATGGACATCCGCAAAACTCAGGTCGTACTGCGTTCCCAAATACCACACATTACCCTGTTTATGTCGGCAGTGGAAGTGTCCTGATAGAACCAAGTCAAACTTCTCCAAGATCTTGTCTCCCATGCCCCCGTGGTGCTTTACCCCACGGAGCACCTCGTAGCCGTCAAGTTCCAGGTGTCCCACAAGCACCGGAGACGTCGACGAGTCCAAAGCAAGGATACATGCCTCTTCGTTCTCTTTGTTTATCCACGGCATGAACAGCATCGAACACCCGTCAAACTCCACAGTGGTGGGCTCCTCGTACAGGTGAATATCGTGGTGGAACAACTCCTTCAGGGAGTTCAGGTCATTGGTATTTTTCCAATAGACATCATGGTTTCCCGGAATACAGTGGAGTTTTATCCCCATCTCTTTCATGGGACCGAAAAATCGCCGCTTCACTTGGGAAAGGGTATTGAAATTAACAAACTTACGGCGGTCCAGCAGGTCGCCCATATGGATGACCGTATCGATTCCGTGTTCCTTCAGGTACGGAAAGAATATCTGGTCAAAGAACTTAAAGGAGTATTCAAGAAACAGGGGCGAGTCGTTCCGCACCCCGAAATGGGTGTCAGAGATTACCGCTATCTTCATCATCATTCTCCATTAGTTTTTCCAAACCTTTGGGCTTCTTTTTGGCCTTGGGTTTTCGCTTTTTGCCCCGTTTGGAATCACGCTCCACTTCACGGGTAAAGTTGTCTATATCATTATCGGAGAGATCGAATGTTTTGGCCGCAGGATCTTTGTAGTCAAAGGGAAGATCCTCGATGCCCTTCAGTTGAAAATTAAGTTTACCTATTCCCGCATCACCCACCTTGTCTCGAACCAGTTTGTACTTGATAAAGGACTGCTTCTTTTCCCGTTGGATACGGCGGAGAAACGCAAAGTAGATGATCTGCGTGAAATATGAAAAAGGATTCTTGCTCTTTTCGGGATCAAAGTTCGCAGCATACACCACACAGTTCTCTATGCCATCACATATCATCTCATCCCGATACGGGTAATGGGCAAAATTAGGTTTGGAAGACAACTGCTCTGCGATCTTTACGAAACACTCACCGATATACGGGGTCACAGGGGGTGTGGGTTCTCCCACCGCTTCCGCATCGTATATTGCCTTTTTCCATGCCTTGATTTCTTCGAAAAACTTGTCATTGTCGATGTAGTGTTCACGCTTTTGTTTGCCTTTACTCAAAACCTGTACTCCTTTGGTGTATCGTGCCGTATGTACGAACAGTATGCCCCATAGGTTCCACGGGGTCAACAAGAATCCCCATAGAATCTTTTTCTATTTTAGCACCTTCTCCCGTGTGCCCCCGCACGTGCGAGCCTAACTAGTGTGTCCAGTTTCAATGAACACTCCTGGGCACTAATAGGGGTCATTTAGGGAAACCGAAACGACCATGCCAGCCGTTGGACGGAGGCTCGTCGTCTTTGTCTTTCTTGGGCTTTCGTCCTTTGGGAGCCTGACCTTTGGGTGGAGGCTTGGGTTGGTCGCCCTCGTCATCATCATCGTCCCCGTCTTCATCTTCGGGAAGTTCCTCTCCCCAAACCCCATCAAACATAGGAAGATTAAAAAGAATATTCATAAACACATCGGGTGGTATGGACATCGTAATGGTAATTGCTCCCTGATTACCTGCTCCTGGCGGTGGCCCCCACATTTGGGGCTTCTGTCCAGTCATTTTATTAAGCATATCGTTGAGGATTTGGTCCTGTGGATTAGGCTTGGGGTTCGCACCCTCGCCCATGCGCATGAGGCGTGCGAGCAGGGGGTCTATGGGAGGCTTTTCAACCTTTTCTATATCGTCCATAATCTTATTGAGTTCAGAATCCGGCAGGGACTTCAGGACTTCCGCATTAATGTCCTGACGATCGAGTTCGTGCTTGTACCGCTGAACCACTTCAGGGGTGGGAGTATTGCTAAAGAGTATGGAATCGTTGGGTATTTCGCATCGGGTTTCAACCGCAAACTCCATCCAGTCTCGGAGCACGCAGATATTTTTGCGTATTTCTCCTGAATGTGGGTCAATAATGGAAGATTTATTGATTTGTAGTGGTCTTTCCAGACCTGTATGGCCCCGTTTAGCAGAAACCCGTTTACCGATGATCTCTTCTCCGCTACGCAATTTTAACAGAATGTGTTCGCTTTTTTCTTTAGTCATGGTACTCCTGCTTACAGGTCAATGCGGACCATACGGTAGTTGAACTTCTCTTGTATGTATAGGTTCACCCGTTCGGTCAGATGCTTGAAGGTATGATTGCGGTGGGACTTCAGGCACAAGTCGTCCCCAATATCAAAAAGGCGGGCATGGGTCTTATGTTCGGATTTCCGTAATTGCCTGCCGATGGACTGTAGCACCCGTATGCGGGACTTGGACGGTGAGGCAAATACGATGTTGTGTAGCCTGCGGATAGAAATGCCTGTGGAGAATGTGCCGTACGATGCCACGATTACGGCATTTTCGTTGGCTTCGGCCAGACGACGAACCTCTTCCCTTGTATCGGCTTCCGTGGCTCCGTACACAAGAAAAACTTGGTGTTTTCCCCCAGAAAGTTCTTCTATAAGCCTGTGTAGTTCCTTGCCGTGTTCAATAAACTGGAACAGCACAAGGGTGTTTCCCCCGAGCCGTGTTGCCATCTCCCCGATAAAGCGATTTCGTCTGGGGTGCTGACTCAACCATTTGATTTCGTCCGCATACCGCATACCTTTGGTCGCACGCCGCTCGCTCTCAGGGTATTTCAGGGTGATACATTCGATCTCCAAATCGGACAGGAGATTCTTGTCGATAAGGTCTTTGGTGCTTGTGACTTTTATTACCTTGCCGAACAGCCCCTCGATAATCAGGCGATGGGTCTGCGTGCCGTCAAGCGTTCCCGTGGTTCCAATGCGGTAGTGGGCACCCTTGGCCTTTTCCATGATAGAGGTAAGGCTTTTGGCTTTGAACAAGTGGCACTCGTCCCCGAAGATCGCAAAGAAATCCTTGTAGTATTCGGGCTTCATGCGGAAAATGGATTGCCATGTGGATATGACCACACGGGCACGGGTGTGTTTGTCTTGGCCCGAGAAAATGGCTTGGCAATGCCGGTCCACATCCCAACCGTTTGTTCGGGAATAGTCCTTGAAATCAGAAACCATTTGGTTCACTAGACCTACTGTGGGAACGATCAGGAGAATCCGTTTGGACTGGTCGTCTCCTACACGATCAAGCAAATACCGTATTGTGGAGTAGATCACAAGAGACTTGCCGCTGGCTGTGGGTGACAGGAGCAGGCATCGTTGCTCATTGATGGCCGAGCATATCGCATCAATCTGGTGTTCGTGTGGGGTGATAGGCTTGCCTGCTGCCGTGAGTTCCAAGGATTGGAGATATTGGATTACTTCTTCACGGGTGGCCCAATGTGCGTTTTCAGTAATACGGCAGAGGTTTAGGGGATAGCCACGGTCTTGGGCGAACTTAGACAGGTAATCCGTCAACCCCACATACAGGCGACGGTCTGTCGTATTGAATAGGCGTATATTGCCGTCCCAAATCTTGTTTCGGTATGCGGGCATGAACTGATAGCCGGGCACCTTGAAGGTAAAGAAATCCGAGATCTCTTGTGCCACTCCACGGTCGCATTCAATTCGGGTATAGACCGCATCAATTTGGGTTGCTGTAATTTCATTCATTCCATCCGTATCTATGGATAGAAAATCATCGGAAATCTCAGATTCTTCCCAATGATGAAGGCTCATTTACACACCACCCAAGAACTTTTTCCAGTCAATGGCATTGCGAATAAGCCAGCCTCGATTGGCTATGCCCTTCACCACGGCTTCCAAGTAGTCCACACGCTCTTCTTGTAATTGGATACGGCTCCGTAGACGAATAATGTCCTTGTCCGAATCCAGGTACATGTCTATATCATTGCGAAGAACCTTTAGTTGGAACGGTTCCCAACCCCGTTCTTTCAGGGAGTCTTCGTCCATTTTGCCTGTATAGTATTCGTGCTTGACTCGGGACAGTTCTCCCAAATCATTTCGCAGTTTCTTCAGGGACAGTTTTTCGGAATACAGGTACTTCAGATACTTGTTGTGGAGTTGGGGAATCCGAAGGGATTCCATATCCAATTGCGTATCGTCCATCGCAAGGTCTTTTTCAATTTCGTTTTGTAGTTCTTCAAAAGTCATTAGGAAAGTATACCACGGGGCAGAAGAAAGTCAAACGGACAAGGGTATTTAGGGGCAAAAAGAAAGCGGGGAGGATTTCTCCTCCCCGCCTGCGATCACCTTGAATCTACTTTTCTTTATCTTTCAGGAATCACATTCCTGCGGCTGTTACGCCGTGGAGGTTGGAAACCGCAAAGATACGATAATAAGTGTTGGAACGAGCCTGAACACCGAGATCGTAGTTCAGAACTGAGTTTCCACTTGTGGCAAATGGATTTGCTGCGATTCCGTAACGAGTCTTGAAGCCGATCTTTGGCTGGAAGGTCGTTGGGTCGATAGCACGAACCATCTGTAGTGGGACGTATGGGCAGTAGAAGAAGCCTGCGTCGTATTGCGAGGTTCCCTTGTAGCCTACAACCACGAAGTCAGTTCCTGCTGGAGCATAAGGATCAATATAGACCTTGAAGCGACCGATAGTACCAACGAAGGTATTGCCTGTGTCGTCAATGTCCTTGCCAAACGCACCGCTTTGATTTGCTTCGAGCAGACCACTCATGGAGAGGGCTGAAGCAACATCGCTGGAGCAGATGATGATATTGCCCTTACCACGACGGGTTTCCTTGGCAATCTGATTTGCTTCACGCTCGATCTGGAACATCAGGCCACGGAAGCGTTCCGCTGCCCAACGACCATCGGAGTCGAACTGAACATCGAAGACGCCTGCTGGAGAAACATTGAAACCGGTGGTGTTGCAACCGAGTTTAGCAACCTGATAGATTGTACGAACAACTTCACGATTGATTTCGGCAAGAACTTCGTTCGTGAGGATGTTTGCGAGTTCGGTTTCAACATCAAGACCATGAACAGCCTTGAGGTCTTGTGCGATTTCAGCAGAGTAGGATGCTTGGAGCGCACGGGAACGAGCAATCACCGAGGTACGCTCGATGGAGAAGCCCATTTCGTTGAAACCTTGGTTTGTGTACAGACCCGCTTCGCCGACTTGAGTGGACATTCCAACGCCTGAGTAAGCAGAAGTACCGCTTACGCCGTTTGGATGACCAGAACCACTCATATCTAGCAGTGTGGCAAGGGTGGCTTCTGCGGTGGCTCTGGCATAAGAACCATTAGGGTCGAATGGTTGTGTATACGCAGCGCCAACAGTACCTGCCGTTTGACCAGGACCAGTACCTGAGTAGAAAGAATCTGCTGCGGTAAGACCGAGGGCTTCAGAGTTTGTCTTTCCTACGCTGACGCTTCCACCGTTGCTGCTGGCATAACGAGCCTTCATACAGAAGATGAGGCCAGTTGGTGCGGTCATAGGCTGAACACCGCATACATCGTATGCGATCAGGTTTGGCATGGCACGCCGAACAAGAGAAATCATCACTGGGTCGAATGACTGTAGCGAAGAGTTTCCTGTTTGTGCGAGATTTGCGAGTCCTGCGCCGAGGGCGTTTACTGGTGCTGCTTCGTTGATTGCCTGTTGTTGGTTCTCAAGAAGCAGAGCCGTGACGCTCTTGCGGTATGGATCGGTAATTGCACCAAGTTCTGGATGCTCAAGAATTGGCTTCCACTTCTTCAGTGCTCTTTCTGTTTGTAGTGCGGTCGTTTCCATCTTTCTATCTCCTTTGAAATCTGTAGATTCTTGGTTATGTAGTAATTTGGTGATTTCTACTTACTTGATTTTACGGGTCATGGCGTTGATATAAGCAGCAACGCCTGGTTCAGTTTCTTCGGTAAGGGTGTCGGTTTCTCCGGCTTCTTCGATCTGAACGGAGGAAACAACAGGACGCTCGGAAGAGGTCTTGGTGTAGTTTTCTTTCAGGACGCCAATCTTGGCCTTGAACTCGTCATTGGTGTCATAGTCCATGTTTTCAGCAAGATTGCGGAGTTTTTCGATTTGGCTATCGGAAAGTCCTTCGGTTGCTTCGGCAAAGATTTCGGCTCTTTGGTAAGCAGAGAGTTGTTCAGTCAAATTCAAATTCTTTTGCATTTGGTGATTGAGTTCTTCTGTAACCTTAGCAAGATTTACTGCTGTTTCGTCCAAAAGATCTATTTCACCTTCAGGAACGGCAATATTGTGTTCCATGAACAGGCCACGAAGACCCGTAATGAATGACTCGGCAATTTCGGTACGAATGCCGTTCTCGACAGCGAGTTTGTTCTCTTCGAGCCATTCAGAAACAATGTAGTTCAGATAAGAGTCAACCTTTTCCGTAAGGTCGTTGGCAATGGTCTTCACTTCGGATTCAAGAAGATCGGTAAACTTGTTGGCAAGTTGTTCTTCAATAGCCTGAACACGTTCGTTCACGGCGGCTTCAAAGAGGGTTTCGGCCTTGAGTTTGAAGTCCTCGGAGAGATCGGTTCCAGAGAAAAGGGAGTTGAAAGATTCTTTCATCTCACCTTCCTCTTCCTCTTCTTCCTCTTCTTCGCCTTCCTCTTCCTCTTCTTCTTCTTCTTCTTCGCCTTCCTCTTCCTCTTCTTCCTCTTCTTCGGCGGCTTCGTTCATTTCTTCTTCGCCTTCCTCTTCTTCGCCTTCCTCTTCTTCGCCTTCCTCTTCCTCTTCTTCATTCATTTCGTCTTTTTCTTCTTCCTCGGCATCGTATTCATCCTGAACGGCATAACGCTTGGCCTTGGCTGCTTCTTTCATGGTCTTCTTTTCGGTGTATTCACCACACCCCTCACAGATATCTTCTTCGTTTTGAACTTCCTTTGATGTGTCTTTCTTTGCCATTGGTATTGCTCCCGTGCTTCTAATTCTAGAGTTAGATTACCCTGTTATGTATATTATCACAGATTTGAGAGGAAATGACGGAAGGCTCGCATGGTGGCGGCTTCCAGATCACGAGCCGATGCTTCTTTGATGATCCGTTGGTACTTGGCTATCTGCTTTTCTTTTATTAGCCCGTTGTCCCAAACCCACTCCTTGCCTTCCATTATTCCATTTACAAAGGCATTGGGGGCAGAGGGGTCGGCAACAATATCAATGGTGGCAAGCATAAAATCAGGCTGAACATAGTTCACCCCGTTCTTTTCCTGTAGAGATCCCATGCCACGGCTAGAAACACCGAACATACACCCCTCACCTAGGAGATTTTTGGCAATTTTGCCCATTGGAGTGTCTAGAATCTTGGCTTTGCCGTATACATTTTTGCCGTCCATTTTCAGGTCTTTTATAAGATGAGAAACCCGCTCTAGGTTCACAGTTGGCCCCTCGGGATGACCCAATTCGCCCATAGCCCGATTCTTTGCCACAAACTCACTACGGAATCGCTTTACTTCGTTTTCTAGTATATCTTGAGGATATACTCTTCCATTACGGTTTTTCACTTCCGACTGCATGAATACACCTTCGATGAAGTGCTGTTTTTCACCCTTTTCGTTGGCTTCGCTCAGGAATCGAACATTGCTGTGAGTAGTTTCTGTGATTAGGTACATCTACCTGTCTCCGCTGTCTTAGTCGTTTTCTTTAGTTTGATTATAAAGGGAGTCACGGATTTGGGTTTCTCGGGCAGCGAGGGCATCGGCCATCTTTGCCGCCAGAGCCGCATGGATATTCTCTTTAGCGGCAACAAGATTTTGATCGGATGTGTTCTTTAGAAAATCAACAACTTGGTCGTTCATATACATCTCCATTCTGATAGTTTCTATCTTATGTATACATTTTCTGTTTTATGGACGAGAAATCTTGGTAAAAGCCTTACGAACCAGGGCATCTCGGAAAGTTTTAGATTCCATGAGGTGTTGTGGTACTTCTTTAGTTTTATTAGGAATTTCTTCTGATCCGTTTTCTGCGAAATAGTCTTGTGCTTCTTTTAAGACTTCTTCAGAATACATGTCTAGTTCCGGAAGTTCTCCCAGGCTATCCTCGTCTTCGTCTTCTACGGTCACTCCAAGGGGTTCAAGAATTTCTTTTGCTGTTACCCCCTCTGACTCCTCGGCTGGTGGTTCTTCTGGTGGTGGCTCGGTGGCCTCTGTAGGCGGTGGAGAGCCTTCAGGTGGCATACCGCCTTCAGGTGCTGACATTCCTCCGCCCATACCCATCTGGTCCTGTGCCGGAGCCTCTTCTGCTTCTTTTTCTATTTCCGCAGTCATGGCATCAATATCGTCTTCCGTCATTTGTAGCACATTCTTCTTTACCCATTTCTTGGAGAAGAATCTGCCCAAGTACGGCTCTATTTCACGCAGGGCATTGAGCCGGGTGAGCATTACTTCATTCACCTTGAGTTCAGAGAAGTACGAATCGCTGGTGAAATCAAACGATATGTCGTAGGCCACATCCTTCCACTCGTCTTCGGTCAGGATATTCTTGGATATGAGTTGAACCCGAAGTATTTGTAAGAACAGTTCCGAGAACTTGGCCTGTAGACGGTTCACAAACTTGGAGAACCGCACCTCGTCACGAGAGATCTCGGCGGCTTTGCCCACATTGAATCCCGTCTCTTCCTTGAACCGTGTGGGTGGAATGTGTAGGGATATGTACAGTTTCTTTTGGAAGTACTCAATGTCCTGCAACTCGCCCAAGTTTTGGCCTGGTGGGAGGGTCTGTATTTCCGTGCCTTTTCCGCCTTCACGACGGGGCATCCAGAAGTCTTCAAGCATGGACATGTGGTTTCGTTGGTCCCGAAGTTCTCCTGTTGCCGTATCGTACACCATTTTGTTCCGATACCGCTGCATGATCTCACGGATGTATTGTTCGGCTTTGTTTTTGGGCAGCGAACCAACGTCGATATAAAACACCCTGCGCTCGGGCGCACGGGAGATACGGTAGATCACCACGGCATCCTCAAGCATCCGCAACTGGTTTAGAGGCTTGATTGCCTTGTGCAAATACCCCAAAACCTTCTTAGACGATTGGTCTATGAATCCGGAATGGACAAAGGCCACGGAGTCGTTGGGTATGATTATGCCCTGAGAAGCGTATCGGTAATTAATGGTGTCCCGACCCAACCCCATGAAGTCGTCCGCAGAGTACACATAGTAATCCTTGATGCTTTTGATAAACTTTATCTGGTTCTGTCCTACCTCACGCTCAATGTCACGCACTTTTTGTATCTTTGTCGGATCAATCACACGGAGGTCAACAATGCCCTTTTTCTGTTGTTTTTCGTCCATAAGGATCTGAACATACAAGCGACCGTCCACATACCAACGGCGAAAAAGATCAGATCCACGGGTGTCAAAGTGGAGCATTCGACAGATGTAGTCAAACTCTTCGTGTATTTTCTTTTTGACGCCCGCACCCAAGTCTGCCTTGTCCAGATTGATGCTTATGGGGTCAGTGTTTTCGTTTAGAACAATGGCCTGATTCACAATGTCGTCTATGGCCGTTTGGACTTCCGCATGTTCGGCCATCTGGCGGTATTTCGCTATTAGTTCGGCATCACTACGATATGCCACATCGTAGTTGATAAGTTGTACACCGAACTCGTACCCACCAATATAGTCAATTACCGACGCACCGTCGTCTATATCTGGTGGGATGAAAGACTTTACTTGAGGTTCTTCGGTAGGCTCTATCTGCTTGATTGTTTCCGGCATTTTCTTTTTGCCGAGTTCAAATCCAAAGATATTAATAGGCATTATATTCTCCTGCTGTTCACTTATTTAGGTCAAGCAAAGAACTGTAGTCCTGTGCCCGAGGTTTGTATTTGTGGTCCTTGTGACCCCGACTGCTGTCCGCCACCTCCACCGGCAGTAACAGTATGATAGGAATAATTAAAGGTAACTTGGTATTCTAGAGGTGCTGTTTGCTCATCAAAACTAAGATCCACAGAAGCAATGCTCGTAGGAAATGCTCCAAACAAATTGTAAGTTATAGAAGAACCACCATTTGTTTTAAGAAGTTGTACTGTTATGTCTCGCATTTTTGCTGGATCTCTTGCTCCGGTTTCAGCATTATCAAGAGCATTTATCCAAGCCTCTAATACTCCTCTGACTTCCATTCCCTCGGTTTCCATTACGGTAACAGTCCATTCCGCAAAAGTTCTTTGACCTGGAACTTTCAGTTTTCTGCCCCTATAGGGAACCTCTATTACGCCAAGATCTGATGCGGGGAGTTGAGTCCCTTTTCCTCGTATTTGGAGCAGTTGGCTTATTGATCCCTCTGGTATGGTTATAGAGTATAGATTTGTGCGGGCCAATCCTGCTTTGATTGTGGACAGCGTGCTTGCAATGGTCATGGTTGCCTCCTAATAGACAAATACTGGCTTTCACCAGTATTTATCATTTTCTTACGATGATTTTCAAATATCTTGATTATCAGTTTTCTATTGTGTGATATGAGTATTGGAATGTCACCGAGTATTCTAGAGGTGCTGTCTGCTCATCAAAGGTCAGGTCTACGGAAGCAATGCTTGTGGGGAATGCCCCGTATAGCACATATCGCATTGCTATAGTGGAATTGTCTGGTTGTAACAGATCGCAGTGGATTCTAGAGAGTGCGTCGGTGTTTCTCGTAATGGTGTCTGGTGCGTCCATTGCCGAAATCCACTCTTCGAATCTTTTACGCATACCCATTTCTGCGGTTTCCATGACGGTAACAGTCCATTCAGCAAAAGTCCGCTCTCCTGGTACTTTTACCTTACGGCCTTTGTATGGAATTTCAATAATATTGATGTCGCTTGTGGGCAACTGGGAGCCTTTGGCTCTCAAGTTGAAAGCGTTTCCTTCAGGACTTTTTGCCACTCCCTCTGGAAAGATAGTGAGTTTATAGAGGTTTGTCTTTGCGGGATTTTTAAACCCGCTAAGAAATGATTGAATCGAATCTGCCATTGGTGTTTACCTCTCTGCTTTAGATGTTGATTGATGGACCGATTTCGTTGAACTGAGCATTAGACCGTGTGGCAATGAAATTCAACTGAATGAAGTTGATCGAGCGATTTGGCTTGATATAGATGTCTGCCACAAACTGATTGCGGTCGATCACTTCCGCTGTATTGTTCGTTTCGTCGCAGATCACCTTGAACTCGGTGATTCCACGACGAGCCACCACATCCCGCAAGAACGGAACCACAATACCCAAGAAATTGGCACGGGTAAACTCGTCGTTGAACTCGAAGAGTTGGAACTTCGCAGCCGTTGCCACAGCCTTCTCAAGCACAATGAACAGACGACGAACATTGATGCGGTCGAAAGCACTGGGCTTGGAGAGCAAGGTTTTGTCTCCAAAGAGCAAGGTTCCTTGCCCGGCTTGAGAGATGACTGGATTGATGTTGTTGGCATACAGAGCATCCCGTTCAGCCTTTACTGGATTGAAAGCCAGTTTGATCACATTGCGGATCTGACCACGGTTGTATCCCGCTGGAGAGAACCAAGGATCTGTAAGGTTGTCCGTTCTGGCGCACAGACCAGCCACATCAGGATTGAGTGGCATCCAGCGGTAGGTGTCGTGGTACTTGTCGTATTGGTACTTCCAGCCACTATCAAGAACAGCATAGGATGTGTTCTTGTTCAGAACATTACGCTTGAAATCCAACACATTGTTCAGGGCAGCACTGGATGTTTTGTCTTTCACATCGTCCAGATCTGGAGACACGAAAGCAACGCAATCCTTGCGAGTATCGGCAAGGTCTATGATGTATTTTGCTACTGTGCTGTTGTGGGCACCCTGTAGCAACAAGGAAACATCCACATTGTCCGTATCAGCAAACTCGTCGTATGCTGTTTGGATGTCTCCTGCTGCTGGAGTAGGATCAGTTGCTCCTGTAAGAGAACCGTAAATATTAGCCTTCAGTGTTGCGAAACTACCCGCACCACCGATAAGGGCAAATGTTCCTCCGAAGGCAACATCGTTTGCGGTGACTTCCCCTGTTTCTGGATGGGAAATCCAGGCAACATAAGGGGATTCGTTTATTTTGTTCACATAGTAGTTGTTGCTTCCATCGGCAAGAATTGCGTTGGCGGACTTGGAACCAACAAAGCCTTCAAGTACTGTGCCTGGAGTTCCGCTGAACATTCCGTCTTCGTCGATTACAACACCGGCTATTTCGTCGCTGGTGTATCCACGGAGTGCGGCAAGACTGCTTGTTCCAGGGTAGTAAGGAGCATATTGAGCATATGCCCATACCGCTGTGGCAGCAGTTTTTCCGGTTATGAGAGTTGCCACGGATGCGGTCACTCCAGAAATGCTAAGGGTTATTATTCCACCAGAGCCTGTTCTTTCCGTCAGGGACTTGACCAAGAAGTCCTTGTTCCCACCGTTGGCATCAGCAAACCGCAGGTAATCGCCGGCAGCAACTTTGGCAAAGTTTGCGGCTCCGATGGCATCAGTCTCTCCCGTGATTCCAATGGCAACTTCAGTGCCTGCGGAATTAAAGGTAAACCCGTTTGGAAGACCAGCGATAGTTGTCAACCCAGCAAAAGTAATACCACGCTCAAAATTGTCGGAGTAAGAGATTTTCAGGCTGTTTCCTGCGAGTCCTGGATACTTGGCAACCGCAATTCCCGTAAAGCCACTTGCGGCACTGTTTCCGTAGTTGGTGGCAGTATCGTACAGTTTCTGGTTCCAAAGGGTATTTGCGTTTTTACCACCGCTTCTGGTGGCAAGTTTGGCCGCACTGTCCGCAGCACGAACTACGGTGAGAGCAGAACCATACCCCAAAAAGTTCGCAGCAGAAAAGAATGACAGGTAATTACCTGGATCTGGTTTGCCGAATCGGGCTACAAGCGTGTTTTCAGAGTCAATAGTGGTGATTTCGTTCACCGGACCCCAACGGAAATCTCCGGCGAAACCGCCGATTGTGGTGGAAACTTGGGCCACAACCCCTGTTCTATCAATTTCTGTGATGTTTACCCCAGGACTTATTTGGAATGCCATGTGCGTTCTCCTTCTTGGCAAAATCTAATAATCGGACTTTGGTTCTGCTTGTATGTATATTTTATGGTGTTTGACCGCTTTACCGTATCGGAGTCCATCCGCCCTGAATATTTTCGGAGTCGTTGTCTGTTAGACCATCATCAAGAAATCCAAAAAACATCTCCTCCTCTAGTTGCCGCATCTGTCCCGCATACATCTCAAACGAAATATTGCCTCCAGTAATATCCTTAAAGTATAGTTGGGTAGTTAGCCAGGCAAAAAGGACAAGAGTCATAACCAGATCGTCGTTGTGGCCCACTTCGGCTTCAAAAGAATTCTTTTTAGCGACAAAAGAGAATAATTCTTTGACCAGATCGAAGTCTTCTATCATTAGTCGGTCTTGCTCTATAAGACCTTTGAGTGTGGTACATCCCACCCGTTTCACCACTTCGGTGGTTTTTACACCCCGTTGTTGGTTTTGGGCGTTAAATCCTCCGTCCAAAACTTGTCCCTTTCTGCCTTTTATGGAAGTAGACATCAGCCCCTCATACTCAAATTCTTCATGGATGATGTCAGAAACCTGTCCACCAATATCATTTAGTTCTATAAGGACGAGGGCTTCATTAAACTGTCGTGCCGCTGATATTATGGCTGTGGGATAAATGGCTGGAGGAATGGTGTTGTTTCGAAAAGTAGCCACAACTCGATACGGTGGGGTGGTCATGTCTATAACCACAAACGCATGGTAATCGTTTCCTGTGCCTCTAGCGGTGTCTGCTATCAGAATGTAATTATGCCCTTTTTGGGGCTTTTCGTACACCTTGAATCCGTCTTCAGTTTTGTGGATGGGGTTTACAAAGGTCAGGGTCTGTAGTTTCTTTGCTGAAATTAGCGTATGGACAGACCCCACGAAATCGCACTCAAACTCCGTGCGAAACTGCTCTTCCGAAGTATTCTTGATGGTCTGCTCTTTCCATGCCTCGTCACGACCTGGCACTTCATCCCAAAAGACTTCTACGGGGACATACTCATTTCTTTTATTTACGGCATCTGTCCACAACTTGTAGTACATGTTCATGCCCTTGGGGGTAGACACGATTATGACTTTGGTGTTCTTCCCTGAAGAAATTGTGGGGTATACCGACGAAAAGAACTCATCCGCAATGTTGAAAGGCACATAGGCAAACTCGTCCAAGAGTATGAGATTGAAAGAATTACCACGAACAGCAGATGAAGAAGTGGCCGAAGCCAGAATCTTGGAACCGTTTTCAAGTTCTATGGACCCTTTGTTCCAACTGATTACGCCTTGTTGTATCCATTTGGGCAGGTACTCGTAGGCCAATTTTAGACGGTGTAAGAGTTCACGGGCTGTGGCAAGTTTATTCGCAAGAATCGCCACATTCTGGTTGGGGTTGAACAGAACTGTATGGAGAATATAGGATATGACCGTGGTACTTTTTCCGCTCTGCCGTGGAAACTTGGAAATCACGAATCGGTTCGCATGAATAGTCTGAACAAACCGTTCCTGAAAATCATACAGGTCAAAAGGAATCAATCCCTCGTTAAGATTTACAATTCGTACATATTTTTTTATGAAATAGACAGGATCTTCGGCACACTTCATGTATTCCGAGACTTGTTCTTCGGTAAACTGAACCGGCACATTTGCCGATTTCAGGTTGGGATTGCCTAGATATGCCCCTTTATCCTGTTTGTCCGTCACCTTCAGCCTCCACGATCTGTGTGTCCACTATTTCTTTAGTTTCTTTGGCTTTATTTTTAAGTAGTGCCTGTAGTTCACGGGTACTGCCCACAAAAATGGAATTGTTGGTGATGCTTGTGGCTTTTTTGCTCTCAGACTCACCTTCGATTTCTTTAATTTTCTTGTGGACTTCGAGCAGGTCTTTGTTTACATCTGAAACCGCTTTTATAAGTTGGGCGGCAACCTCGTACGCACGGGGAGAATCGCTTTCTTTGGCTACGGTAAGTACCCCATCAAGGGCGTCTGATCCGCTCATAAGGATCTCACGCAGGTTTTTTCGTACCGTGAGATAGTCCTTTTTTAAATCCAGGTCGTCTATGGGCTTTCCGCCTTCAATTGCCTGTATGTCGGGAGCCACTTTGCGAATGGCTCCACCGTCTTGGGGAGTAAATCCTATATTCAATTTGTCCGATATTCGCTCACCTTGTTCTTCTTCCATTTTCTAATCTCCATCATCCGTTGGGGTCAAATATGTCGTTGTCCGTGGCCGATTCTCCAAATATTCGTATATTTGTTTTGTAATCGTTGGGGTCTGTGGCAAGGGTGAACGGTGGTTCGTCTGGAGAATCGGGATCTAGGGCATCGGCTCGCACAGTTTCCAAACGATAGTCTGTTCCTCGATTGAAAAACTCTGCTATGGCAGTCTTTATAATAGAAGAGTTCTTTACTGGTCCGTACACATATCCACGCAGAGTAAAAACCAAATCCCAAGTCACAACACGGACATTTACCGCATCCCCTTCTCCTTCATATTCCACAGTCTGATTCACGCTATTGAGAGTTATTGGAATGTCTACTTTGGGGGCAAATTCTCCAAGATTCAGGGTAACAACAAATTCTGGAGCAAAATAAGGGATGATTTGTTCCACTATCTGTAACCCATCATCGATTTTTCTGGTCATTATGCTGAGGTTAAATTCTATGTTATATGGAATTTCAGAATAAGTGTATGACAATTTACCAGTCGAAGTAGCATCATACATCACATTTTTGCTCATAGTGTTGCGTTTGCGAGTGGGATCGTAGGTAATATTTGCTATTTCAAAGCACATGCGGGGAAGGAATCCTGCCCATTGCTGTCTGCCTTGATCGTCTCCACTTATCAATATAGAAAAATTTTCTTGTAATATACGGACATAGGTTTCCTTGGGAGCATAGGAAAGAGGAACCCGCACATGGGTTTTTGCCAAAGATCCATCTTCTCCAGGCTTTTCTATTTTTATGTTGTTGAAAAGTGTGCCAAAGGCAACAACATACTTCCTTATAGTGCTGTGGTAAAAGTGGGTAAACATCAGTAATTACCCTCCGAGAATGGATCGACCTCAGAGAAATCAATAATGGTGTGGCCCTCTGTACGCAATTCATCGTTGCTGGCAAACAGGTCTGTGGGGATGTTAGACAAGGTATTGCCCATGTCCGCAGCAATGGAGCCAGACGCACCAGAAATAAGACCGGTGATTGTTTGGCCCACGACTGCCCCCGCCGACCCGCCGTAGTTGCGAATTTGTAGCAGGTCTGGTGTGTTCTTGTCGTAGTTTACTATAGTTCCATAGAAAGAAGAACCGGTCAGAGAACTTCCCACATAAACAGTTTCGTTGTTCTTGAAAGAACCACAAACTTCATCAATGTCGAGATAAACCATAAGTTCACTGTCATGTGTAACCAGATTATCGATTTCGGTAAAGTCTGTGTGTATAATGTCGCTGTCGAATTGATAGCCTTCTGCGGTTATGGTGTAGGTATAGAGCCTGTCTCCTTGATAGAAATGAGAAGAACTGCTGCTGTCCACGAAGGTGATTTCAAAAAATTGTTTCAGGGGCAGTATATGGATCAGATCACCTTCACGGGGCCGGAACAATTCTGGCATGTAATGGGACATGGCCCTTTCAAACTTTCTCTTGGAGACAACGAGTTTTAGTTTTTCTTTCTTTTGAATACCAAACTTGGAGAAAACTTCAGCACCTTCTACTCCATCAAAAGAAGCAATATACATCTCCACATAGGCGGCTCCACCGTCAAACTTGGAGAGCCAGTCTTCACCGAAAAGATTATCCCGTACTATTTTTTCACGGGGAATATAGACGACATCGTAACCGTGAATCTCAATGGCCTCGGTTACAAGGTCTTCCATGAGCCGTGTTTCGGCAAAATCGTGCTTAAAGTACGGGTTCTTCATGTATCATCCTACCATGAAGTCTGCGGGTAGTTCGTATTTGTCTTGTAGTTGCTCTTCAATTTTGTCTATCTGTGCCTGAGCATCATCGTAAATCTTCTGCCCGTCCATTTGAATACCACCGAGCAATTGGATGCCCGAGAACTTAGACAAGTTTTGTCCCCATTGCCGCTTTACCATAGCGGTGTAGTATTCTTTAAGCAGACGATCGTTGAATATTTCAGGATACTGTTCGGCATTAAGAACCACATACGCTTCAATCATCAGATACATTCCAGACTGAATATTTTCTTTCCAACTGGTGTCTATACTCAATTTATTTGTGACACGACTAAAGTTGAATGATTTCTCTGGTTCCAATATCTGCTGAACCATGTTGATATATTGTTGAGCAATATCGTAGTAACCAAGATTGAAATTTCCGTTCCGTAGACCAAAATAGTCTTGGAGGTGCATCTGATAGCGGGCGCTAAACATGTTTGTCACGTTGCTTAGACCGAATCCGAACGGAAACACCCGCCGAACCGTTATGATGTTTTTGCTCAGTTTGTCGGTATCCACATATTTGTTGGCAATATCTTCTGCCGTCAGTTGATACGGAAAAAACATCCTCTCCACACCATCAAAATGGTATTCGGAAAATATCTGTAGAGTGTCGTCTAATCGGTCTTCCAGTTGCTGATCGTCAACATTAATATTGATGACCGGAGCGCCTAAACGCCGAAGACAATAGTCTTTTAGTGATTGCCGAGAATACGGTTGTGCCATCAGAACCCCCTTCTTCTTTTATTATGTATACGGGGGTTCCTCCTGAAGTCAAGCCACAGTTTCAGCAGGCTGTTCTGCTTGTGTGAACAGGAACTGAAGTAGATTATACCCTTGAATGGGCATACGAACTTTTTCCCCGAGGTTTTCGATAGGCATGGGTTCCCACCGGATATCTACTTCTTTTTCCAAGAATTGGGTCAATTCCATCTCGTAGAAGCCTTTTTTGTCGTCGTCCATCTCGTAATCGCCCGTTTCTGTCTGTTTGGCATACAGGCCAAGTAGTTCTTCTTGCTTTCGGGCAATCTCGGCATAGTGTCCATTTACATCGTCTATAAGGTTCCGAACCTTTCCGATTTCCGAAACGGCAAAGAACTGTTTTGCCAAGAGTTCAATGGCTGGATGTGCGTCAAACAGTATCGATAGTTTCACTTTCATGGTTTATTGCTCCTTTTATGCTATATGTATGGTCTTGTCTTGTGGGGACTCACTGAACCTCTGTGAGAAAACCAAAGTCTCCAAGTCGCCGCTTATTCCGTATGCTTCTTCATTGGTCACAGCATCGTCTTGACGAATATTGGTTAGGGCTATGAAGTATTTACTGTTTCCCTCGTTTCCGAGCGGGCTATTCCCATAAGTTATACCGGTGAAAGCAAACTCGTAATCGCTGTTTTCATACGCAAGAACATCTGATGGCAATCGGCCACGGTAGATAAGACTTCCTTGTAGGGCACCACGATAGCCAAAGTTCATGTCCACAAAATCGCCTCCCCCGAGAGTCACAGGATTTACTGGCACATACTCAATCTCTGGAATGCCTATTCTTCCTCCCCATTCCAGCCATTGATTGCCGAAAGCATACGGCTCTCCATTTGGTGTTCCAGACATCCGTATCTTTCCAGAGTTTCGGGCTTCCCAATTCTTGAACTCAGGGACTGCCGTGGCAAGAATGTTCAGGGACAAGAAACCACCACCGAAAGCCCAATTAGGTCCGTATCGATACGGTCGTACTCCTCGAACCCCTTTACTTTTTAGGTATTCTGGGTCTAAGGTGAAGAAATTTTTTAATTGGGTGAAATCTGCGGGATCTCCATTGAATCCAAGGTCTTTCAAGGCTTGGGCGTTTTCTATTGGATTTTGAAACGACACTATTCTTTGATCCACATCAGGATGTCCGTCAAATCCATACAGCCCCGCATCGAGACACATACAATATTCTTCGGTGTTGGTGTTGTTGTAGATAAATTCAACTTCTAGACCAGGTATTTCTGCGGAACTAGCATAACTGCGGATTATATCTTCGGATATAGTATTCCAACTGACTGGTTCTTCACTCCCAACATTCCAATCTACGGGATTTATTGTGTATTCCGAACTTCCAAATGCCAGTAGTGAAATGAGGTTATTCTTGAACCGAACACCCGCCGTTACGGTCCCCAATATATTGGAGAAGGCATAATTAGCCAATGTGCTTTCACGACTCCCAAGAACCACTCCCTCAAGATTTGCTATTTGTGTTCTATACTGTGAAATTTGTGCAGGAGATAGTTGTCCTGTTCGTACAGTACCAACACCCAAGCCATAGCCCAAATCCAAAAGCGTATTACTTTGGCTTACGGTGTCTCTAGCATTAGTCAGACCAGCATAAACCAAAATTCCTCCTATCTGATTCATCATTTCTTGTGGATCGAATGTAAACCCAAGACCCACAAGGGAATCACATGTCCGATACGAACAATCGCAGCCCGTAAATCCATCTCTTTCATAAGCGGAGGGACGATCGGTAGGATTACCGTCTGTGTCTTTCCAGCGGACAAGATTAAAATCCCACGGAGTTACGCATATTCCCGCAGTCTTGCCTCCAATATCACGAAGAACAAAGTTGGAGAAAAACTCTGGTCCGACCCCGGCATACATTCCCACATATTCAGAAGAATATTGCGTAGACCATGTGATTCCAGATTCACTACCGGGCTGATAGGTGATTCCGTCGATGTCTACCGGAGTTCCATTAAAATCTCCTCCTTGATCTCCCATCACTTATCCCTCCCTTGGAACAAAGGTGTCTGTGGCAAATGCCCCACGGGTGCCAGACCAACCGTAAAGGAAAAACTCACCATAGCGTTTGCTGTTGTATCGTGCTATGGTATTATCCGCAATAATAGTGGAATCACCGTCAGCGGCAAAACCAGAACCAGCATTGAATTCTGAGATGGTACTGTTACATTCGTGGTATAGAACATTCAATCCTTGTATTGGGCTGTTGTTTATTCCCACCGCAGTTTCTCTCCAAACCACTTTTTCTCCACCCTCGGGGTCTTCTACCAAGACTCTGAACATGAAAGGCGGAAGAGAAGTCTCTGTCCCATAATATGTGTCTTCTAAAATCGTACCAGCACCAACTCCTCCAGATGCTTTCAGGAACTCTTTACGGTATTGGGAGTAATCTGTAGAATTTTGGCCTGCTGTTATGACAGATTTATTTTTTGCCAAGAATCCGTCTGCGTCATTGCTGCGAGATATGAACTCTAGTGCTTTTATCTGCGATTTATTTTGAGCAAGAACCCCTTCGCCACCATTCCATATAGACCGACCACGATGGCACACAAGAATACTGTTGTTCGAGGCACAGAAGCCCACTCCACCATTAAACTCCGAGAAAGCGTTGTGTGCTTTCATATACGAGTTGAAGTCGCACACGTACCCGTGCCCGTGCGAGCACACGGACACGGAATTGGAACAATCCAAAGAGGAATTGACACCCGTGAAATAATTCGCTAGTCTGGATCCACTTACCACAGTTCGTCTGGCATTTATATGAGACTTGTTTGTACTGATTATACCAATTCCATTAGCAGAGCATATTGCTCCAGGATCTATAACAGAAGTCACGATTGCGGAGTCCCCAAGATCGGCAAGAAGATTTATCAGCGACTGATTTTTTGCGGAAATTCCGTAATTAAATCCAGCCACGGCAATATTGGATGCTGTTACTACAGACTCTTGATCTGAAAGCAATCCATAAGTGGGGGTTTGATTTTGTGTGCTTAATCCAACAAGGCACAGGTCTTTCAGGAATCCCAATTTAGTTTTTCCATCGACACAGATTCCGTCTTTTCCGAATCTTACTACAGTTTTGTAGCATTTCGCACGCAATATTGTGGTCTGTGTGGAGTGTAACAGGTCTAATTCCGTTTCGTTGACTCCATTTACAATTGGAGTGGTTTTATCGTTGATAGAATCATTTGTTGCTCCGACCGCTCCCTTGGAATATCCCAAGGAATACTGATCGAATATGACTCCACCCAAAAGACCAGGCCCAACACCACCAGCAATACTGCCAATAGAATTAACAGTGCCTGTATACCACGCACTTCCCATAGTGCCTATACGATACAGCGGTCCTGTGTTTCCACTCCAGCCCCCGTTAGTCACTCCAGCATAAGCATAATTGAAACTACTTTCGTCTATGATGGACAGGTTTTTAGGAACATTCTTATCGTTGGAGTAGGCTCCCACAGTTCCATTCGCAACAGAGTTGAAACTTGTTGACGGATTGCCCACATAGATGGGTTTTGTTCCACCAAAAACTTCCCAATACCCGTGAGTTAGTCCATCAGACGCCAGTTTTCCTTCGGACTCTATCCGTTCCAAAGTAGTAATATCGTTTCCGCTGTTTCCCCCATATCCCTGATTGTCTGTGATCCATCTCCGCTTGAACCAGCCTTGGGGTGTGATGTACCCACAGAAGAACGGGCTGTCATAGCCCTTGGCGGTCCACCGTTCCAACTGAAGTCCGTTCAGGGAATCGATTTCGTTATACCATCTAGTTATTCGTTTAACTAAAGTAGGCCCATACATCTGTCCATTGATGGGTGGATACAGGTTATAAGACTGTAGTAAAAGGGACAATTTGTTCTCGTCCGCATACTCACGGGGGTATGAAGTTTTGTCTATCTGACCCGGATTGTTCAGTGGAGAACCGTAGACACCTGTATCGAATGGACCATATCCGTATCCAGGATGATTCTTCTCGTCCCAAACAGGAACCCCTTCAATGTTTTTGGCTCCAGACAGCAAAAAGTCCCTGATCTTTTTTGCGGCAACGAGTAGTTCTTTCACGGTAATTGTGGGGTCTGTGGACTTGCCGAAGTAGAAAGGCAAATCAGCATCCAATCGCAGATCGTTTATCATTTTCTTGTAGAAATAAGTGGCTATTTTGTTTGCCACAAGAACACGATAGTGCCGTGTAAGTGTGGGGTCGTTCCACAGCAAAGTGGCATCCTTTGCGAAACTCCTCCGTCCTGGTCTGTCGTCATAAATCTTTCCGTCAAGAGGAGACAGGCTCAGGCCATATCCACGAACCATGATGTCCACGATTTCTATCATCTGAATACCACCAGAGTAATAAAACTGTTCATACTCTTTAGAGAGCAAATCGTCTGGTCGGGACAGCATTTCCGCTCCGTAGAATATCGGTGGTATTGGAATGGACAGTTTGCTGTCTTCAGGAGAGTATCCTGGCAAGGTTCCGTATCGGAGTATTTGCTCGCCATTTTTGGTTCCAATACCGCTGTAGAACGGAATTTCATTCAATCTTTTATAGGTGTGGTTATTGTTTTTCACATGAAGAGTCACAACACCGATTTCCAAGCCCTGCGGTGCGAACAGTTCTGTTGGTAGTGCTGTTTTTACGCTAGGGCCAACATCCACAACTTCGTGAACGCCCAAGATCATATCTCCCCTAATCACTTCCGCATAGCAATTATTGGGATTAATCATTCTTAAGTAAGAAGTGAATGTATTTGACCGCACCCAAAAGTAGGACGGGTCTTTCTTTTTGGCGTTTACATGATCGTATATTCCAATGTAATCACCAATGTTGATTTTGTCTTGATTCGTTACTAGAACTTGGCAATAGTAGCCATCACGATCTTGTGCTTTATCAAAGTAACTGATGCCAACAACTTCATGGTCTGTAGGCTTCACTCCCTTGA
>Ga0208784_1000248_pt1 | contig 27869 bp, 21 predicted proteins | sample DEB19_08_DNA_FD_184531 | JGI IMG/M metagenome (GOLD analysis project Ga0208784, IMG submission 184531) | Aqueous microbial communities from the Delaware River and Bay under freshwater to marine salinity gradient to study organic matter... | ecosystem: Environmental > Aquatic > Marine > Coastal ... | reverse complement strand
AAGAGGAAGATACGGAATATGAGTGCTTATGCTGGACCAGAAGTAGTAAATAGCGGACTAGGTTTATCTCTTGATGCTGGTAACACTCGTAGTTATCCTGGTAGCGGTACTACATGGACTGATTTAAGTAATAACAATAATAATGGAACATTAGTCAATGGTCCAACTTTTAGTAGTTTGAATAATGGAAGTATAGTTTTTGATGGTTCAAATGATTATGTAACTTTACCTACAAATTTATTAAAACACGAAACCGGAAATCCTTTTACGTTTTCAATTTGGTTTAAAACATCTTCAACCGGAATAATTTTAGGACAGCAAGAATCCGCTACTCCTGGTGGTGGTGGTGGTTATGTTCCTGCGATATATGTAGCATCTAATGGAACATTAAATACAAGTTGTTTTTGGAGTGGAGTTACAACTACCGCAGCAACATCTTCTGTTGTAAATGATGGTAATTGGAAAAATATAACCGTAACCTTTTCTTCTGGGTCACAAATAAGTTATTTGAATGGATCTTCTTATTCAACAATTACAAAAACACAAACATTTTATGCTACCAATTATTATTATTTTTTAGGTTCGGGAAGTATCGCCAGTTGGCCTAATGCTCCTGCATCTGCATATTTCAATGGAAATATCGCAAACATTTTATATTATAATCGTGCCCTATCAGAAGCAGAAATACGACAAAACTTCAATGCCCTTCGTGGAAGATATGGTATATAAATAGTCTAAAAGAGACAGGAACAAATGGCTAATAATTATAAGAACATTGTAATCACACCAAATACAGGTTCAGCAACAGGCGATCCTACGGTTGTCTTTTCTGGCGGTAATACGACTGTTAATACCGATGTAACTCTTAGAGTATATCCTGAATCCAATGGAACTATATCTTTCGAGGGTTCTGCTGGCCAGTTATTCTCTATCACCAACGACCTGTCTAACTCTATCTTTTCAGTCAATGATGTTTCTGGTATTCCACTCATCGAAGTCAATGTATCATCTCAGCAGATTACATTAGGCGAGTTTTATGGAAACGTAGGCATTGGTAAAACATCGTCAACTAGTAGCATTTATAAGTTAGATGTTAACGGAACTATCAACGCATCTAATGTTTTGATTAATGGTAGTCCGATTACAGGAGTAGCAAACTTAACTCCTGCAAATGGATATGTCAACACATCAACTACCGCTGCTAATAACTATGCAGGCTTTATGGCCAATGCTGCTAATGCATATGCCACTACAATCAATGATGCAAATCTAGTAACTGCTAGAGCATATACTAATACATCTACCACCGCTGCCAATAACTATGCCGGTGTAATGGCTAATGCTGCTAATGCATATGCCACTACAATCAATGATGCTAATCTGGTTGTTGCTAGAGCATACACTAACACATCTGTAACAGCAGCAAATAACTATGCCTCTACCATCGTTGATGCTAATCTAGTAACTGCTAGAGCATATACTAATACATCTACTACTGCTGCTAATAACTATGCCGGTGTAATGGCTAACTCAGTCAATGCATATGCCAACACGCTCGGCACGAATACATCATTAGCATATTCATGGACTAATAATCATACATTCAGTGCCAATGTTTTCTATAGAAACACATCTAATCTTGTATGGATTACAAACTCTGCCAGCACTACAAGCAATGTAACTCTAAGAAACTATCCTGATTCCAACGGAACTTTGTCGTTTGAAGGATCAGCAGGCCAGTTATTCTCTATTACGAATGATTTGACCGGATCAATCTTTGCAGTCAATGATGTTTCTGGTATTCCTCTTATTGAGGTTAATGTCGCATCACAGCAAATCACACTTGGTCAGTTCTACGGTAACGTTGGCATCGGCACAGGAGCAGCAAACTCTAGTATCTACAAACTAGACATTACTGGTTCTGCTAACATTTCTTCGCCCACATTGTTGGTTGCTGGACAAAATGTTATCGCATCGTTTGCTTCTATCAATGCTTATGCAGTAGCGGTAGGAACATCCGGGAATGCTTATACTGTAGTTGTAGGTGCCTCAGGTAATGCTTATGCCAATGTGGTTGGAACAGCAGCCAACAACTATGCTGGTGCTATGGCCAACTCCGGTAACTCTTGGACGCAGACCATTGTAGATGCTAACTTAGTTACCGCTAGAGCATATACCAATACTTCTACCACATCAGCAAATAACTATGCTGGTGTTATGGCCAACAGTGCTAATGCTGTTGCCGTTGCTACATTTGGTACTATAACAAATACCACGGCTGCCTTTGCGGCCGCTAATTCTAAGGTAGCGTCTGTATCAGGAACATCTGGTCGTATTACATCATCCGGCGGAACTACGCCAGCAATAGATTTAGCAACTGCTGGTGCTGGAGCAGCATCATATTCATCCGGTATCTCGGCTGTTACGGTAGATGCTTACGGTAGAGTAACTGCCGTAACTGGTTCAGCAGGATATGTAACCTCTTCTGGTGTAACCTCTGTTGCATCTGGTACGGGTTTAACTGGTGGACCTATTACGTCAACCGGAACATTATCGGTTGATTTTGCCACAGTTGCTACAGCAACTAATACGACTGCTGCCTTTGCTGCTGCTAATGGTGTGGCAACTAATACAACTGCCGCATTCGCCTCTTCTAACTCTAAGGTAGCATCTGTATCAGGAACATCTGGTAGAATAACAAGTTCTGGTGGAACAACTCCTGCTATAGATTTAGCAACTGCTGGTGCTGGAGCAGCATCATATTCATCCGGTATCTCGGCTGTTACGGTAGATGCTTATGGACGAGTTACCTCTGTTACTGGTTCAGCAGGATATGTTACATCTTCTGGTGTAACCTCTGTTGCTACAGGCACAGGACTTACTGGTGGTACCATCACATCAACAGGAACACTATCGGTTGACTTTACCACAGTTGCTACAGCAACTAATACGACTGCTGCCTTTGCTGCTGCTAATGGTGTGGCAACTAATACGACTGCTGCCTTTGCTGCTGCTAATCAGGCCGGTGTGATTGCTAATAACGTTACTGCCAACACTACTGCCGCCTTTACTGCTGCTAATCAGGCCGGTGTAATTGCTAATGCCGCCTTTAATAGTGCTAATAGTGTAACAACTAATACGACTGCCGCTTTTGCTGCTGCTAATTCTAAGGTAGCGTCTGTATCAGGAACATCTGGTCGTATTACGTCATCTGGTGGTACCACTCCCGCTATTGATCTTGCTACCGCTGGAGCAGGTGCAGCATCATATTCATCCGGTATCTCCGCTGTTACGGTAGATGCTTACGGTAGAGTAACTGCCGTAACTGGTTCTGCTGGTTATGTAACCTCTTCCGGTGTAACCTCTGTTGCTACAGGTACAGGACTTACTGGTGGAACTATTACCTCAACTGGAACACTATCGGTTGATTTTGCCACAGTTGCTACAGCAACTAATACAACTGCCGCTTTCGCTGCTGCCAATGGTGCAAATACATTTGCAAATACAACTTATGTTAAAAAAGCTGGTGACACCATTTCAGGCGATCTAGTTGTTCAAGGTAATCTAACTACATCTGGTGTCGTAACATATGCCAATACGCAAACATTGTTAATTGGTGATGCACTAATCACATTGAATAATGATATTCCTGCTGCGGTTGCACCATCTGAAGACGCTGGAGTTGAAGTAAAGCGTGGATCATCTGCTAACGTTGCTCTATTGTGGAACGAAGGCTCTGATAGATGGACCTTCACTAATGATGGAACTAATTATCGCTTAATAGCATCCAACACAGACATTCAATCTGCTAATAACTATGCTGGAGCAATGGCTAACAGCGGTAATGCTTATGCTCAGGCAGTTGGAGCAGCCGGTAATACCTATGCACAGGCAGTAGGCACGGCTGGTAATACTTACGCAGGCACAGTTGTAACAAATGCTAATACCTATGCACAGGCAGTTGGAGCAGCGGGAAATGCTTATACAAATGTTGTAGGTGCTTCTGGTAATGCTTGGGCATCAGCAGCATTTACTACAACTACAAATGGTGTTGCTGCCTTTGCTTATGCTAATGGTGTTGCAACTAACACTACTGCCGCCTTTGCTGCTGCTAATTCTAAGGTAGCGTCTGTATCAGGTACTTCAGGTAGAATAACAAGTTCTGGTGGAACTACGCCAGCAATAGACTTAGCAACTGCCGGTGCTGGTGCTGCTACTTACAGTTCTGGTATCTCCTCTGTTACAGTAGATGCTTACGGTAGAGTAACTGCCGTAACTGGTTCAGCAGGGTATGTTACATCTTCCGGTGTAACCTCTGTTGCTACAGGTGTTGGTCTTACCGGCGGCACTATCACTTCAACAGGAACCGTTTCACTTGCGACATATTCTAGTGGTACTAACGCTGCTGTTTCTGGTGGTATTTCCTCTATAACGGTTGATGAATATGGTCGTGTTAGAGCCGTTTCCGGCTCAGCAGGATATCTAACGTCTGCTGTAACCTCTGTTGCTACAGGTACGGGTTTAACTGGTGGCACTATTACCTCAACAGGAACATTATCGGTTGACTTTGCCACAGTTGCTACAGCAACTAACACCACTGCCGCCTTTGCTGCCGCTAATGGTAAAGTTGCTTCAGTATCTGGAACATCTGGTAGAATAACAAGTTCTGGTGGAACTACACCAGCGATTGATCTTGCTACCGCAGGTGCTGGTGCTGCTACTTACAGTTCTGGTATCTCCTCTGTTACAGTAGATGCTTACGGTAGAGTTACATCCGTTACAGGATCAGCAGGGTATGTAACATCCTCTGGTGTCACATCTGTCTCCGGAACAGGCACAGTTTCAGGACTTACACTATCAGGAACAGTTACATCTACAGGAAGTTTAACACTTGGTGGAACATTAAGTGCTTCTGTTATTGATAATATGACAGATGAACATCGTCTGTTTAATAATATGGGTGATAATCACGGAACAAGAACAGCATTTGATGCCACTTCACCATCTTATAATTTTGGTTGGAGATACGTTCAAGGAAACACAAACGGTCCTGGTGTAAACAGTGCCACACAATATTATTCTGAATATGTTGGTCTAGGTAATGAATATCCGGCAACTGGTGCAGGATCATACGGTATGCATATAGCATACCCAAGAAATGTTACTACACCATACATCTCTATCAGATACGTTGAAAACAATGCTCTTGGTGCATGGCAAAAAATTAGTGCAGGATACGCAGATGCTGCACCTTGGTCTGGCATCACAGGTAAGCCCACAACAATTTCAGGATTTGGTATTACAGATGCTGTAACGTCTGTAACAGGAACATCTGGTAGAATAACAAGTTCTGGTGGAACTACACCAGCGATTGATCTTGCAACTGCCGGTGCTGGTGCTGCTACTTACAGTTCTGGTATCTCATCCGTAACAGTAGATGCTTATGGAAGAGTAACTGCCGTAACTGGTTCAGCAGGATATGCTACCACAACTCAATTAAACAGCTATCTACCACTAGCAGGAGGCACACTAACAGGTCGTGTTATTCAGTCTGCTTCTGGATTTGGTGTAGGAACTGACGATACTATTAATAGTAGAATTGATTCAGGTTTTTGGCAAACATCAAACGCTCAAACCGCAAATGGTTGGCCAGAAAGCACAGCAACTTGGTATCATTTAATAACATCAACGCATAGTAATGATGCTAACTATTACTCTATGCAATTTGCAGGTAGTTTCTTTGATTCTAATGCATTATATTATAGAGCAACTAACAATTCAGGTACTACCGCTTGGAATAAATTATGGCACGCTGGCAATGATGGTTCTGGTTCAGGTCTTGACGCTGATACCGTTGATGGTATTCAGGCGTCTTCTTTCTATTTGGCATCTAATCCTAGTGGATATGTTACATCTTCCGGTGTAACCTCTATTACAGCAGGCACTGGCTTGTCCGGTGGTACCATTACTTCCACCGGCACAATTTCACTACCTTCAACTGGACCTGGCGCAGGTTCATATTCATCCGGTATTTCTGCAATTACTTTGGATGCACAAGGTCGTGTTACTGCAATTACAGGATCTGCTGGCTATGCTACTACATCACAGTTATCAAGTTACGCTGCGTTATCTGGAGCAGTGTTCACAGGTCTAATAACTGGTAAAACCGACACTGCTGCCAACACATCCGTTGCTAATGATACTGGATCAATGTCGATCAGAGGTTCAACCACAGCACCAGCAACAGTATCTTTCCATAGAGCCGGTGCTTATGCTGTTAACATGGGACTTGATACAGATAACGTATTCAGAATTGGTGGTTGGTCCGATGGTGTTAATACTTATAGATTGCAATTGGGAACACCTGGCGGCACTCACACATTTAATGGAAGTATTTCTGATTCACACGGCAGCGTTCGTAGAGCGCCGGTTGATAGTAAATCATCACAATATACCTTAGTGGCAACAGACACCGGTAAAACTATTTCAATTACTACTGGTGGTATTATCGTTCCAGCTAACGTTATGAGTGCTGGTGATATTGTTACCATATTTAATAACTCAGGATCATCACAAACAATTACTACAACTGGTACCACGGCATACTTTGCAGGAACAGCAACCACAGGTGATAGAACACTTCTTCAAAGAGGTGTCGCTAATATTTTGTGTGTGGCATCTAACGTATTTGTTATATCTGGTTCAGGGCTAACTTAATGTCTAGTAATCAACCTTTATTTTCATCTTTCAAAGAACCGCAAATAGGACAATCAGAATATACAACAGCAGGAACATTTACATGGACCTGTCCTCAAGGCGTATATCTTGTATCTGCGGTTTGTATTGGTGGTGGAGGTGGAGGTTGCTATAATGCTTCTGGTGGAGGAGGCGGAGGTGGAGGAGGCCTCGGTTATAAAAATAATATATCTGTTACACCAGGTGCTGATTATACTGTAGTTGTTGGTGCTGGTGGTAATGGAGGTGCAACAGCAGGTAGTGCCCAAGATGGAGGACAGAGTTACTTTATATCTGCGGCAACTGTTGCTGGAAATGGCGGCGTCAAAGGTGGTGCTAGTGCTACAACCAATGGTGGTGCAGGCGGCGGATATACTGGTGATGGTGGTGGTAACGGAGGTGCTGGCGGAACCGCTGACGCAGATTCTGGATCAGGTGGTGGTGGTGCTGGTGGATATTCTGGTAATGGTGGTGCAGGCGGTGGATCAAGAACAACAGCAGGCAGCAACGGCGCTGGCGGAGGTGGAGGAGGCGGAGGCGGTGGTAATGACCAAGGCGGCCGAGGCGGAGGTGTTAATGTTTATGGTGCAATAGGATCAAGCGGCACTGGTGGTGTAGCCGGTGGTGCTGATCTTTTTAACGTATCTGATGGTGGTGATGGTACTGCCGGTTCTGGAGGAAGTGGATCGGACTGGGGTGGAGGCGGAGGTGGTAGAGACTCAGGAACTTCATTTGCTGGTGCTACTGGTGACAACGGTGCTGTAAGAATTATTTGGGGCCCTGGTAGATCATTTCCATCTACAGAAACCGCAGACAAAGGTTCAGGCTCTAAATCATTTACGAGCCCTGGAACATATTCATTTGTTGTTCCTATATTTACATCACAAATGACTGTAAATGTATGGGGCGCAGGTGGTGGTGGAGCTTCAACAAATACTCAGTATGGAACAGGCACAGCAGGTGGAACAAGTTCATTTGGTTCATTGCAGACAGGCACTGGCGGTGGTGCTGCAACAGGTTCTCAGACAGACAATAGCAACTCTGGTGGAGCAGGAGGAACAGGATCAGGAACAGGTGCAACAAATGCATCTGGTGAAACCGGCAGCATTACTATATATCGTGCCGGTTCTAACAATACTACATATAGTGGATATGGTGGTGCTGCTGGTGCAACAGCACAAGGCGGTGGTGGAAGAGCGGACGTATCTGTTAGTTTTCCAGCAGATCAAAATCAGGCAGGAAAGAAAACTGACGGATTACCTTATGGTGGCGGTGGATCAGGATATGCAGAAGCGCAATATTTGTTAGGTAAACGTCAGCTAGGTATAGGTTCAGGCGGCGGTGGAGGTGGTAGTTCCAGAAGAACTTATGGCACAGCTAACATATCTTCTGCTACCGTTGTAACAGTTACAGTGGGTTCACAAGGCCTCGGCGGCCGAAACTCTGACGGATCTGCAAGAATTGCTGGTCCTGGAGCCAACGGTGCGGTGACAATATCCTGGGACTAACTAATATAGAAATCATAAATATCTAATAAAGGGAAATTGCTATGGAAAATATTTCACTTGAATTAAGCATCACTCAGATAAACATCATTCTAGCAGGACTAGCCAAACTTCCTCTAGAAACAAGTCTAGAAACTTTTACATCTGTGAAACAACAAGCAGACTTACAGATTCAGAATAGTATAACAGAAAGTCCTTTGCCAGATAAGGTAATAAATAACAAGGGTAAAAATGTCACTTAATAAACCTGCCAACAAAGAAGAATTAAAAGATTTCTGCCTACGTCAGTTAGGTTATCCTGTTATGCAAATTAACGTGGATGACGAGCAGGTGAATGATGCAGTTGAACTTGCATTTGAGTTCTGGAACGAATTCCACTTTAATGGAACCGAGAGAACATATGTAAAGCATCAAGTAACAAACACCGATAAGACAAATAGATATGTTACTGTATCTGATAGTCTGATTGGCGCTACCCGTGTATTTAAGGTAGGTCAGAACAAGATGGCCATGAATATGTTTGATCTACGTTATCAACTACGTCTAAACGATCTATGGGACTTATCATCCACATCTTATGTCAATTACTCTCTAACAATGCAGCATCTACAGACACTAGACCTTATCTTTACTGGTGAGACTCCTGTTCGTTTTAATCGTCTGACAGATAAGTTTTACATTGATTGGGATTGGGACTCAGATGTTGCCGAAGGTGAGTTTATTATCATTGAAGGATTTGTTATCACCGATCCGACCACATACTCACAGGTATGGAATGACCGTATGCTTAAGAAACTAGCAACAGCATATGTCAAAAAGCAATGGGGACAGAATATGTCCAAGTTTGATAAGATGATGCTGCCAGGCGGTGTCACTATGCGTGGTTCAGAGATTTATGAACAGGCTATGAACGAAATCGCTGGTGTTGAACAAGAGATTAGAAACACATACGAGGCCCCTCCTGGCTTCTTGGTAGGATAAGATGCCGGTATCAGGATACTTTAACAACTTTCCATCGCAAAATAGAGTTTCTAATGAGCATAGACTCATGGAAGATGTTATTGTTGAATCCATACAAATTATGGGCCATAATATCTATTACATTCCAAGAGAATCCTTTGACTCTGGTGATATGATTTTTGGTGAATATAGCAAATCAAAGTTTGAAAAAGCGTTTCTTATTGAAGCCTACATCGGCAATTTTGCCGGGTTTGAAGGCGATCAAGATTTCTTCTCTAAGTTTGGACTAGAGATTAGAGAAACGTCTAATCTGATTATTTCACTAAGGTCATTCAAACGTATTATACCATCAACTATCAGAGAGCGTCCACAAGAAGGTGATTTACTTTATATTCCATTATTACAAAGTTTGATTGAAATTAAGTTTGTTGAACAAGAACTTATGTTTCATTCACTTGGTAAAAGACTGCCGTTTGTGTATGAAATGCGTTGCGAAGCATTTCGTTATAGTCAAGAAGAAATCAATACAGGTATTGAAGACATTGATGAGGTGGCCGAAGAAAATCAGTATACCACTAGAATTATGCTTGATGTGTCCACCAACTATTCTTCACCTAGAACCGAATACCTTGATGGTGAAGTTGTTTATCAATCAACTGATGGAACATGGGCAAATAATTTTGCTTCTGCAACCATCTCAGAATTTTACAAAGCAAATGGTGCTCTATTCTTACACAACATTGAAGGTCAGTTTGTAGCAAACTCATTTGTTTATGGTAATGTATCAAGGTCTATATACAGATCGGTGTCATATGATGATAGAACAGACTTTAATAAGTATGATGATTATGACAATCAAGAGTTTAAACTAGAGACAGATAGCATACTAGACCTGTCCGAAACTAATCCGTTTGGAACACCATAATGTTAGGTAATAGTCACTTTTATCATCAACTAACACGCAAGGCAGTTATTCTTTTTGGTCGTTTGTTTGATGATATCTACCTTATTAGAAAGAATACACAGACTGGTAAAGAGACCAGCCGCTTTCTTGTGCCTATCATTTACGCACCAAAAGAAAAGATGGTTACAAGAATACTATCCGACCCAGACCTACTTAAGAGTGTCGGAACTATTCTTCCTCGTATGTCATTTGAGATTACTGGCATCTCTTATGATGCTACCAGAAAGCAGAACTCACTACTAAGAGCAGCCAAGTCAAATACCACAACTCACGTAACAGCATCTTATATGGGTGTTCCATATGATGTTACATTTGCTCTCAACATATATGCTCGCAATATTGACGACGGCACACAAATTATAGAACAGATTCTACCGTTCTTCAATCCAGATTTCACTATCACAACAAATATGATTCCTGACTTAGGAGCATTGAAAGACATACCTGTTATACTTAACAGTGTCGCTAATGACATTGAATACGAAGGTAACTATGATTCAGTAAGATATGTTAATTGGACTCTAACATTTACTATGAAGATGCATTACTATGGTCCTATTTCATATCCAAAAATTATCCGTACCGTTTACACGAATATCTTTAACGATCCTTCACTACAATCTGGATACATAACTAGACTTAATGTCACTAATGCTAATGGTAATTTTAAAGCAGAAGATTATGTCTATAGTGGAAACAGTTTTAAAACTGCCAATGCATACGGAATAGTCGTCAACTATAGTGCAAATACCGGTAAACTCATACTAGGAGCGACACAAGGTCAGTTTTATGTTAATAATACTATCCGTGCTGTTTCAACTAATGGAGTCTGTAAGATTAGTTCATTTGAAATCAATCCTATAAAGTTGGCTGAAATCAAAATTGAACCTGATCCTATTACAGCCGAGCCTGGTGATGATTATGGGTATGATGTAACGATTACGGAATGGCCTGATACAGAAACATAAATAGAAGAAATAACCTTAGGATTTATTAATCAATGGCTGAATTTTCTAAAGAAACTATCAATATTGGTTCAACATCAAACGACGGCACAGGTGATACGCTTCGTGTGTCTTTCCGAAAGACCAATAATAACTTTACTGAGTTGTATGATCATACAGCAAATCTTAGTGCTAATGTTGAGACATTACAAACTGACTTAGAACAATATGCCGGCGACTTATTAATTTTAGGTGGTGCAGCATTTGATCAGGCAAATCTTGCCTATGATTCTTCAAACAATCTAATTCTCATTTCTCAAACCGCTATTAGATTTGCTAACAATGCAGCAAATACAGCAAATGCTGCCGGTATCATTGCTAATTCAGCCTATAACTTTGCTAACGGTAGTTTTCTGAATAGTGCTAATGCACACACAAAGGCTAATGCTGCTTTTGTTGTCGCTAATGCCGCATTCAATTTGGCAAACACAATTGCTGATTTGAATGCCGAGGCACTAGCACAAGCCGCTAAACTGAATAGAGCATACACCAAAGCCAACGATGCATATGATTTGGCTTTTGCTACCTATCTGTATTCTTTTGGTGTGGCAGCAAATGCTGAAGCCGCATTTGCTAGAACAAACAGTATCTATGGTTATTTAAATACAGCATTTAGTAGAATAAATTCTGCCTATGCAGTTGTAAATTCTGCCTACATTACTATCAATGCTGGTTATGTAGTAGCAAATTCTTCTTATATGACAGGCAATGGTGCATTTAGAGTCGCCAATGCAGCCTTTGGTGTTGCTAATGCCGCTTTACCAAATACAGATGGCGCAGTATTCAATGGCAGACTTTTCACTGCTAACACACTATTCGGCGGAACTTTATTACTATCAGCAAATGGTGTTTACGGAACGTCAAACAACTGGTATGGTGTTTATGCCAAATCATCAAACAATCATGCTCTAAAAGCAGAAGCAACTGGTAACAATGATGCTATCTTTACATTAGCACAAAGAGGCAATGGTGTGTTTGGTACTGCTAATACTGGTAATGGTGTCGTAGGATTCTCAGATAGAGGTTATGGTGGATATTTCTATTCTGCTAATGGTATTCCATTCGGCTCAGGATATCTTAAAGCCGCTGACGATGGCACATTACAAATTCTGGATGCTATGATTGTTGATGCCAACGGTATTGTTAAGTTTGACTCTGGATACGGATATCCTGCACCTGTATATGGATGCCGTGCTTGGGTTAATTTTGATGGACTGTCTACAGCAGCATCTTTAACCGGTCTTTCATTTACCGCAAACGCTACAACAAACATTCTAAGAATTAATGTCACTGATCCTGCTAACAATGACTTAGAAATTGATTCAACAATTTATGTGCTTGGAACTGGTAATGGTACCAGAAGACGACATTCTGACGGCGCAACTTTAGTATTTGCTAGTTGGTTGGCTCTAGGTTGTCGTCGTGATAGTATTGCTAGAACCTATAAAATTACTAACGTGAATCAGTCTTCCGGTTGGGTCGAGTGTGAGTACCCAGATAGATTTGATTATCCTGGATACTTTGGTTGGTTCTTCTGGTGGTGGTGGTGGTATTATATTTACGGATGGCGTGTTCCTAACGGATTCAGTTTTTCGGGTACTTGTAACATTCTAAGAAGTCAAATCAGAGGTGCTGGTGGTATTTCGTCTGTAGAAGATTTGGGCGATGGTCGTTATCAAATTAACTTTGATTTTGAAATGCCTGATACAAACTACGCTGTAACAGGAACAGTTTCATCACCCGAGTTCTTCCGTATTGAAAATCCATATAGAAGAATTGGATGGGCTTCTGGAACATCTCTAACAATTAGAACACTACATACTAAGTTTTGTGAAGTAGCATCAACATGGCATTGGGGTGGTCCTACATACTGGTGGTGGTATTGGTGGTGGGGATATTTCCTATTCTCTTGGAATGGACCTGGTACTTATCCAGCTCGACACATCCATGTGGCAATCTTTAGATAAGGATAATATATGTCTAGTAAAGTAATTGTATTTGAAAGAAATGGAAACATATCTCTTTTATGGCCTTCTGATCCATATCCAGTGGAAGAAGTTGCAAAGAAAGATGTGCCTGTTGGAACACCATATCTAATTATAGATGCATCCGAGATTCCACAAGATCCTGCGTTTAGATCAGCATGGGTTGTTGATTTTTCACTACCTGATGGATACGGACAAGGTTATTCAGATGTAATAAACAAAATGGCTGCTGAAAGAATGGGTTCTGCACCTGTCAGACCAAATATAAACGAAAAGGATATTCCATGGCCAAAGGTGTAATTAAAATTGATATAGTCAAAGCTAAAGATGTCTACAAAGACATGCTTAGAAGCGCCAGAAAACCTGTGCTAGAAGACTTGGACTTACAGTTCATGAGAGCCGTTGAAACAGGTAATGCTACATTACAGACAGAGATTGCTGCTAAGAAACAGGCTCTTAGAGATGTAACAAACGATCCTAAAATTGATAAAGTTAAGAAAGCGGAAGACTTTAGAAAAATATTTCCAGATGTGCTTAAGCCTAACGTAGAGCCTCCTTTAAATGCATCTATTCCTGAACCTTTTGTAGAGGAATAAGGACAATATTATCATGAGCGTTGAAAAGAATTTGTCGGATGTCTTAGACATTCCTCACGAGATTGTTAAGGTTGAAACTCCTAAACAAGAAATCGTAGAGTATGATGTTCATTCAGAATTACCTGATGAAGATGAAGATTATAGATTAGTTAGACATACACTACGTAATCTAATAACGAAAGGTAACGACGCACTAGATGAAATCGTCACAATCGCTAAACAAAACGAGAGCGCAAGAGGTTTTGAGGTTGTTTCTACTCTCATCAAAACTATTGGCGAAACGTCGAAAGACCTATACACCCTACAAAAACAGAAAAAAGATTTGAGAGACCCAGATCCAGCGACGGATCCTCGTAAGAAAAATGCTGAGAGTATAAATGTAGAACAGGCCGTATTTGTCGGTTCAGCGGCAGAACTTTTGTCTGCTATAAAGAAACAGAGAGAAGATGGCCAGAACACCGTTTAGTTATCAGAATAATCCTAATCTGCCTAACGAGCAGTATCGCCACTCTTTTACACAGCATGAACTAGATGAATATATCAAGTGTGCTGACGATCCTCGTTACTTTGCTCGCAAGTATATCAAAATCATTAACGTTGATCGTGGTTTGATTCCTTTTGAAATGTGGGACTTTCAAGAGAAGATGCTTGACACATTTCACAACAATCGTTTCTCTATCTGTAAGTTACCACGACAGGTCGGTAAATCTACTACATCGGTAGCATATATTCTTCACCAAATACTGTTTAATGAAAACTTTGTGGTTGCTATTCTTGCTAACCGTGCGCCTACTGCTAGAGAACTGTTAGGCAAACTTAAACTAGCATTTGAGTATCTGCCTATGTTTCTTAAGCAAGGCATCAAAGAATGGAACAAAGGTTCTATTTGGCTTGCTAATGGTTCAAGAGTTTTAGCAGACTCAACAAGCGGTAGTTCTGTTCGTGGTTTCGCATTCAACCTAATCTTTCTAGACGAGTTTGCGTTCGTTCCTAATAACATTGCCGAAGAGTTCTTTAATTCAACTTATCCTACTATTTCTTCTGGTAAGACTTCTAAGGTTGTTATCGTTTCTACACCAAATGGTATGAATTTATTCTATAAGATGTGGCAAAAAGCAATAGACAAAACTAGTGACTATAAACCTATTGAGATTCACTGGTCCATGGTGCCTGGTAGAGATGAAGCATGGGCATTAGAAACTATTCGTAACACCAGTCAAAGACAGTTTGATCAAGAGTTTGGTTGTGAGTTCCTAGGTTCATCTAATACACTTATCAATGGTGCCAAGTTAGGCACATTACACTGGAAAGAACCTATTGCTAAGAATGAATGTATGGATATCTTTGAACAACCTATTCACAAACACACATACGTTCTATGTGCCGACGTTTCTGAAGGTCAAAGCCTAGATTATTCGGCATTCTCAATTTTTGATGTTACAGAAATACCTTACAGACAGGTTGCTAAATACCGTAACAATGAAATTAGTCCGATGCTTTTGCCCGCTGTTATATACTCAGCAGCAACAAAGTATAATGAAGCATTTGTTCTAATTGAAATCAATTCTATTGGCCTACAGGTTGCAGATATTCTACATTATGAACTTGAGTATGAAAATCTACTAAAATTTCAAATTAAAGGCAAGCAAGGTATGCAGGCCTCTGGTGGTTTTGCCGCCGGTAAAAACAAACTGGCCTTTGGATTAAAGATTACAGCACAATCTAAAATGATCGGTTGTTCTAACTTAAAAACACTTGTTGAGAACGATAAACTAATACTAAACGACGAAGATACAATTACAGAACTGTTTTCTTTCTCTGCTGACAAGAAAACATTTAAAGCAGAAGAAGGTCAGAATGACGATTTAGCCATGACATTAGTTCATTTTGGATGGCTAACGGCACAAAAACTATTTAAAGAAACAGTATCAAATGATATCAGATACGCTCTACAAAAAGAGATTGCTTATCTTCAGGATGTAGATAATGTTCCGTTTGGTTTCATTGATAACGGTTTAGATGACTTTGTGGAACAAGATGCTAGTGGTGACGTATGGCGACGTGAGAGAGAAAGCATGTATCCATTTGATAATCTGAATTATGATTGGAACAGCAAACTATAATCTGAAAACACTCAAAACAATAAATAGATTGAGATGGAATAGAAACCATTCCAACCTATAAAAAGGAGTAAAAGATGGCATATCAACTTTCCCCAGGCGTGGCTTGGTCTGAAATCGATCTTACGACCATTGTTCCTGGCGCATCTACTACAGAAGGGGCATTTGCCGGAAACTTTGATTGGGGTCCTGTTAATGAAATCAAGACTATTAGTAATGAGATTGAACTTGTTCGTTGGTTTGGTAAGCCAAGCCAGAATAACTTCACATCATGGTTCACCGCTGCAAACTTCCTATCATATGGTAATAACCTAAGACTAGTTCGTTCCGCTAATACTACAGTAGCCAAGAATGCTACTACTGGCGCAACAGTTTTAACAATTAAGAATGAAGATGATTATATTAATAATTATGAATTAAATGGCACAACAAATAGCACAGTTGCTAACTCTGCCGGTATGTTTGCTGCCAAGTATCCAGGAGAACTAGGCAACTCACTAAGAGTTTCTGTTTGGGCAGATCAAGACGCAGTTGCTTATGGATCTTGGCAATACGGCGCAAACAATGAAGGTGTCACCGGAACATCAGCCTTTGTTCAATCACAAGGCGGCGCCAATGACGAAATGCACATTATCGTTGTTGACCGTCTAGGTAAATTCTCAGATGGTGTTGCTAACACAATTTTAGAAAGATTTCCATTCGTATCTAAGGCAGCCGATGCCAAGAACGACGATGGATCTTCAAACTTCTATGTTGATGTTATCAATACTAGATCAAACTATCTATGGGCACTAAACCATGCACAGAATGAAGTTACACAAGTAAGCGAAACATCTTCATGGGGACTCCCATCAGTAACACAAAATAATACAGGTCATTTTGTTGCTACACGATACGGTCAGTCAAATTCTTCATATACTATGAATCTATTTGGTGGTTCTGTTGGTGCACCAACATCTGCACAGCTAGAACAATCATATGATCTATTCGTTAATCCAGAAGAAGTTGATATTTCACTAGTTATGACCGGCGCACATCCTCAAACTGTTTCTGAACATGTTCTAGAAAATATTGTTGGAGAAAGAAAAGATTGCGTGGCATTTATTTCTCCAGATATGGCAAATGTTGTCGATAATGCCGGTAGCGAAGTTGATAACATCAAACAGAAGATTGATCTTTATAATTCATCTTCTTATGGTGTGTTTGACGGTAACTGGAAACTACAGTTCGACAAGTATAACAACACTTATCGTTGGGTACCACTAAATGCCGACATTGCTGGTCTATGCGCTCGCACAGATTTTGATCGTGATCCATGGTTCTCACCTGCTGGTTTCAATCGTGGTCAGATTAAGAATGTTGTTAAACTAGCATGGAATCCAACCAAGGCTAACAGAGATGACCTTTATAAGAGCAACATTAATCCTGTTGTTTCATTTAGAGGTGAAGGAACAGTTCTATTCGGCGATAAGACAATGCAGCGTAAGCCATCTGCTTTTGACCGCATCAACGTTCGCCGTCTATTCATTGTTCTAGAAAAGACAATCACGAAGGCAGCTAAGTATTCTCTATTTGAGTTCAATGATGAGTTCACACGTTCTCAATTCGTTGCACTTGTAGAGCCATACCTACGTGACGTTAAAGGTCGTCGTGGTATTTTTGACTTCAAAGTAGTTTGTGACACAACAAACAATACTCCTGAAGTTATTGACCGCAACGAATTTAGAGGAGATATTTACATCAAGCCAGCAAGAGCAATTAACTTCATTCAGTTGAACTTCGTTGCTGTTCGCACCGGTGTTGCCTTCTCCGAAATTGTTGGCAAGTTCTAATAAATAAGGAAAAGGAGTTTAACAAATGCCATTCGACGTTGACGTATTCAGAGCAAGCATGGTTGATGATGGTGCCCGTGCTAGTCTCTTCGAAGTAATGATGACGCTGCCCCCAATTTTGGGAGCAGCACCTCTTAGCCCAGATATTATCTTCAAGGCTAGAGCAACATCTTTGCCAGGAGATTCTATTTCTTCTATCAGTGTTCCATACTTTGGTCGTGAGATTAAAGTTGCTGGTACAAGAACATTTCCAGATTGGTCTTTTACAGTTATCAATGATGAAAATTTCACCATTCGTAACAATCTAGAAATCTGGCTAAGTGCTATCAACTCACACGTTGGTAACCTTAGAAATCCTGCTGCTAGAGGTGGTGTAAACTATCAGTCACAGGCTATGGTAACACAGTATGCCAAGACTGGTGAAATCATCAAGCAGTATAAGATTTATGGTGCCTTCCCGGTTGATGTTGCTGCTATTGATCTAGATTGGGCATCAGGTGACCAGATTGAAGAATATGGTGTAACCTTCGCCTATCAGTGGTGGGAATCACTATTCCCAATTCCAACTACTGACGGTATCTAACATCATACTAAATAACAAAAGGGAGGGGTTCATCCCCTCCCAATAAAAAATGTCCGTCACGGAGTTGGCGCTCCCACGGACTCTATGTCTAGAAGGAGACACAGCGTATGAGTATATATAGAAAAATTTATGAGCAACATTATGGATTAATTCCTGTAGATGATGATGGTAGAACTTATGAGATCCATCATATTGACGGTAACCGTGCCAATAATGATATTAACAATCTTGTGTCAGTTTCTATACAAGAACATTATGATATACACTATAAACAAGGTGATTGGGCTGCGTGTTTAGCAATCTCTATGCGGATGAATAAATCACCGGAAGAGATTTCTAAAATACAGTCAGAGATTGGTAGAAAGAGTGCTTTAGAACGAAAAGCAAAAGGTACTAATCCATTCTGTTATACTGGCGAAAAACATCATAGATATAAAGTCGCTCATACCGAAGAAACTAGAGAGAAGATCAAGACAAAAAGAGCATTACAGGTTATGCCCAGTAGACCTGATATAAAAAAGTTGTTTAGTAAAGATTGGATAGTAACATTTCCAAATGGGAGTATAGAAAAGGTGACTAACCTAAAAGCATTCTGCGAGAAACATAACCTTTTCTACGCCACTATGGTGAAGATTGGCAATAAACAGATTAAATCTCATAGAGGTTTTTCTTGTGAAAAAATAGAGGAGTTACGGCCATAAAACTTTTCGGATTTCAGATCGGGTCTGACAAGGTCGATCCACGTTTAGATGATCAAGTAAGACAGAAAACATTTACCTTACCAGAGAATAACGATGGTGCGGTAACTGTTGCTGGCGCTGGTTACTATGGAACATATGTAGACCTTGACGGTACATTTCGTAATGAAACACAACTTATTACAAAGTATAGAGAGTTATCCATTCAGCCAGAAATGGAGGCCGCTATTGATGAAATCGTAAACGAGGCCATCGTAGTAGAAGATTCTGGTACCTCTGTTGATGTTAATCTTGATGATGTTAAACTTACACCTCAATTAAAAAAACGTATTGAGGACGAGTTTAACTATATCTTAAAACTACTTAACTTTGGTAACATGGGACATGAAATCTTTCGTCGTTGGTATATTGACGGAAGATTGTTTTATCAAGTTGTTATTGACGAAGCAATGCCTGATGCAGGTATTCAAGAAGTTAAGTATATCGACCCACGCCGTATTCGTAAGATCCGTGAAATTCAAAAGATGCGTGATCCTAATACCGGTGTGGAACTAATCAAAAGACAGATTGAATATTATCTCTACAATGAAAGAGGAATGATTGGTTCAGGTACCAATCTAGGTGCTAAGATTGCCACCGACTCCGTTGTAAACATTAATTCTGGTATCATGGATCCAAAACAGACTATGGTACTTTCTTATCTACACAAATCAATTAAGCCATTTAACAATCTACGCATGGTAGAGGACGCCACTGTTATCTATCGTCTAAGTCGTGCTCCCGAGCGTAGAGTTTTCTATATCGACGTTGGTAATATGCCAACAGTCAAGGCTGAACAATACGTCCGTGATATCATGGTCAAGTATCGTAACAAGTTGGTTTACGATTCCAATACTGGTGAAATCAAGGACGACCGTAAGCATCTATCAATGCTAGAAGATTTCTGGCTACCACGCCGTGAAGGTTCTAAAGGTACCGAGATTAGCACATTAGAAGGTGCAAGAAATCTCGGTGAACTAGAAGACGTTAAGTATTTTCAGACCAAACTATACAAAGCACTTGGTGTTCCTGTTTCACGTATGGAACAAAGTCCAGGTTTTACATTAGGTCGTACCACGGAAATTACAAGAGACGAATTAAAGTTTAACAAGTTTGTTACTCGCCTACGTAATAAGTTCTCTTCACTATTTGATGATCTTCTAAGAGTTCAACTGGTTCTTAAAAAAGTTTGTACCGAAGAAGAATGGAAAGAAATCAAAGAAGACATTTGGTATGACTTCAAAAAAGACAATAACTTTGATGAACTAAAAGAGGCTGAACTTCTTAATCTTCGTCTTGATACACTAATTAAAGTTGATCCATTTGTTGGTAAGTATTATTCACAAATGTGGGTTCGCAAAAATATTCTACAACAAACAGAAGATGACATTGAAGAAATCAATGCTCAAATGGAACAAGAAAATGCCATTATTGCCCAGCAGCAAGCACAACAGCAACAGCAAATGGCAATTGATCAGCAGGCACAACAGCAACAAGATATGGAAAATCAGATTGCTTTTGGCGCTCAACAGCAAATAGCACAGGCACAAGTTAATAAAGAAGTTGAAAAAATTACTGGTCCAGATGAAGGTCCTGGTAAAGCAGAGACCGCAAGCCGTGATCACGAATCAACCATGATGGATAAGAAGATTAAACTTGCACAATTACAATCAAAGAAATCCGCACCACCTGCTAAGAAAAAGACCGTAGCCGAACATGCTAAAGATTTAGAACTAGTTTATGTTGGTAGTGGACGATATGCCACATCCGATGGTGTGGTAACACATCTTAATGAAAATGGTAGATTAATAGAAACTAAATAATAAAAAGGATTTTTTGTGTCTTTAAAAAGCGTCAAAACATTAACAGCATCAGAGATTGCTAAAAAATGGAAACTAAGTCAAAAGACTGTCAATAGTCTTATTGATGCGGGTTCTAAGGTTGAGCATGAACATGATAAAGATATGAAAAATGCAAGAGAGATTGCTAGAGACCATATATCAGAAAGACCTGATTACTATAAAAAACTTCGTAAGATGGAAAAGTCCAAGATTTCTATGAAAGAAGGCCTATCAACAGAGCCTGAAAGAGATTCAGAAACTATTGGTGATTATACTGGCGCATCCAGAAAGGTTATGAAGGTAGATGAAATTAGATTACCTAAAGTACCAGAGAAGGTAAAGAAAAGAGCTAAAAACGCCGCAGGTACAGCCGCCACATTTGCTACAGTAATGTCAGGCGCTACTGCTTATGATAATGCATCAAGAAATGTTGGAAGTCCTATTAAAGATGTTGCTTCTGTGGCCACAGGTATACCAGGTAAAGTTGGTTGGGCCATCACACCAGGTTCAGCAACAATCAATTTAGCAAATTATATTAAATCAAGAAAACAGGCAAAGAAGATGGAAGAGCAAGGTTCACCGGCAAATCCGGCAAGATATACAGAGCGTCCTATGTATGAGGCAAAAAGAGTAAGATTTATTAGCAAACAAAATCCTGCTGATCTACCTCCTAGACCTGACGACTATAAGCCAGGTGACTTTGGAAGCAAGTTGGCTCGTGAGGGTGGTATCAAGTATCCTGGTAAAAAGAAGGCATCACGTCCTGTTAAAGAAGAAGTTTCTGATGCACAGGTTGATAGATATCTAAAAGGTATAGGTGGCACGGAATCAGGTGGTACAAAAGATCCTTATACTGCAAGAAGTAAAAGAAGTTCTGCTTCAGGAAAGTATCAATTTATAGACAGCACATGGAGAAATGTTGTTAGAAAATATGGTAGTCCAGGTGATGTTAAAAAATATCCTCATGCTAGTTCAGCACCACCGGATTATCAAGAAAAAGTGGCTCGTAGCAATGCTAAAGGTGAGATAGAAAGATACGGAGAAAGAGGAGCCGTTCTAACACATTTTACAGGCAATCCTGCTGGAAAAATGGGTCGTGCTGCACAAAGAGCAAATCCTGGTGTTACAGCGGATACATATTACAAAAGATTTCAAAAGTTTGCAGGAGATGTCATTGGAACTAAGAGCGCATCTGCCTCTGATAAACCTGCTACATCAACAGCACCTAAACCTGAGATAACAAACAAACCACCAGAGACACCTAAGACACCAGAAGTGGCAAAGACACCAGAGACAACATCTAAGAATTTCGGTGTTTCTTTTGCATCTAATGATGTTGCCAAGAAGATGTCAGCACCACAAACACCGGACACTTCTTCATCTAGTAATTATACTATCAGAAAAGGTGATACATTATCAGATATTGCTAAGTCACATCATACCGATGTTAATACAATTGCAAAAGCAAGTCATATATCTGATCCAAACAAAATTTATCCTGGACAAAAAATTAAGTTTGATGAAGCACAGATTGATGAACTAAAAGCAGAAACACTCGGATCATATATTAGTAAGAGTGCGAAGTCACGTAAAAAGTCACTTGAAGGTCCTAAATCAGATATTAAGACCTGGGCCAAAAGAGAACATGGCATCAGAACCGCTATTAAAAAGTTAACAAAAGAGGAAACAACAATGGATACCAAAGACCTTATTAATGAAGCACTTGACGACATTCTAGAGAACAATCTAGTTTCTATGAAAGAAAATCTCATGTATGCTCTACAAGAGAAGGCCATGGAGAAACTTGAAGAGAAGAAAAAAGACATTGCTTCTAGTTACTTTGCTCAGTAAGGAATAGATTATGAAAACACTCAAGCAACTAAGAGAAGAATATGATAACTTTTTACCTCAGGAGATTCCTGAGGATTTAGTGCTTGAGAATAAATTGTCACCAATTCCTTCACCTTCTGAAATGCCTAATCTATTAATGTTTAGAAGAGTTACATATAGAATGTATCCTAATAAACAGGTTGTGGCATTATATTACTCTAAAACGGTAGATAAATACTTATCAATACCATTTGGTCCTACTGGTAATTTAAATCTTAGTGAAGCAACTATCTACGATACATTAGAAGAATTAGATTTGAATGAAGGCGCATTAAAGACCGCCGCAAAAACAGTAGCAGGTGGACTTAAAGGCGCCGTTCAAGGTGCTATGAAAGGTTTTTATGTAGGTAATTCAATTGCTGCCGAACCTGGTATTGCGGTTGGAACACCAGTAGGTGCGGCAATAGGTGCCTACAAAGGCGCAAAGAAAGCCTACAAGAAAGCAAAAGAGCAAGAGAAAGATATGAACGAAGATTGGTCAGATAAAAAACATCAAAATCCATCAGGTGGTTTAAAGAAATCAGGTGTCATGGCATATCGCCGTGAAAATCCTGGTTCAAAACTACAAACTGCGGTTACTACTAAACCTTCAAAGTTGAAGCCTGGTAGTAAGGCTGCCAATCGTCGTAAGTCTTTCTGTGCCCGTATGGGTGGTATGAAGAAGCGTTTGACCTCTGCAAAGACAGCAAGAGATCCTGATTCGAGAATTAACAAGGCCCTTCGTAAGTGGAACTGTGAAGAGTCTTTTCTTAATAAATTAAATATTATTAGAGAAGAAAAAGTTAAGCCATGGATGGATTATAGCGATCTAGGCGGTGCTATTAAAACTGCTACAGAACTAACACCAGGTGCATCTGCTTATCAAAAGACTAAAGAAGGAGATTATGCAGGTGCGGTAAAAAGCGGCGCTATTGATGTTGCTATAGGTGGAGCAGGAAAAGTTTTAGCAGGCGGCGCCAGACTTGCTGGAAAAAGTTTAGGAAAACTTTCTGGTAAACTTAGCAAAACGCCTAAGACAAAGGCTCCTAGAAAAGCGGCCCCAACTCCAAAACCAGGACGTGGTTCGGCAGCTTTAGATGCCGCATCTGAATTACTAAGAAAATCACAAGATGATAAATCTTCACAAACTATTGACAATCCAGATAGACGTTTAAGTACCGATATTAACAAAGCAAAAGCAAAAATACATACACCTGAATTTAGACATGGTGGTGAAACTGCTGTTGATACTGCCAGAAAGAATGCTATTATCAGAAAAGAGTATGAAGGACTAGGTAAAAAACAAGTAGCAGAAAATAAGATTTCTGATATTCGTAATATGGTCGAATCTGAAGATAAGTTGCATGAAATGACTATTAACGGAAGAACAGTTACACTAAATAATAGTATGGCTAAAAGAATACTTGAAGTATATGACTCGGTTAATACCAAAAATAAAAAGATTGTTGAAGGTATGTTAAACGAAGACCTAGAGTCCTTCAAGAGACTATTAAACTTTTCAATTAGGAACTAACAATGCCAAATGAGATTACACAAACCAAGTTAATTGATACTAATAAAAGAGCATTAATCAGATATGTTATTCACTCTGATGGCACCGATGAAGCAAACACAAAACTTCTAGACGTATCTGGTCTTGCATATGCTCTTAATACCAGTAACAAGATTATGACAGGCAACACAAATGCTAGAGATGTTTATAGAACATCCATTGTCAGAATTTTTGGTAGTTACGCAGCAAAGAATAAAGGTTATATTGAATTAATGTGGGAAACAACAAACAACTCAAATGGCACATCAACATTTGCTACAATCGGTGAAGGATTCTTTGATTATAACTTTACCGGCATGGGTCATGGTGACGCCATTTCTACACCATCATCTAATGTTAATGGTGATATTATTGTAAATACAGATTTCGCTAATCTTGATCACGCTACATTTTATATTGATCTAAAGAAAGACAATAGAGATTATGATGCTGGTCAGACAGCCGATCCAGCAGCCTTCAATGCAGCAGGAATACCATAATGTCTAGACAACTTGTAGAGAGTATTATTGACAAGGATTTTGTTTTAGCAGAATCCCACTTTAATGATAGACTAGATGCTATTATGGAAAAGAAGTTGTATGAAAAGAAGCGTATGGTTGCTTGCAAAATGGATGAGGCTTTAGGTCGAGTTGGAGAAGTTGAAAAACCAACTAAAAAAACCGGTGGTCAACCAGAAGTTCAACCAGATCCAGAAAGTCGTGTTAGAGGCGGTAAAATAAAAGCACAACCGCTTATGAGAAAGTTAACTGCTAAGGCACTTAAGTTTGGTAGAAAATATGGCGGATCTGAGTTTAGAAAATCTTATTTAACGACTAAACAGCAAATGCAGGCAGCATCCGATGCCGCTCCTGTAGATACAGGACAAGAAAAAAGACGTAAGGCTCCGCCAAAGTCAGTCGAAAAATCAGACGATGTTAAAGATAAACCTATTACATCAGGTGAAAAGTTTCGTAACGCTCTTATGGGCAGAGAAATAGATTATAGAAAAGAAAAAGAAACAGATCCAAATAAGAAGCCAGGTGTCGCCGGCTTCTTGGGCAAGGTCGCTAGAGGAGCATTAAAAGGTGCTGAAAGCGGTCTTCATAGTATGGAAGAATAAAAGGATAAATAGGTATATGAAACTTATTAGAGAAGAAATACAAGACGTTCAATACCTTGTAGAAACTGCTAAAGACGGCACTAAAAATTACTTTATAGAAGGTATTTTTATGCAAGCCGAAAAGCAGAATAGAAACGGTCGTGTCTATCCTATGAATGTGCTTTCTAAAGAAGCAGACAGATATAATCGTGAATATGTTCAGAAGAACAGAGCATTTGGTGAACTAGGTCATCCAGAGAATCCTCAAATCAACCTAGATCGTGTTTCACATATGATTACTAAGTTACATCCTGACAGAACAAACTTTATTGGTAAAGCAAAGATATTAGATACTCCTAACGGAAAGATAGTTAAGAGTCTACTAGACGGCGGTGCAAGTCTTGGTGTGTCAACTAGAGGCGTAGGGTCTCTTAGAGCGCACAATGGTTATCAGCAAGTCCAAGACGACTTTAAGTTGGCTACAGCGGCAGACATTGTAGCAGACCCTAGCGCACCTGACGCATTTGTGCGAGGCATCATGGAAGGTAAAGAGTGGGTATTTGAAAATGGTCAGTGGAAGGAAATGCATAACGAAAGAGCAAAGAAACTAATTCGTGAAGCATCTCGACATGACATTGAAGAAGTTGCCTTGAAGATTTTTGAAAACTATATTTCAAAACTTTGAAATTACTAAATAAAGAAAAGGAGTAATCTAATATGGCATCATTAACAGAAACAGCCAAGGCTGTTCTAGAAGGTAAGATTTTGGAAGAGGGTGCTTATCCTGAGGTTTCCCCAGGAAGAATCTCAAATCCAAATCCTGTTGATCCTTCTACAGCATCCACAGCAAACGCAAAGACTCTACGTCCTGGTTCAAAGGCAGTTGAGGGTCGTCACGCTAATCCAGGCGCAGCACCAGCAACTCTAGGTTATGACGATCTAGGTGGCGCTACACCAACATCTACAGCAAAAGAAAATCTAGGTGCTAAGGCTGCTGGTGGTAAGAAGAGAGACACCTCTGTAAAGGGTTCTGGTTCACACGCAGAGCCAACAAAGCATCTTGAAGAGGATGAAGATGTTGAAGGAGAAGTATTCTCCGAGGAAGATAGAATTTCTCTTGCCGAGCGTCTAAAGGCTATCAAAGAAGCCCGTAAGATGTATGAGAAGAAGGAAGAGGAAGAAGACGAGAAAGAAGAGAAGCACGAAGGTAAGTCAGAAAAGTGCGACGAAGACGTTGAACTTTCTGAAGAACTAGAAGACTTCATCAACGAGGCTATTGAAGCCGGTCTTTCAGAAGAAGAAATCATGGAAGCCATTGACGATAACTTTGAGTTCGTTTCAGAAGAGTCCGAAGAAATTGCTGAGGAACTAGAGAACTATGAAGTTGATATGTCCGAGCATGTTGATGCCCTTCTAGCAGGTGAAAACCTATCAGAAGATTTCCATGCTAAGGCTACCACAATTTTTGAAGCCGCAGTTAAGTCAAAACTAGAAGAAGAGGTTGCTCTACTAGAACAGGCATATGCCGAGACTCTAGAAGAGAGAGTCAACGAAATCATGGAAGAACTTGCTTCCAACGTTGACGACTATCTAAACTATGTTGTTGAACAGTGGATTGAAGAGAATGAAGTTGCTGTTGAGTCCGCTCTACGTAGTGAACTAACAGAAGATTTCATTTCAGGTCTTCGTGCCCTATTCGCAGAACATTATATCGACGTTCCAGAAGATTCAGTAAACGTTGTTGAGGAACTATCTTCAACCGTTGAGGAACTAGAAGAAAAACTTAATGAAGAAATTCAGCGTAACGTTGAACTACGCAGCGTTATCTCTGAGGCTCGCAAGTCAGAACTAATTGGTGCTGTTTGCGAAGGTCTAACAGATGTCCAGGCAGACAAGTTCGCTTCTCTGCTTGAGAACGTTGCTTATACAAATGATGAAGAGTTTATCGATAAAATCGAGACACTAAGAGAGAACTATTTCCCAACTGCTGTAAAGAACGATTCAGTTCTTGATAGAGTAGAGTCATCCAATGATCCACAGGCGCTAACTGAAAGCACCCTTGAAGGACCAATGGGTCGCTACGTTCAGGCGCTTGGTAGAACTCTCCCACGTTAATTTAACTTAGTTAAAATAGAAAGAAGGAAACTAAAATGTATCTTACAGAAAATCTAGAGAACAAGTGGTCCCCAGTTCTGGACCATAACGGTCTCAACCCAATTAAGGACTCTTATCGTCGTGCAGTTACTGCCGTTATTCTTGAGAACCAAGAAAAGGCAATGGCTGAGGAAGCCCGCACACTTAACGAAGCAGCACCAACTAACTCTGGTGGTGGTCTAGGTGCAGGTACAGCAATTGGTTCATACGATCCAATTCTTATCTCCCTAGTTCGTCGTGCGCTTCCTAACCTAATCGCATACGATGTCTGCGGCGTTCAGCCAATGACAGGTCCAACAGGACTTATCTTCGCTATGCGTTCACGCTATAAGC
>Ga0208784_1000246_pt1 | contig 28037 bp, 17 predicted proteins | sample DEB19_08_DNA_FD_184531 | JGI IMG/M metagenome (GOLD analysis project Ga0208784, IMG submission 184531) | Aqueous microbial communities from the Delaware River and Bay under freshwater to marine salinity gradient to study organic matter... | ecosystem: Environmental > Aquatic > Marine > Coastal ... | reverse complement strand
AAGAAGCAATCCTCAAAGTTTGACAACCTACTCAAGGAAGTCGATAAACTACAGAATCCCACCTACGAGAAGGACGATAGCACAGATAACTATTGGAAGCCAACACCAGATAAGACTGGTAATGCTCTAGCAGTTATTCGCTTTCTTCCTGGTCCAGCAGTCGATGGTGACGATGCTCTACCATTCGTTCGCTATTTCGACCATGGTTTTCAGAACAAGGTGACAGGTAAGTGGTATATTGAAAAGTCTCTAACGACTTTTGATGAAAAGGATCCTGTTTCTGAATTTAACTCACAACTCTGGAACTCAACACAGGATGATAACTCACCAGAACGTAAGCAAGCCCGTGACCAGAAGCGCCGTCTGCATTATGTCTCTAACATCTATGTGGTGAGTGATCCTAAGAATCCGGAGAACGAAGGTAAGGTCTTCTTGTTTAAGTATGGTAAGAAGATTTTTGACAAGATTACCAAGATGATGAATCCTGACCTTGAGTCAGAGCCACGTATCAATCCGTTTGATTTGTGGAAGGGTGCCAACTTCAAGTTGAAGATGACACGTCAGAACGTCAATATTGGTGGTCGCACAATCTCATTCCCTAACTATGATGAATCGGTGTTTCTAACTGCCGGTCCATTGAATGAGAATGATGATGAACTGGAGTCAATCTGGAAGGGCGAGTATTCATTAAAGGATATTATTGATCGTAAGAACTTTAAGACCTATGATGAATTGAAGCGCCGTTTGGATGATGTTATGGGTCTATCTGGTGCACCAGTTCGTTCTGCTACGGATGAATATCGTGCTGCCGCACCTAAGGCATTCAATGAAACTGACGATGATGTTCCTTTTACAGACTCAAAGCCTGCTAAGAAGGCAACTGCTCCGGTTGTAGAAGATGATGAGGATGAAGACCTCGCTATGTTCCGCAAACTAGCAGAAGACTAAGACAATCGCCGGGGAGAAATCCCCGGCTTTTTTATGCTACTGAATTACCATTACTGAAATGACCGTGTCCTAGTGCGCCTGGTAATTCTTCTCCTGTTGCTGTTCTAGCAAATGCACGATATACCGATGGATTGTCGGCAGGATTCTGTATCATCTTCATCGTCTGGTCATGATTTAATACATGAGAAACCTGTGACACTTGTTGCATTTGAGGCATTGGTCTTTGTGCTTCACCTGCTTGTGCCATAGCAACAGTCTGCATTTGTGTTCTCATTTGCATTGCTGTTGTATCTGGCGCTGGCCCTGGTGCTTGCATCATTGCACCTTTTGTTGGTGCAAGCACAGTAGGTGGTGTTGCAGGTGCGGCAGGCACATTAGATGTGCTTGTTACTGGCGTTGCACTCAATTCTTTTCTATATCCGAATTGATTCATAATATCAGTCTTTGATGGATTAGCATAAATTCCAAAAGGCGTTCTTGCTGCCTTAGAAATCGGAGCAGCAGGTGCTGCTGCATTTGATATACTAGTCGAAACACTAGGCGTGCCAGGAGCAACATAAGTTGGTGTAGTAACCGATGGTTGTGCTGCCGGTGTTGTGGGTGTGCCTGTAGTACCCACCGATGGTTGTGCTACCGGTTGTGTGGAACCTATTCCAGCAAATTCTTTTGCTTGTTGAAATAGTCCCTTCTCTTCTTTTTGCTGTGATGCCATTTGTGTAGGCATCATAGGTGCTGCGGCAGGAGTAGTGGCACCAGGTCCTACTTGCGCTGTTGTTGTTTCTGGTCGAGCGCCGGCAAATTGTGTTGGCATTTCGTCTTGCTTATACTTCGTAACATCCATAGCCAAAATTTCACGCTTCTCTGACTTGTATCTTGTATCAAAGTTCATACCTTTAGATGCCACATATTGACGGCGGGCACCAAACAAGGATTCAACTTGCTTTTGAGGATCAGCATCAACAGAAGATTTTGCCATACTGACAACTTTTTTAGCACCACCGTGCTGCACCGATATACTATACAGTGCCTCTTGCACACGTGGATCATTCACATTATATCCTAATGCTTTAGCGTGACGATATACCGGTTCATAATGTGTTCTCGTAATGTAGTCTTGTTGAGACTTAGCGAATCCTTTTGGATCTTCCTTTGCTATCTGTCTATAAACTTTATTGAACTCTGCTGACCCTGGTTTAAGTCCAGCAAACTTTTCAGAATATCCTTTTGATTCTGCTGATCTTAAATATTTTCCCATTGTTCCTGTTTTTGAAGCAAGTTGATGTTCGCCATATGATACGCCGCCTGGGTCTTTTCTTCCACTAGAGATAGATTCAACACCCCTACCACCTGATTCATATTTGACAGACATATGACCTATATCTGCTCTATGACTTATAGGTGTATTATCTACAGGTTGTGCAGGTACCGATTGTGTAGTTGTTTTAGCCGTAGTCTGTGTAGTTTGTGTGGATGATCTGCTGCCTCTATGACCACGATGCCCTCTATGTCCCATTGTAGCACGATTGACATTGATATGAGGCAATTTTGAAGCACCAGGACCACCCATACCTTCACCAGTTAGTCTTTCGCCTGCTATAGAACCAATCAATGGCATAATAAATCCCATTGCTGTTGTGATTAGACCTAGAGGTATTGCGGTTGCTCCGCCCATGCCGCCCATCATACCCATTAGATTTTGCATCATTGCTACAGGCTGCATTAATGATGCAGATTGTTGTTCTCCTTCACCAACAGTAGTTCCTCCTATTTGACCAGTCTCACCCGCATACTCAACCTGTCCTTCAACACCTGGTGCAGTTTCTCCACCTTGACCCGGTGTTCCTGAATTGGTGCCAACGGCCGCTTTATTAGGACCACCTAGTTTCTCACCATACGCTAGTGCCTCTTGTGATATTTCATCATGAACTTTACCACCAGAAGAGATTAATCCCCACGATGTTGTTTGACCTGTGTGGCCGATAGGATAACTATTCTTGTTTACCCATCTTGTTTTAGCACCACCAGATCCATTGTATTGTTCTAGTAGTAGAAAGTCACCCTTTTCGTTTGGTGCTGTTAGTGCAACACCTGTGTGATATCCTGCGCCAACTCTATCAGCACCAGGATTGTTATATTGTTTTGTTGCTACAACTTGTCCTGCTTTGATATCACCATCAACAATAGACCATCCTGATGATCTACCAACAGCAGGATTAAATGCTTTACCTAGTGTGGCGCACTGTGAAGCATTTCGTGGATCATATAGAGATTTATCTTGAGGCACGATGTAACCAGATACAACATTAAACTTGGTACCTTCTACAACTTTACCTGCTTGCGATGTTGTATCACCTGCTGGTGCACCTGGTGTAGTAGGTGCTCCTGCTTGTTGCTGAGGTGTTTGTCCTTTTCTTTGGTCGCCTTGTGCACCTTGTGGTGTGGTTTCACCAGTTTGAGTAAATTTATCAAATGTCTTAATAGTTTTCAATCTGTCAGCAGCAACTTGTTCTTTATTAGCAGGATTTTCAAAATTATGTGTAAAATATACAGAAGCATCTTCTGCACTGTTAAATTTTTGTGCTAGATATCTTTTTGTAACACCTTCTTGTAAAGCAAAATCGACTTGTTTTCTCCAGTCACTCCAGTCACCATTGGTGAATGCTTTAAGTTGTGAAAATCTACCTCCTTTGCCATCAACATCATGGTGTTGAAATAAACCTGCCGAAGGTCCATTAACGTCATAATGCTTACTTGCTGCATTAAATCCGGATTCATGTTCTATGTTATTTAACATACCAACAGCATGAATATGATCTACACCCTTAGCACGAAGATAGTTATAAACCTCTTGTGCTTTGACCATGTTTCGGATTTTTCCTTCGCCACCTTCACCGGCATATTCTTTACGCATTCTTGACAGCATACCACCTTGCTGATCTAAACGTGAATCAACACTACCTTGCCAAGTTTGTTGTTTCTTTGCCGACTCCTTAGAGATAGCAGCATAGAATCCACCAACGTCAGGTGTGCCACGTTTAAAGTAATCAGGAAAGAGTTCTGCAATTTGTGTAGGTGTTAAACCAGAAAGAAGACCAGGATTGCCTTGTAAGGCTCTTGCTCTTTCCGATTCTCTCATTTGTGCGAGTTTGTTGAAGTTTGATTTTTTTGCCATCTATTGCTACATCTTTTTTCTTAGCATTGCTTGAAGTTGCGCCTTTTGTTCATTCTCTAGGTCTTTCATCTTCTGCTCTTGTTCTTTCAAGAACTGAGCAAGCATTTCAATATAGATTTGTCTTTCCCATGGTATCATGTTTTCTACATCTGATAGCGGCCACTTATGATGATGCATTAGCGAAAAGTTATTTTTAAAATGCCCTACTAGACCTTCATAGGACATTATCAGAGAAAAAAATCAGCGAAATTAGTGTACCTCACTTTATGTTCAAATCCACATTTATTACAGGTTGCTTCGACTCTAACAGCGAATGTTGGAAAGTTATCGATAAACTCCTCCAACTTTCTAAAGTTTTCTTCTGTCAGGCCCATAACAAACTCATTTAACTCTTCTTTACCATAATCTTTTGCTGAATAGACCTCTTCATTGTCATATATGTAATCAATACTATTGACCACAATGTTAACAGTTCTGTCGATATCAAGGCCACCATCAATCTTCTTCATTGCACCATAGCCTGGATATTTCATCTTGACACCTTTGCCACCACCTAAGTCAATAAGGTCAGGAACAGGATTATCATTCACAAGTTCACAGTTACTAACATCTAGTTCGGCAGCAAAAATATTGCCACATTTGTTATCTTCAACAACGTTATTACAGGTTAGTTTAACTGCAACCTTTTCACCTATGCTCTTTGCTCTGAGGAAGATAAAGATAAAGTCTACCTCAAAGAACGGCGACTTATTAACATCAAACTTACCGCTTACAATACAGTTATTCACAACTTGCTTAACGGTGTTTGTTATTTCGTTCTGGTCCTTAGACTCTAAGGCCATCAACAATAGTTTTTCTTCTCTCACATTGAACGGACGAACCTTGAGGGCCTCTTCTCTTGTTGGTAAAAACAAATCATATGTCGGTACATCAATCTTAGGTAGTGCCATATTATAACTCCATTATTCAGTAGCATAGTTCCTTGAAACTCTGTCAGCAACTTTCTCGGAGTCGCCTTGTCTGGTCCAATTTTTATATGAGAAAGTGACTTGTAATCTCAAAATATCCGCATCAACCCATGTAACCTGTTGTGGCGCCACTAAAGATGGCCAGGCCTTCAATAATTTAAAACCGTATATAGGTTCTGGTGTATATTTGTTTTGCGGATTAGCTGTTCTCGGTATGCCACGAACAGACTCTCCTACTAATGCCTCTCTCAGAGATCCGTATTCAGCAAAGTGAAATATCTCTATGTCTGTGTAGTATTGATTTGGATACTTGAAGTGATAGCTGGTTGGCGGGTTAATAATGTCCATCCAGTCATCAAAGAACTGTCTTTCTAATGATGTGCTACGGCATATAAAAGACATATTAATACCTTCACCGTATATTGTGTTGGTAGGCATCAATTGCTTAGGACCATAGTAACGAACTTCTGTTGTTTGAAATCCACGACCAGGAAATTCAGTGGATTCACAGGCATATAACAAATGATTCGTTACCTGATCTTGATATCTTAACTGTTGCAACAGTGGTGCGGATAAATTAATTCTAACTATAAATCTACAACCCTTGGCCACACTATCATTCGCATTAAGCGAACTAAACATTTTATCCATGTCTAATTGTGTAGGAGGATTAGGACCTTGATATGCCATTTAAAATCCTTGTCCAATTCTTGTTTTGTCTATGATTTCCATCTCGGTAAATGTAAAGGACAGACGAGATGATGTGGCATCGCCTTGTTCAAAGGTACTAAATTCTGAATCAGGGCTATAGTCTACGTCAACTCGGTTTATAATTCCTTTTGCCATCTTAGGCAGTTTATTGTTTTCTGCCCACGTCCCTCCACTAGGACCCGGTACTTTATATAAAAAGTCTACTTCCCATTCTGACGGGCTGCTGAATAATAAAGAATCTCCTGACGGACCAGCGTCAGGTGCAGCATGAAATCTAAATCGGTTTAGTAAACCTGTTCCCGGACCAGTGCCATATAATTCTTTAGAGTCTGCTTCACTTTGAGGGGCAAACATAAACGAAAACATATACTGTCTAAGTTTTGTGCCTCTATAAAGAACCTCGACATATGGATTGATTGTTACTCTAAAAAGACCTGCGGCATCTGCTGCTGCTTTTCCTATAGTAGAAGCACCAATACCTAGAATAGCAGACATAGCGCCCGATGCGGCACCTGTTCCTAGTCTGGACATTTTAACTTCATCATATTCGTGTTCTTGGGCCCATGTCAGATTACTGCCTTGTCCACCACCAGGAACATACAAATAGAATTGATCAAGAAGTGAACGTTGCGGAGTGACTAATGGTTGTCCGTTATTAACACCAGGTATAATAGGAGTAGTACCTGCTTCTATGAGGGCGGCGGCTCTTGCGGACTGCGGCGAATATGCACTGAATACTATCATATGACCGTAGTCACCTGTATTAAGCATATCTGTCGGAAATGTATATGTTCCCATTGATAACTCCAAAAATACTACATATTATTTAGTGAGGTACATTATGGCTGCAAACTACAAACAAGGATTTTATAAACCCAAACACCCTGAAAAGTATAGAGGTGATCCTAATAACATTGTATATCGATCTGGCTGGGAGAAAAGAGTTATGGATTGGTGCGACACAAATAAAAGTGTCATATCTTGGGGCAGCGAAGAGGTAGTAATACCGTATGTTTCGCCTATAGACAACCGTATGCATCGTTACTTTGTAGATTTCTATGTTGAAGCATATGACAATAGCGGCAAGAAACAGGTATATTTATTAGAGGTCAAGCCGAAAGGGCAGACACAAGAACCTGTGCCATCTAAACGAAAGACCAAACGTTACATCAACGAAGTCTTTACCTGGGGTGTCAATCAAGCAAAATGGAAAGCAGCCGAAGAGTATTGTAACAACAAAGGATGGACTTTCAGGCTGATTACAGAAGCGGATCTATTCAAAAAGTGATATAAATAATACCATGGCAGACTATACCCAAAACGAATTAACGAAATGGATTAATGAAAAGGCCATAGACCTTACTTCAGGTACGGTTAAGAAAAGACTTTTAAATAGTGACAGAGCAGCAGGAACACCAACAATAGGCAGTTTGTATTTCTATAAGTATGATCCGAAACTTAAAGAGATACTAACAATATATGACAAGTATCCTATGACGTTTCCTATTAAGATGTATAAAGACGGATTTCTAGGTGTCAATATGCACTATTTACCTACAGGTGAACGAAAAGAATTTATCAAGACTGTGAATGAATTTAGGACAACCAGTGATTCTGCTAGATCCACTATCAATGCAGAACTGTTCATTCAATTAGAAAAGTCAAAGAGAATATACGACATGATGCCCAAGGCGGTTCACAGGTACTTATTTGCACATGTCAGGTCTAAGATAATACAGATATTGCCAGAAGAATACGAAAAGGCAGTTCAACTAAAAATTGACGAATGGGTAATCAAGGGATAAGAAATGATTGTAAGCAGTTTCTACGACATATTTCCTAAAATCAAATATGACATAAACAATAACAGACTACAGCCGAAGTATGATGAGGTTACTAACATCTTCCAGCGTCTGGCTGTTGTCAAAGAAACTGTCAATAACTTGTCATCTTATATGGTATATGATATAGAAGAAGGCGACACACCAGAAATACTAGCAGAAAAGTTTTATAAAGATCCTGGCGGTGCATGGCTGATACTATTAGCAAATGACATCTTTGATCCGCAGTTTGATTGGCCATTAGACTATTCTACTTTCACACAATACATCATAAGAAAATATGGATCAGTTGAAGCCGCATTGACAACACCACATCATTACGAAAAAGTAATAACAAGACGAAACACCAGAACAGGTTTTGAGTCTGTTACCAGATTTATAGTTAATGAGGAGAGACTGACAGAAAATATGCCTGATGATATTCCATTCAGCTACTTTGAGCCTTGGGTATCAACCACCTATAGAACGGCCGACTCAACCGAATATGATGCTGACAACGAAACCTTAGACTTGCTTGCTGACTTGGATAATGGTGAAGCGTTTGGAGCATCACTAGATCGTGGTAATCTGGCTATCACAGGCGAACTTATTCAACCAGAAATATATACTATCAACGGAGAACCTATTGAGGTTAGTATCAAAGGTGAAAAAGTGTTTTGTTACGAACATGAAAAAAGACTAAATGATGAGAAGCGTTCAATTAAGGTTATTAAAGCAGAATACTATGCCAAGATACAAGACGAGTTGAAAGTTATTCTTTACAATGTTCCTGAGACTTTTCTTAGAAGGCTTGTTTAATGGCATTCTTGGACGTTAATCCTAATCAATCTAGAGGTGCTATTAACGACGACGCTCGTTTAGTAAGATTGAGCGGTGAGTTAGGCGGCGTCAAATATACGCAGGTAAACTGTAAAGAAGTTACTTGCACCGAAAGTCTATTGACTCCTGGACTACAAACATCCGCTACATTTCAGTCTCAGATTTATAACAATGTTACTTTTAAAAATTGGGAAGATACCAAGGGTAAAGACCTAACACTCACCATGAATGATGCTCTAGGTAATAGTATGTCTATTAATCAAAAGATATATCGTCTAGACAATAGAGAGTTTCAGCCCATCAATATCGGTCAGACAGAAGAAATGACCTTTCATGCCTGCGATAAATCTCTATTAGAAGATGCACAACACCTGGTCAGTAAATCCTGGAACTGTACCACTCCATCAGAGGTTGTTAGATATGTTCTCACTACATGCGTAGGAGCAACTAATCCAGATATACAAAGTTCTAGTCCGGGAAGAGACTATATTGCAGAATGCATTCATCCTTTTCAGGTAGTCAATCAACAGTGTAACATGGCACTAGACGGTGATGATCCATCGTTCATTCACTACATGACATATGGAGTAGGTGGCAACTGGCAGCCCACTCACCATTTTAGATCATTAAAGAGTTTATGCTCACAGGCACCTAATCCTAACAAATATTATCACAGCGAAACAGGTGTAAGAGGTGGGGCAGCATATAACGATCCTACCTCACAATATAAAGCAATTCATTTTATGTTTCCTTGTGATTATGATTTGCTTTCTGACCTATTAAATGGTCTAGATGAAAACGGTAATAATATCAACGCAGGTTCATTTATAAATCCATCAGATGCTACAGGTAACTTTTTAAACGGAAGTATGCAGGCTTGTATTCGTAACGGTAACTTTAAGCAGTCATTGACTAACAAAGGCACGTCCCAACAACAAAATGGTTGTGACACCGATGTTGAAAAGCATCTATTAAGAAGACAGGCTAGAATGGGTTTGTTAGAAAAAGATAAGATTGCATTTAGATTGATAGCACCATGGAATCCTAATCTACATGCCGGTGATGTTATTAATTTTGAATGGAAAGATAAATCAGGTGGAGGGCGTCTATATGGATCAGGCACATATCTAATTGCATCTCTAACACACAGGATTCAAATGGGTGGTTATGCGACAACCACCTTTGATTGCGTATCATCAACAGTAGGACGAGGAATAGTATAAAATGGGAAAAGTTTCTACACCTTCACATCCACATGGACAAATTACTCCAATGGTTGTCGCCGGTGGTAATAAGAATAGTGCCACAGGTCCATCAGAAAGACAAGACGGCGCCTCACCAATCTTTGATCCCATGCGTCATTCTCAACAGGACGTTAACATAGAAGATTTGTGGTTCTCTGGACTGTCTGTCAATCCTACCTCATTTGGTCAAATAACGTCAATGTCACCACCTGACCCAGGTGCTATTGTATATGTTCTTAAACAGGCTGGCGAAGCCGGTGGCATCATCCTTGGTATGTCTAATACAGTTCGTAAGGGTGGTGACGGTTCTGGTGGTGGCGGTGGTTATGATATTATGAACGGTCCTATCATGCAACAGTTGAAGTCTGAAAAGATTCCTGTAAAGATACCACCAAAAATTCAAGAGACCACAGAACGTGGCGCCAAGATTAGAAAGATACAAGAAAAAGGTGAGCAGCATTCTTTAGACTTGCTAGACGGTCTGCCTATTCATGGTGCTTTATTTCAGATGACAGGTTTTCATCAACCTGAAGTCAAGAAAGTTCCTACTGCTAAAACTAAAAATGATAAGATGATGACTAATCAAATGATGCAGCAACTTGCTGGTCAGGTTATGTCAATGGCACAAATGTTTCAAGGATTGGCAGGTAAGGGTAAAGGCGGTGGAGGTGGAGGAGCACCTCCTGCTACTGGCGGCGGAACATCAACAGGCAACACCTATATGCAAGATATTATGGGTAAGGTTGATCCTAATATAGGTACGGCGATTAATAGTCTATCTAAGTTAGTTCAAGGTCTTGACACAAGTGGTGGTATAGAGTTCGTTACTGGTTCGGTTGTTGATGAGGACACTTACTTAGGAAATGCGGCCGATTTATTATCACAAGTCACAACTCTTTCTGACCTAATGAATGTTATGCAGAGACTTCAATGGGATACTTCTTTATTTGGTCAAGAAAAATTAAAGCCTACAGAATATACATTTGATACCGCACATGGTGTAGCCAAGCAGGTTGTTGGTTTTGACGGTACTATAGACACGATATACACCGGAAATACCATGAATAATATGAATAATTGGGCAAACGTCATTAGTGACCCGGCGCAATCACCCGGTGGAGCAGGCTCACAAGCACCAAGTTCTGGAGCAGGAGGCGGCCAGGGTGGTCAAATGGGCTCGATGATGCAGCAAATGTTTGGCAAGTCATCTCAGATTATGCAGGAAATGTTTAAGAGACTGTCACCCAAGCAAGAAAAAGAAGCAAAGAAAATGCATCAGAAATTGAATCAAAGTGAAACGGCCAAAAAGTTACATACTATATTTAAAGAAACGGCTGAAGGTGGAGAGCCTTTGAAAAAAGAACACTATGAAAGTGGTGTTGGTGTCGGTACAGACCAGTTTAACCTTCAATTTTTGGAATAATAATCATGGCAGCGAAAAGTAATAATAACAAAGCAAAAGAAACACCAGAAGATCCATATGACATTCGTGAAACACCACGAAAGGGTCAAGGTGCTGGTGAATATCCTAATTACTGGACAATGAAAGATCGTTCTGGTAATAACATCGGTATGGATGCTACTGAAGGACACGAATCTCTTTTCATTCAGCACCGTTCAGGTTCTGGATTTGAGTTCTTTCCAGATGGTGCGGTTCATATGACCTCACACAATTCCAGATATGAAGTTACATTTGGTGAAAATCGTATTACAATTTCTGGTGCTCAAGATATTACCGTAAAAGGTGATGCCTCGTTACGTGTCTTCGGTGATTACAATGTTACCTGTCATAAGAATTATAATCTCACCGTGATGGGTGACATGAATGTTGTTGCTAAGAACATGAACAGACATGTTCGTGGTAACATGGATACACAGGCCAAGAACATTAATAAGAAAGTTGAAGGATCTATCAACTATCAAGCACATGGAGCCGCTGCATATACGTCAAAAGGTGCCACGACAGTCGCATCTCAGAGTGATAAACTATTCACTGGTGGTGCTGCTGGCTGGCACGGCGCTGTTCCTAATGAAGGTGATATGTCTCTCTATAATGAAAAGGGTGACATGTTTCAGCAGACTAAAGACGGTAAGTCAGATCAGTCATATGAAAAAGATGGTAAGAAAGTTACTATTAAACATGAAAGTGGTAAGACCGATCACACAGCCGATGAAGAGATTACTACAGAGTCAAAAAATAATGGTATTACCACTACTGCTGAAAAAGATATTAGTACCAAAACAAAGAGCGGCGGCATTAAACTAAAAGCAGATGCTGGTAGTATTTCGTCCGAGGCTCAGCAAAACATTTCTCAAACCGCACAGCAAAACGTTGAAATCAAATCTCAACAAGACACTCATGTTAAGGCACAAGGTACTGCTGCTCTTGATGGTTCAACTACTCACGTTGGCGGTCTGTCTGGTACCACACATATTGTAGGATCGGATGTTCATGTCGATCCGGGTGCTGGTAATGTTAATCTTGCTGGTGGTATGGGTCAGCAATTCGGCGGCCTAAATCTACAGATGGCCTTTGACTTCCTAACAGGCACACAAGCCGAGGGCGTTGGTGATCGCCAGGCAACAAGAGCCGATCAGCCACAAGAAGAACAAGACGATCCTTGGATTCAACAATTAGATAGAGCATAAATAACTAAAATAGGAAACTTTTATGCCAATCAGACAAATTAATAGAGACCCAGATTATTCAGATTTAGACCTGGATTTCATAATGAATCCATCCACTAATGATGTAAAAATCTTAAAGGGAGAGGCTTCAGTGAAGCGTTCTATTAGAAATCTGATGCTTACAAATTATTATGAAAGACCATTTCAATCTAATATTGGTTCTGATATTCCTAGACTATTATTTGAGCCTACTACATCAATTACACAGATTCAATTGGAAAAAGCCATCAGATTGTGTATTGAAAACTTTGAACCACGAGTTAGTTTACAGACTGTTAAGGTATCTTATAATCCTGATGAGTATGGTTTTAATGTTCGTCTAGAGTATGTTATTTTAAATAAAAATCTACCTGTAGTATCTACATTGTTTCTCGAAAGGATTCGTTAATAGCCATGGCAACTTCCAATAATTCCCTTAGAGTTGCGGACCTAGACTTTTTCTCTATTCGTAATAATCTGAAGAACTATCTAAAAAGTCAGTCTACTTTTCAAGATTATGACTTTGAAGGTTCTGGTATGTCAGTTATGCTAGACGTTCTGGCATACAATACCTATTACAATGCTTATTATCTGAATATGGCCGCTAACGAATCATTTCTTGATACCGCACAAATTCGTAATAATGTTCTGTCACATGCTAAGTTGATTAACTATGTGCCTACATCAAAGCGTGGTGCCGAGGCAAGAGTTAATATTACTGTAACTCCTGGACCTATAGAAGATCAAGGCATCGCATATATTACTCTTGATAAATGGACAAACTTTTTAGGTGCCGATAAAGATCAGATAAACTATCCTTTTGTAGCAATGAACTCTAATACGGCGCATAAGTCTAATGGATCGTTTGTTTTTAGTAATGTCATTATCAAACAAGGCGAGGCTGTCACAAGACAGTTTGCCGTAACATCAAATAACACATCCAGAAGATTTCAGATTCCTTCTTCCAACGTAGATACATCTACATTGACGGTTACCGTGCAGGAGTCATCTTCAAATACTCAAACAACACAGTATTCGCTGGCAGATGACTTTATCGAACTGAGAAGCAATTCTGCGGTATTCTTTCTAGAAGAAGATCACGACACCAACTATACAATTTACTTTGGTGATAATATTATAGGTAAGCGCCCTGCAAACGGAAATATTATTCAGGTCACTTATCTTGATACTGCCGGATCTAAAGCAAACAATATTTCAAAGTTCGGCTTAGCGGACGGTCAGGGTATTGCAGGATTTAAGAATAATGTTAAAATCACTGTGGTTGATTCAGCAACAAAAGGTAGCGATAAAGAAACCGTAGATCAGATAAGATTTCGTGCACCAAATTATTATACCTCTCAGAACCGTGCGGTTACAAAGAATGACTATGAAGCGTTGGTAACAAAAGATTATCCGAACATTGAGTCAGCCGTTGTATGGGGCGGAGAAGAAAACAATCCTCCTGTTTATGGTAAAGTGTTCATGTCTTTGAAGACAAAAGGGTACTTTACATTAACAAACCTTGAAAAAGAAGAAATCACCAAAACACTAATTGCCAATCGTAACGTTATGACAGTTGAACCTGTCATCATAGATCCTGAATATATCTTTGTTCTTGTTCGTGGAAAGGTTAGATATAATCCAAATCTAACAACCCGAACACAAGGTCAGATTCTTAATATCATTAAAGAATCAATTTTTAATTATGCTCAGACGGAACTATACACATTCAAGTCAACTTTTAAGTTGTCCAAACTACAAAATTATATAGAGCAGTCGGAAGCATCAATAACATCTTCTGATATTGATATCTTCTTGCAGAGACGAATTAAACTAGAAATAGGCGACAACAACAATTACGTTGTAAACTTCAATACATCTTTGAGAAAAGGCGACTATAACTTTAAGTTGTATAGTTATCCTACTGTAGGTGTCACTGACTCTTCGGCGATTAAGCGTGAAATATTATACGAAGAAGTTCCCGAGTCTTATACAGGTATTGATTCAATTCAAATTTTAGCGCCTGGTATTAACTATGCTTCTGGTTCAACCTTGACTATCACAGGTGACGGAACAGGTGCAGCAGCCGAGGCAACTATTGTCAATGGAAGATTTGTTAAAGTAACTGTTACTAATCCAGGTATCAATTATAGCCGAGCATTCATTACCATTAATGATGCTGACGGAACAGGTGCAGTTCTAAATGTTAAATTGAAATCGTCTTTAGGAATTCTAAGATCATACTACTATAAAACAAATGGTGAAAAAGTTATCATTAATGATAACGCAGGAACAATTGACTATTCTACTGGTCAGGTAATTCTATCCTCATTGAATCCTGTGTCGGTTGTTTCAAATGATTTTTATGATCAAGATGTTTTGACTATCAATGTCATTCCTGAGCAAGGCGTTATTGAACCTTTGAGAAATCGTATTCTTGCTATTGATACTAATAACATTCAGGCTATTCAATTAGAAATGGTTCCAGAAACGGCATGAGTAGTAACAATAAAACCTCATTATTAATAAAGTCACAAGTTCCGGCATTCGTCAGAGATGAACATGAACGCTTTGTTGAGTTCATGGAGTATTACTATAAGTTCCTGGAACGAGACGGACAGTTAAACTATGTAACCAAAAACTTTCCTAGATTTCTTGATATTGATGAAATCAAGCAAGATATTGATCATGATGCTCTTGTGGGTGAGCCTCATAGTCTACACGAAGAAAATGATTATCATGCCTTTCTTCAAAAACTGTATGACAATTTTACAGCATTAATTCCTGACAGTATTCTTGCTGACAAAGTTCTGCTTTTAAAACATGCCAAAGAGTTTTATCGTTCTCGTGGTTCAGAAAAGTCTATTCGCTTTCTTATGCGAGCATTATATAATGAGGAAGTAGAGTTCTATTATCCAAAGAACGACATTCTACGTGCTTCCGATGGTAAGTGGTTTGTTGAAAAGTCGTTAAACGTTAAAGACTTTGCTGTTAATAATGTCGCTAATGCGTCAGCCTATACTTTGTTTAGAGGGCGATCCATTCGTGGTGCTAACTCTAATTCAACATGTACCGTAGAAGCCGCCGATCAGTATTATGATAATGGTGTATTAGTAACAGAACTTAAAGTTTCTGCTGTTGAACAAGACTTTGAAAACGGTGAAAAACTATTTACTTTCTTTGAAGAAGAAGGTGAAGTTAAGCATCTATCTTGTAATCTATTCTCTGGTATTATTATCTCTGCCACAGTAACATCGGCAGGTTCAGGATACATTCAAGGAGCAGGTGTTCCTATTGAAAGCAATTCTGGCTCTGGTGGTATCATTATTATTTCCAAGGTTGCCAAAGCCAATCTCGAAGGTAAAATTAAATCTGTCACAGTTACATTACCCGGCGCTGGCTTCAGAGTTAATGATCAACTACTATTCACTGGCGGCGGTGGTAAAAATGCGGCGGCCATCATTTCATCTGTTAATGACGACGAATCATTTCATCCTTCTTCATATAACGTTGTGGGTTCCAGAATATCTGATGTGGCTAATGTTCAAATCGCTAATACTATAGACCTCAACGAAAGTTTTTCATACACCAATCTTGCTACGCTGTGGACAAATACTAGTAATCTAACAATAAGCACCATACCAGGCAGCGGTATCACAGAGGTAACTTTGTCTCATTGGGGTGCTAACTCTAACGTGTATTTTGAAACTGGTGATATCATCGTTGTTTCGGGAACCGATTACACTATCGTAGAATCTGCTCGTGATTCTACCTATCTAAAAATTTCACCACCTGGACTACCAGGTAGTCAGACCAATTTATCCTTTGATATCAGAAAGAAACCAAATGCCAATACAACTTTGTCAAATTCTATGGTGTATTGGACTTATGGTCCTTGCGGCCCAATCGTTGCTACAGCAATAACAAATCCAGGTTCAAATTATTTTGAACTTCCTACTTTAGATGTTCTATCAAATAACTTCGTTCGTTCTTTTGGTATTCTTGGACGTATGGAAATTATAGATGGTGGTATAGGATATCAGACAGGTGACATCATTGAGTTTATTAATCAGTATGGAGACTATGGTGAAGGTGCAAATGGCGTTGTCACCGTGGTTGATGCTAACGGAACCATTCAACAAGTAGCATTCTATCCAAGAGATGGATTTAATACTGGTGGTGCAGGATACTCTATGCTTTCGCTACCAATAGCAAATGTTGTAACAACTACTGGATCTAATGCTAATGTTATGGTCACCGCTATTATTGGAGACGGTGAATTACTAGAAGCAACATCCAATGTTATCGGTTCTATTGAAAGACTCAGAGTTCTTTCTGGTGGTGCTGGTTATCTAACCAATCCTACAATTAATCTAAAGTCACAAGGCGATGGTACCGCACAGGCATTTGCTAACATTGTTACCGGTATTTACACATATCCTGGTAGATATATTAATGATGACGGTCATCTATCTGGCTATAACTTCATTCAGGACAGAGATTATTATCAGCCATATTCTTATGTTATCAAATCAGATGTGTCACTTAGTAGATATAGAAAGTCTATTAAAGAACTGTCACATCCTGCTGGTATGTTACTATTTGGACAGCATGTTTATAGTGATGACAGTCAGAACAATGTTTTTGCTAACGTTGTTAATACAATACCATTTACCACAGACGCCTTTGCTAATCTGGTTCTGTATTTTGACGTTGCTAATAGTGCAAGTTATATTCCTAGTGGAAACTTTAATGTGTTCACATATGATGCCAGAACAGGAACTTCAAATACAGCGGCAAATGTTGGTAATGTTTATTATGATAGAACTAATGTTTGGTACAATTCTGTCAATGCAAATAGTTTTGCAACATTAACTAATAATGCACACTTCAGAGCCAGTGGTGTTCAGTTTAATGGTGTTTATGCCAATGACTCCGTAACACTAACCCATGGCAATGCTATAAACACCGCTTCTGTAATGACGTTTGTCACTTGGTTTAATTCATCTAATACAAACGGTAATAAATACATAGCAAGTAAAGTAAATGGTGCTAATAATAGAGGCTTCCGAATGTTCATTCAGGATAGTAGCCTCAAAGTTAGTGTCGGTGATTCTACTACATCCAATATTATAACCATTGGCACGGTCAATAGTAATGCGTGGTATCAGGCAGCCTTTACCTTTGAAGGTATTAACATTCGTGGATATATGAATGGTGAGTTTAAAGTTGTTAGTACCGGTGTTTCAAATGCTAACACAGACTCTTCAGGTGATCTATATCTCGGAACCACAAACGGCTTTAAGCCTAATACGTTTCAAGGAAAGATTGCAATGGCTCAAATCTATAACAAGAGATTGTCCAATACAGAAATCCTCAGAGAATTTAATGCTTACCGTAGAAGATTTGGTATATAAATAGACTAAAGAGAGAAAATAATGTCATCAGTTCGTTCTAAAGACCTTGGAGTATTCTTAGCAAAACAGTTTCGTGAATCTGTTTCTGAGCCTTCCAGTTCCAATCTTTATCTAACATTTGGTAGAGCATATTCTTGGGTGAATGATATCAATCCTCCTCAAGCAAATACCTCGGTGGCATCTGTTATTGATGTTTGGAATAACATGATAGGTGGTAAACGCATTACTGGCAATGATATGCGTCACGTCATTCCTCGTTTTAACTGGACAAACAATTCGGTTTATTTCGCATATAATCAATTTGCTGACTCTAAAGATTATAAAAATGCCAATACAGCCTTCTATGTTCTAACAGATGAGTTCAATGTTTATAAGTGTTTAGGTAACAATTATGGAAACGCTTCTATATCTAAACCAACATCAACAAACCCTGTAGGCAACTTTCAAACTTCCGATAAGTATATTTGGAAGTATATGTATTCTATCTCTGCTGAAGATCAAGAAAGATTTTTAACAGACTCTTTTATGCCAGTCAGAACACTTTTAAATAATGATAATACATTACAGTATCAAGTTCAAGATAACGCTGTTGACGGTGCAATTCATGATATTATTGTGGTCAATCGTGGCACAGGATACACATCTAATAATATCACAGTAAACATTACCGGTGATGGATTGTTCGCCAATGCAGTAGCCAGAAGAAATGCTACCACATTTCAAATTGAAAGTATTATTGTTGATAACAAAGGATCTAAATTCACTTTTGCTAATGTTGCTATTAGGTCTAACACAGGCACTGGTGCAACAGCACAAGCAGTTATCAGTCCACCTGGTGGACACGGATCAGACCCACTATATGAACTAGGTGGTTCTTATCTTATGATTGATACCAAGATTAATAATTTTGAGGGCGGCGTTTTATCGGTTGCTAATGATTATAGACAGATTGCAATTATTGAAGACCCACTGGTATTCAATGAGGCGAATGTCATTTCAAACGCTGCTGTTTCTCAGTTAACAGTTTTGTCTATGGCTCAGAGTTCTGCAACCACAAATTATCAGGAAGATGAATGGGTTTATCAAGGTAAAAATTTGGCCAATTCAACTTTCAGAGGTCTTGTAGTTGAATGGGATTTCTCTAATAATAGTTTGAAACTTTCAAACGTTCAAGGAACGCCAACATCTGACTTGATTACCGGCAATACAACGACCACAACTAGATATGTTAGTTCTGTTCTCGATCCTGATATGAAGCCGTATTCAGGAAAACTTTTATATATAGATCATATAACACCAATCGAACGTTCTATAGACCAGAACGAAGAATTTAAAATTCTACTAAGTTTCTAAAAGGAAAGAATAAAAATGGTAGACCTTGCCAACAATGAAATCTTTAGCGCCAATTCAACTACACTGTCCACCGACTTTAACGTAACACCTTATTATGATGATTACGATATTAAGAAGCAGTTTTATCGTATTCTGTTTAAGCCCGGATATGCAGTGCAGGCTAGAGAATTGACACAAATGCAGTCAATCATACAGAAACAGGTTGACTTGTTTGGTAGAAACATTTTCAAGGAAGGTTCTATTGTAATTCCAGGTGAGTTCATTCTTGACCTCAAATCTCCTTATGTAAAAGTTAAAGACTTAGATGCGGCCTCTAATGAGGTTACTATTTCTACATATAAAAATTTGGAAGTAACCGGTGTTTCAAGTGGTGTTGTAGGTACAATTGTTGATGTGGTTGATGGCACTCAGTCATCTTCAAATACAAAAACAATTTATGTCGGATATACAAGTATCTCGGCTACCGATCCGACGGTCAAGACTTTTCAGCAAGGTGAAAGTCTTACAACATCCGATGGTAAGACACTAGTCGTTGTAGATAGCAGTCCATCAGGAACAGGTGCCAGATTTATTATTCGTGAAGGCGTTATCTTTGCTAAAGAACATTTCATTTATTTTCCTGCTCAGTCTATTGTTCTTTCAAGATATAGTAATAACCCAAGTTGTAAGGTTGGCTTCTATATTACAGAAGAAATTATTACATCATTGACCGATTCAAGTCTACTTGATCCGGCACAGGAAGCATCTAACTTCTCTGCACCAGGTGCTGATAGATTTAAACTGTCTCCCGAACTACAAGTAATTGCATTTGACCAGCAAAATCCAAAAGATTTTATTGAACTATTTTCAATTGATAATGGTATTGTTACCGAACGTTTTGATCGTTCTCAGTATAATATTATTGGCGACGAAATAGCCAAGAGAACATTTGACGAGTCTGGAGATTACTACGTTAGAGGTCTTGGAGTTAGAGTTAGAGAAAATCTTGATACGGGCATTAACGGTGGTTTTGATGCCAGCGGAAGCAGTTCAAGATTATCAATTGGTGTTGAACCTGGAACAGGATATGTCAAAGGTTATGAGGTAAATAAACTAGTTACTGAATATATAACAATTGATAAAGCAAACACTTACAGCAATGTTAGTGGTCAGATTGCCACTGCCACAATGGGTTCGTATGTAACCTGTAATCAGGCTGTTGGTATGATAACTGCCGACATTGGTGCTCAGGTAACTCTTTATAATCAAACGTCAAGACGACTAACTAATAAAACATGGACGGCTGGTTCTCCATCTGGAGCTAATATCGGTACTGCCAAGATTCAATCTGTGCAGTATGAAAGCGGTCTGTTGGGTGCACCAGACGGGCAGATAAGAGTTTATCTGTTTGATGTTAAAATGAGCGGAACTAATCCATTCTCAAGTGTTAAACATGTAGCAAATACATCATCATCATTCGGTGCAGACGTTGTTCTTGACACCATTTCAGGTAAGGCTGTATTGAACGAACCTGGTTTAAGCACACTAATCTATAATGTTGGATCTGATTCCACAAGAACTCTAAGAGGTTCTGACGGCAATCCAAAGATGAACTTCAACTTTTTAAGAACATCAACAATTTCTATTCAATCTACAGGAACCGCCACTGTATCGTTCACATCTGATGCAAGTGAAATCTTTCCTTATGGCACCACAACTTTAAGTGACAGCGACAAGAAAGAAATCATGTTGTCTGTGGGTGTTAGTTCTAATATTGTCATGACGGGTATTGTTAGCGGAACCTCAGGAACAGACGCTGTAACAGGTGTAGGTACTAAATTTAATCGCCTTAACGTAGGTGATAAAATTGAATTTGCCGGAGTTTCAAACACATTCTTTATTAAGACTATTACAAGCGACACAAGTCTGACATTAACAGAAAATCTGCCATCTACTGTAACCAGTGCGGTATTTTATAAGGCTTACAAAGCAGGCGATTTGATTGATTTGACATCAAAAGGATCTAATGACGGATCTAGAAGAGTAGTTACAGCAACACCAACTCAGTTAACTATTAACCTCAATGAATCGTTTGTTGGCGACTTGGCAGGTTCAAAGATTACATATCCTGTAGCAAGAACAGCAACATCATCTCCTTATGCTAGAGAAATTACAAAGTCATTAAGACAGAATCGTTTAGTAATAATTAATGTGGGTACACAAGCATCTAGACTAGGTCCATTTAATCTTGGTTTCTCAGATGTATATCGCATTAATAAAATTGTTAAGAAAACTGGTTCTGCACCGTCATCATTAACTGACGGAACAGATGTAACTCAGTATTTTATCTTTGATGATGGACAAAGAGATACACACTACGAACACGCATCTATTAGACCTAGTGGTATTAACTGTGGTGCGACCGATTATTTTCTAGTGTCTCTTGATTATTTTAGTCCATCATTCACATCTGGACGTGGATATTTTTCTGTCAATTCTTATCCAATTGATGACGATTCTGCGACTCTTCCTTCAGGATATATTAGAACAGAAGACATTCCATACTATATTTCACCAACAACTGGTATCGGTTATAATCTTAGAAACAGTATCGATTTTAGACCAGTTAAGTCATCAACTGCAACTGATACGACAACTGTAGGAACTGCTTCAACCAATCCTGCCCGAACTGGTGCATTCTTGTTTGAAACTAATGGACTCAGAATGCCTATTCCTGCATCTCAGTTTACCTATGACTACTCTTATTATCTTGCCAGACAAGATATCATTGCTCTTGATAAAGACGGAAGCATTAAGGTTCTTAAAGGAACACCTGCGGCAATTCCATTTAGACCAGAGGCAAATGAAAATTCAATGCCTCTATCTCAGATATATGTTTCGCCGTTTCCTTCACTATCACCATTTTACGCAAACGCAATTGGTCGTCCAGACTTAGCATGTCGTATATCCAAGATTTCAAATGTTCGCTTTACTATGAGAGACATTGGTGTTCTTAAAGATAGAATTGAAAATCTTGAATACTATAATGCTTTGAACTTGCTTGAAAAAGCAGCGACAGATTTACAAATTCTAGATGAAAACGGATTGTCAAGATTCAAGAATGGTTATTTTGTAGATACATTTAATGATCATAGTCTTGGTGATACTAACAATCCTAATTATAAGATAGTTGTAGATCCTCTAGAAAGATCAATTCGTCCATACTATGATATTAAATCATTTAAGTATGATGTTATCTCTAACACCAAAGTTAACATTAGTAATGGACTTCTACATCTGCCATTCACCGAAAAGGTGCTGCTAGAACAGCCTATAGCAACATCATATAGAAACGTTGAAGTTTCGTCATATCGTTTTAATGGAAAGATGACGCTATATCCAGATACAGATGTTTGGGTAGACTCTGATGTGTTACCAGATAATCAGATTGTTACTGGTCCGGCCCAAGAGGATGTGCCTGCAACGATGATTACCTGGAATCAATGGCAGTCACAGATTGTGGGAACATCATCATCAACAACATCACAAGAAGTATATGCATATGGATCAAGATGGGGAACTTCAAAAGGACCTGGTCCAACAAGTCAATATGGATATAAACTACAGCCCGAAGGTGGAATATTAGGTTTTGGTGGATATAATGATCGCTGGTTGATGAACACTACAACCACGACAACTACAACACAAAACAGCAGAACAGGAACACAAACTAACTATTCTCTAGAAAGTAGCTCGGTTTCTCTAGGTGAAAGAGTTGTTGGTATTGAGTATCCTGCCTATATCAGACCTCAGGTTATTAGAGTATCTGTATTAGGATTGCTTCCAAATTCACGAGTGTATCCATTCTTTGATGGTGAGTCTGTTGATTCATTCTGCACTCCAATAACAACTACACAGTTTCAAGATTATGATGACGGAACTATTACACCAAGTCTTTGGACAAATGTGTCTGCCGAAGGATCAAATCTAAAAGTTAATACCGATGGCTCTCTGTATTTCTTGTTAAGAATTGCTCCTAGCAAATGGACAATAGGTACCAAAGAGGTTAGAGTAATTGATAGTCCAACAAATTCGGAAGTAGATGCTACAACATTTGCTAAGGATTACTTTACATCATCTGGTATAATAGCTAAGAAACAAAATACTGTTCTTACAACAAGAAGAATTGTATCTACTACTCAGGCATTGAGTGAGACATATACCACCTCCACGTCAACCACATCAAATACCTTTAAAGATTTGGTGTCTTGCTCGGCGTATTCATTCTTACCAAAAGCACCTCCAGGCGATGAAGGATTGTTCTTGTCTTCTGTTGATGTCTATTTCCAAGCAAAGCATCCTACATTAGGCATATGGTTTGAGGTTCGTGAAATGTCACCCGACGGCGGCATCACACGTAACACAGTGCCATTCTCCGTTGTATGGAAAAAAACTGGGGAAGTTAATGTCAGTTCAAATGGCACAGTAGCCACAAACATTAAGTTTTCTATGCCAATATTCTTGTATAGTGATGTTCAATACGCTTTTGTTATTCACACAGAAGGTATTAATCCTGGATATAACCTATGGGTTGCTCGTAAGGGTGAGTATATATTCGGTTCAACTACACAGCAATACACTAGTCGTCCACTATCAGGAACATTCTTTACAACTAACAATAATCTAAACTGGATTCCTGTTGAAGGACTAGACCTGAAGATTAAGTTTAATCGTGCAAGTTTTGCTACAGGTACAGCAAACATAGGAACAGCGGTATTAGGCAACAAGCCTTATATGAGAATGGATCTTAAAGATGTTTCTTCTGTAGTGGGAGGTACTACTACAACTTCAATTACAACAATTGGTGAATCTTTTGTCGGCAATCCTGCTATGACACTAGTTGGTAATACCGGAAGTATTGTAGTTGGTGACAGACTTAGAGGCAGAACATCTGGTGCGAACTCTGCGGTTTCACGCAAAGATTCAAACATATTCTTTGTTGCTAATAATAAGTTCGTGAACAATGAAACTGTGGATGTTTACAACTCATCAAACTCTCCTAAGGGTATTACGTCAATCATTTCAACAATTCGTCGTCCTCAAGGTAAGGTCAATAGATTCAAAACAGTTAATCCTATTGATATCAATTCTGGAGGATTTGGTGACTGGAAAAATAGACCTTTCAATAATAGAGGTGAGTTTTCTATTCCTAATTTTGTAAATTCTATCATTCAGGCTAATGACACCATAACAGGTGTTGTTACTGGAGCCGTGGCAACTGTAAATGCTATTCTAGACTACCGTTATTCGGTTGTTGATTTTGAACCTTCTTATCTAGATTTTAACAAAACCGATATCACATTTAGATTTAGACCCTATGCATACAGTGGATCTTTATTAGACTATATCTCAGTCAAAGAGAATGTAAATTATTACTATGATTCTGAATTAAAGATTATGTCTAGACCTAATGAAATTGCTGCTTTGGGTTCAACTGAAAGATCATCTCAGATTGAAGTTACAATGTTAACTGAATCTGAATACATGACACCAATTTTGGACCTAGAAAGAACACATACTCTCTTGATTGATAATAAGATCAATTCAAATACTGTAGGTGAAACTTATACATCTGCCGAAATCACCGTCACCGCAAACGGACAATATCTAAATGTGGGCAACTTTATTGAAGGATCGTTAAGTAGTGCCAACTCTACCATACTATCTGTGGATGCCAATACATGCCGTATTGAGGTGCAGAATGCCGAGTTTATTGATGGAGAGACTGTAACATTCGGTAATGGTGCTTCTACTTATACAGCAACTATTGATAATTTGTTTACCACTCACAATCCATATGGTGGTAATCTGCTTAACAAGTATATTTCAAAACAGGCTGTATTAGATGATCAGCAGGACGCAGAAGACGTTCAAGTAATATTGACTGCTTATCGTCCACCAACATCAGATGTTAAGGTATGGATGAAGATTCAACATGCCGAAGATTCTGATACATTCCCAACTGTTACCTGGATTGAACTAGAGAAAGTTGGAAGTGATTTGTATTCATCTGCTTCTAATAGAAATGATTTCAAAGAGTTTACCTTTAAGGTTCCGGATTCATATCTAACAGGAACTATCGGTGATCAGGATGGTGTCATTCAATACACAAACAGTCAGGGTATTCAATTCTCTGGATTTAAGTATTATCAGATAAAGGTCGGATTGCTCGGACAGAACAGTGCTATCGTTCCAAGAGTTGCAGATTTGAGAGTGGTGGCCCTACAAAAGTAATAGGAATAGATAATGATTAAAACAGATGTTCCTGGAATAAGTAAAGTGTCTGAGGGTGTTCTTATAAATACAGATAAGGATGCCCTACAGGCATATAAAAAGCAAAGAACTAAAAATAGAGAATTTGAGAGAATGAAAGAGGACGTTTCTTCACTCAAAACCGACATGCAAGAAATTAAAGAAATGCTAAAAAAGGTCTTAAAGTAACATGGGATTAGCAAACGTAAGTCTTAACGACACCTTTGATCAACAAAGAATCAAAATCAATCAATCTATTCTTTATTTAAATGAACAGAATCTATTGTTAAATCTTACGTTTAACACTACTAATTCTGCTTTTGGTGTTGCAAATGCAGCATATAATAACGCAAATGTAGGGTTTGTCTCTTCAAATAACTATTCTGGTTTTATGTCTAACAGTGTTAATGCCTACGCAAACACAGTGGGTATCTCAGGCAACTCTTACGCTAATCTTGTTGGTATCTCTGGCAACTCTTATGCTAACCTTGTAGGCATTTCCGGTAACTCTTACGCTAATCTTGTTGGTATCTCTGGTAACTCTTACGCTAACTTAGTGAGTCTATCTTCAAATAACTATTCTGGTCTTATGGCTAATAGTTCTAATGGCTATGCCAATACTGTAAGTATCTCTGGTAATGCTTATGCAAATGTCGTAGGTGCTTCTGGTAATGCTTATTCAAATGTAGTGGGAACGGCTGGTAACACATATGCTCAGGCAGTTGGAACAGCAGGCAATGCTTATGCAACCGCCACTGGCACAGCAGGTAATGCCTACGCCACAGCAGTAGGAACTGCTGGAAACGTATATGCTCAGGCAGTTGGAACAGCAGGCAATGCTTATGCCACTGTCACAGGAACATCAGGTAATAATTATGCTACAATAGTAGGAACCGCAGGTAATGCCTATGCCACTGTCACAGGTACGGCTGGTAATGCCTACGCTACTGCTACAGGTACGGCTGGTAATGCCTATGCAACGGCTGTAGGAACTGCTGGAAACGTATATGCTCAGGCAGTTGGAACAGCAGGTAACACCTACGCCCTTAATTTAGTCACAAACTTTTCTTCTTCAGTTGGAACAAGTGCTAACAACTATGCTGGCGTTATGGCCAATAGTTCTAATGGATTTGCGTCCTCTATAGGTGTATCAGGTAATAATTACGCTGGTTTCATGGCTAATAGTGGTAATAGTTATGCCGGTGCCATGGCTAACAGCAGTAATAACTATGCCGGTGCTATGGCTAATAGTTCAAATGTTTATGCAGCAGCCGTCGGCGCCGCAGGTAATGCTCGTTCTCTTGCATTAACAACATCTGCTAACGGATTCACATCTGCGGTGTTTGTTGTCGCTAATTCATCATATGATTATGCAAACGGTGTTGCGTCTAATACAGTTTCAGCATATAACACAGCAAACGCCGGTTATTTAACAACCAATGCTGCTTTTGGTAGAGCAAACGACGCTTACGGGCTTGCTATGACATTAGGCGGAGATGCTGCCAATATTGTATCAGATTCACAAAACAACTTTAATCTTATCAATGCTTCATTTGATACTGCCAATGCCGCTTTCATTAGAGCAAACGGAGGTTTCTCCGTTCTCAATACAGCATTCGGTGTTACTAACACAGTATTCAGTTTAACTAACACTGCCTTTGGTGCTGCTAATCAGGCGGGTGTGATTGCTAACGCTGCATTCTTGAAAGCCAATAATGCTCTTGCTAATACATCTGGTGTTGTATTTGCTGGTGATTTGTCATTGACTGGTAATTTTGGTATCGGCGTAGGTGCAAGTTCACTAAGACTGGACGTTGCTGGTGATGCTAGAGCAACAGGTAATATAATTCTTGGTGACGCATCGTCGGATTATATTCGTCTACATGGCGGATGGATTGAAACTGCAAACAATATTCGTATCGGCAACACATCAAATGTTATATTCATTGATCAGGCATCTACAAGATTGGGCGTCGGAACAATAACTCCAGCAACTTTATTGGATGTTAACGGTGCAGCAAATATCTCTACAACATTAACAGTTGCGGGTATGACATTTGTTGGTGTTACTTCAAATGTAACTTCTGCCTTTGGCGCTGCGAATCAGTCGGGTGTAATAGCTAATGCAGCCTTTGGCGCTGCCAATCAGTCTGGTGTAATTGCTAATGCTGCTTTTGGAAGAGCTAACTTAGGATTCTCTGCTGCCAATCAGTCGGGTGTAATAGCCAATGCTGCTTTTAGCACTGCCAATTTAGGATTTTCTGCTGCTAACCAGGCTGGTGTAATTGCTAACGGCGCCTTTGGTGCTGCCAATCAGTCGGGTGTAATAGCCAATGCTGCATTTGGTACTGCTAATTTAGGTTTTGGTGCTGCTAATCAATCTGGTGTAATTGCTAATGCAGCCTTTGGCGCTGCGAATCAGTCGGGTGTAATAGCTAATGCAGCCTTTGGTGCTGCCAATCAGTCTGGTGTGATTGCTAACGGAGCATTTGGTGCTGCTAATCAAGCAGGTGTAATTGCTAATGCTGCTTTTGGAAGAGCTAACTTAGGATTCTCTGCTGCCAATCAGTCGGGTGTAATAGCCAATGCTGCGTTTGGTGCTGCCA
>Ga0208784_1000245_pt1 | contig 28062 bp, 40 predicted proteins | sample DEB19_08_DNA_FD_184531 | JGI IMG/M metagenome (GOLD analysis project Ga0208784, IMG submission 184531) | Aqueous microbial communities from the Delaware River and Bay under freshwater to marine salinity gradient to study organic matter... | ecosystem: Environmental > Aquatic > Marine > Coastal ... | reverse complement strand
GTTGACTTCCATCGGCAGCATCAAAGAAACATAAGTATCATTTGAGGATGTTGCATCAAACTCATAAGTAACGGTTAACCACGCTTGCATATGATACCACATATTCGCAACACTTCCCCAAGCAAAAAATCCCATTGTGGAAGCAGTATTCAAAACTGCACTACAATCCCATACATATCTCATAAAATAGTTTGTAGCAGAAACACCCTCAAAAATACCAGAAGTAATTGCAGTGGTATTATCAAGTTGCAGTGTAATTGTAGCGTCAGTAGTAACAGTACTAGCTCGCATACCTTGAAGTGTAATATAAGTACTTCTATATACTTTACTTGCTTCTGGAAGTTCTGTAGATAAATCTGGTATTGTATCCAAAGCAGTTCCTGGTTTAGCAGTTCCAAAAACACCTGTACCACAATTCACAGGAATACGAACAGTTTTTATTTGAGTTGTTGCAGTATCATCATACTCATAAGTAATGTATATTGTAACATTAACGTTTGTAAATGCAGCATTAGTAGCAGTTCCATCCATAAGGACAGATGCAGCAAATGATTTTGAAGTTCCCGTCGTCCAGTTTGCTACAAAATGAGAAGTCATATCCGCAGCGTGGAACACATATATGTCTTCACCCGATCCAGTGTAAGTATTGCTGTTTGTATGTGTTCCTGCAGTAGCACCACCAACTGAAAAATCTATTCTTCTGGTGTTGATATTACCTTGCGCTGTAGCAGTTTGCATCGCAGAAACTAATGCAATCACAGATTTAAAAGCACTCCCAGAAGGTGCTTCTGGAAGACTTATTGTTATTGATGTGAGTGCAGTAAGGGTGTTATCCACCATACTTGCCAGTACCGGCATAGTATATTCTACTGTCTTAAGTCTGGTTGCCATATTATGTCTGCTGAATTACTACGATTAAAACTGCTTTTGTAACTGTAGATGCGGATTCGACTTCAAATCCAAATACATCATTTACAGCAACCCCAGTAGTCCAACCTGTGAGAGTTGTGCTGGTTGCTCTTTGTGCAGTTGTGAGTGTTGGTTTTGCTGATGCAGTAATTGTATTTGCATTTGTGGGTATTGCTGCATTTGATTTCCATATATCAAATACTGCGGAACCAGAAGGTTCTGCAATAATCTTCCATTCAGTAATCGTTCCTGCATAAGGAACCTCAACATAACCTTTAGTTCCTGTTGTTATTACAGTTCCTCCACCATCCACAGAAACACCAACAACTCTATTTACTGTTGGAGTAATACCTTGAATACCTTGAGATCCAATAGTTCCCTGAACACCTTGAATACCTTGAGCACCTGTGGCTCCTTGAGCACCTGTAGAACCTTGAGATCCAGTGGATCCCTGAACACCTTGAATACCTTGAGCACCTGTGGTTCCTTGAGCACCTGTAGAACCTTGAGATCCAATAGTTCCCTGAACACCTTGAATACCTTGAGCACCTATAGAACCCTGAACACCTTGAATACCTTGAGCACCTGTAGAACCTTGAGATCCTATAGAACCCTGAACACCTTGAATACCTTGAGCACCTATAGAACCCTGAACACCTTGAATACCTTGAGATCCAATAGTTCCCTGAACACCTTGAATACCTTGAGGACCTGTAGATCCTTGAGCACCTGTAGATCCTTGAGCACCTGTAGAACCTTGAGATCCAATAGTTCCCTGAATACCTTGAATACCTTGAGCACCGGTAGTTCCTTGAGAACCCTGAGCACCAGTGAAACCCTGAGTACCCTGAAGTCCTTGAGTTCCTGTAGAACCTTGAGAACCAGTAGAACCTTGAGTACCCTGAAGTCCTTGAGTTCCCGTAGAACCCTGAACACCTTGAATACCTTGAGCACCTGTGGCTCCTTGAGCACCTGTAGAACCTTGAGATCCAATAGTTCCCTGAACACCTTGAATACCTTGAGAACCTACAATACCTTGAACACCTTGAGATCCTGCTCCAGTAAGTCCCTGAATGCCTTGAGTACCAACAACAACATTAGGAACTAATTCCCAACCTTCTCCATTCCATTTCCAGGTTTTAGAACCGATAGAAGTAGTAACACCTATTGTGGGATTAATTGGAAAATCAAGTGGCATTTTTACATTTCTTCTTAAGTATTATTTATTTTGACAAAGAAGTTTGAATGCAAAAACTTGGTTATCTCTATCAAGGGTCATATCGTTGATCGCGGAGTTGTAGATGAGGTTGGCCATGGTGTTGATGCGTTACAGGAAGTTTAGGCGTTGGGGAACGCAGCGCCTGGAGGTGTGAAGTTGGCGGTGTAGCGGGCGCGGTTTTTTGTCACCCGTACCTCGTCTACATGACCATTGAAGTCGCCGTTCCAATATCTCCCAACTCTGAAATTGGTTGCAGATAGCGTCCACACGGATGTATTTGCGACTGATGTGCCCGCAACCCCGTCCAGGTATGGAGTCAACGTGCCTTCGCTCCTGACAAATGCAACGTGATGCCACGTTGCCGTGGAGAATGTACCGGTGCTGCAAAGGGCGCTAGAGCCTGAGGGTGCGTTCCAGATGGACACCCTATTGGTTTGCGTCGTGTGGTTTGCGATAATCGCAAAAGCTGTGCCACTCAAAGACGCTGCACCGTTGGAGATGACACCTGCGTTAGAGTCATTAGTTACGACGTACATCCAGAACTCAATGGTGAAATCTACGTAGCAAGTAAATGCTGTCGCGTTGGATGGCGCAGTAATACTGTCGGTGGTGCCATCAAACAGCGCACTAGCGCCGCCAAACTTACTCTGGGCCGTGCTGATTTGTGCTTGGTTGTTGACGGTTATTGTAGCGTTGTATTTGCTGCTGTCTACAAAGGTTGTACTACCGTTTGTACCATCCATGTGCAGCAGGATGGCAACATCATCCCAGTAAGGGTCAAAGCGTGACAGGACTTGCTCTGATGGCGTCCAGATGCCGTTGTTTGTATAAATAGAGCGTCGCGGCTTGCCTACCAATCCGCCGTTCAATCCGATCATCAGATGATCTCCTCATAAGAAATTGTAATATCAATACCATTAGCAGCACTTGCTTGTGCTCTGATACCTACATTTTCTTCAAGGTAAAAGTAGGTTTCTTTTGTTGAAATAATTTGTGTAGCATCAGCAGGAACAGAAATTGTCTTTGCAAGGTATCTATCAGTTCCTCCTCTAATAATACTTATACTAATATCAACAGAATTTATCCCATCAACATTTGCTACGAATATACTATTGATTTTAAAAACTTTATTACTACTTCCAGTATTTGTAAGGATACCAACAATTTCTGTTGTTCCAATACCAACACTTGTTGTAATTCCAGTGATTGTTGTTGGGTTTTTAAGATTTGGTGCTGCCATATTAGAAAATCATACTCATCATTACTGAACTTATTTCTGGACTTTTATCTATATTTATAGTTCCTATTCCAGAAGAAACTGTAACTGTAGAAATACCAGTTCCCCTAAAATCAAATAAAGTAACTCCAGTCCCTACAATTCCACCGGATGTTGATATTCCTATAGATCCACCACCGCCGGTAGAATTTACAGTTACAATCCCTACAGATAGTGGAGTAACTGTAAGATTTGTACCAAAATCTATTGCCGATGCAACTCCAATATAAGAAGTACTATCATAAACATCTATTCCATCTCCGGCTTGAATTTGTTGTGGATTTGGTCCAAATTCCACCCATTGTGAACTATTTCCATCATTATAATAAAAATAAGTAATTCCATTATCTTCATCAACCCAATAATCACCATCTGTTGCAATTCCTATTGTAGGTGGAGATGATGATCGATAAACAGTAAAGTTCCCTTTAATTCCCTGGACACCTTGTGAACCAGTAGAACCCTGAATTCCTTGAATACCCTGAGAACCTGTGGTTCCTTGAATACCTTGAAGTCCTTGAGCACCGGTAGTTCCTTGGGTTCCTTGAATTCCTATGGCACCTTGAGTTCCAGTAATTCCTTGGATACCCTGAATACCCTGAAGTCCTTGAGAACCTGTGGTTCCTTGAATACCTTGAAGTCCTTGGGAACCAGATCCCTGGACACCCTGAGTACCTGTAGAACCTTGAATACCCTGAAGACCTTGAAGTCCTTGAGAACCAGTAGTTCCTTGAATACCCTGAGAGCCTTCTAATCCCTGAATTCCCTGAATACCTTGAGCACCGGTAGTTCCTTGAGTTCCTTGAGTTCCTTGAGTTCCTTGAATACCTTGAGTGCCATTAGAACCTTGAATTCCAACAACACCTTGAGTTCCAGTAATTCCTTGGATACCCTGAGCACCCGTTAATCCTTGAGGACCAACATAACCCTGAGTAATTGCAGTTCTCCAGTTTGATGGAGTGTTTCCAGAATGTACAAAATGTGCAGTTATAATTCCAGAATTTGTAGTTGCTGCATAAACTTTAGTAACAATACGATCGCTTGCAGCAATTGCAACAGGTCCAGTTAAAATTCCAAGTTGAGTTGTATATGTTGGCGTTAGTGCATTAACATCACCAGTTGTCAATAAGAACAAGAAGTCTTCATTTCCAAGATAATCTCTTATATAATTTTTAAATGTAAATGTAGTAATTCCTGCAGTGTCACTTACATATCCCCAGAAACGAACTTCATATTCTCCAGGAGGAAGTTCGGTGATACCAGGATCTCCAACTTGAGTAATAAAAGTAGCGATACCAACTTCGCCAGAGGTATCACTCACTTCCGCAATCATATCATCCTGAGGAGATCCATCAGGAATATCTGGAATTAAACTTTCATATCCAGTTATATCACTATCAATTTGAGAGAAATACCAAATACGACCAGATGCAGAAACTCCAGGAATACCAACATTTCCCTGAACTCCTTGAATACCTTGAGATCCTGAACCAGTGATACCCTGAAGACCCTGAGTTCCATCAACACCCTGAATACCTTGAAGTCCTTGAGAACCTGAACCAGTGATACCCTGAAGACCTTGAAGTCCCTGAGTTCCAGTAGAACCTTGAATACCCTGAATACCCTGAGAACCAGATCCAGTTATACCCTGCAAACCTTGAAGTCCTTGAGATCCTGTGGTTCCTTGAGTTCCCTGAGATCCTGTTCCAGTTAACCCCTGAAGACCCTGAACACCCTGTGTTCCACTAAAACCTTGAATACCTTGAAGTCCTTGAGAACCTGAACCAGTGATACCCTGAAGACCCTGAAGTCCTTGAGAACCAGTGGAACCTTGAGTTCCTTGAATTCCTTGAGCACCAGCGGAACCCTGAAGCCCTTGAATGCCCGTAGACCCCTGAATACCTTGAATTGAAATTCCCTGAATTCCTTGAAGTCCTTGAGTTCCTGTAGAACCCTGAATACCTAGAGAACCCTGAGCACCAGTGGAACCTTGAGTTCCTTGAATTCCTTGAAGTCCTTGAGTTCCTGTAGAACCTTGAGAACCAGTAGTTCCTTGAGAACCAGTGGAACCTTGAGTTCCTTGAAGTCCTTGAAGTCCTTGAAGTCCTTGAAGTCCTTGAGTTCCTGTAGAACCTTGAGAACCAGTAGTTCCTTGAGAACCAGTGGAACCTTGAGTACCCTGAAGTCCTTGAGTTCCTGTAGAACCTTGAATACCTTGAGAACCCTGAGCACCAGTGGAACCTTGAGTTCCTTGAAGTCCTTGAAGTCCTTGAAGTCCTTGAGTTCCTGTAGAACCTTGAGAACCAGTAGTTCCTTGAGAACCAGTGGAACCTTGAGTACCCTGAAGTCCTTGAGTTCCTGTAGAACCTTGAGAACCAGTAGTTCCTTGAGAACCAGTGGAACCTTGAGTTCCTTGAAGTCCTTGAAGTCCTTGAGTTCCCGTAGAACCTTGAGAACCAGTAGAACCTTGAGAACCTGTTGACCCTTGAGTACCCTGAATTCCTTGAAGTCCTTGAGTTCCTGTAGAACCCTGAATACCTAGAGAACCCTGAGCACCAGTGGAACCTTGAGTTCCTTGAATTCCTTGAAGTCCTTGAGTTCCCGTAGAACCTTGAGAACCAGTAGAACCTTGAGAACCTATTGACCCTTGAGTACCCTGAAGTCCTTGAGAACCTATAGCACCCTGAACACCTTGAAGTCCTTGAGTACCTGTAGAACCCTGAATACCTTGAGAACCAACAGAACCTTGAATTCCTTGTGCAACAAAAGCACCATCAAGACCCTGAACTCCTTGAAGACCTTGTGTTCCTTGAGATCCTATTGTTCCTTGAGTCCCTTGAGTTCCTGTTGCTCCTTGGGCACCATCTAATCCAATATATCCAGAAGTTCCTTGCGATCCAGTATTTCCTATAGTACCTTGAATACCTTGAGCACCAGTAAGACCAGTAGCCTCTCTTACAACCTTTACTGAAGGACTGTAACCAACCGTTACGTTATAATTAGTGCTTCCTATTGATACATTAGGCATTATACTCTTATACCGATACTGTTGACGTTACTAAAGCCATTCCCTCAAAGGTTCTATCTTTTTTGTTAGAAGGTGAGGTTAACAAGATATCATAATAATGTCTTCCAGAACTTAATTGACTTGTTACAGTACTTGCCATTGATAATACTACTTGGCCAGCAGTAGAAACAATTCCGACAGAAAATGGAGAAGAAGTTGTCGATTCCGGAAACTTTTTAATCTTAGCAACACCACTATATCCAGTTAAATCCAATGGACTTCCATCTGGATTGCTAATCGTGTAGACGTTTTGAAAGTCAGTACCTTTTTGAATTGTTATATTAACTGCAGGAACTGCCATTTTTCATTTACATTTTAAAGTATTTATTTAACTACCAAACTAAATATATTGATAACAAATAAGGACTACCAATGTCTAAGTCGCCAAACAAGAAGGGTAAGAAAGGACCTTCAAAGCAAAATCAAGGTAATGCGACTGCGAAAAAGGCAAAGAACGGAGGTAAAAAAAAGTGAAAACTTTTAGAGAGTTTATTTTGGAGTGTGAGTTGCTTGAAGGCATCCAACCACTTCCAAGAGAAAAAAATGTTGAGAAAAATATATAGAAAATCTAGGATAGCACATAATGCTAATGAAACTAGAAAAGAATGGGAGAAAGAGGTGGGAACTGGTTCCATCTTAGTACAAGGAAGAAGAAAAGAGGTTGCTAAAAAAGCATCCGAAATCAAAAAAATGAAAACAAAGTTGAGAACTCACGACCCTGTTGATAGTAGATTTAGAGAACTTGAAAATAGAGATAGAGGAGAAAGAAGATAAATAATAATACCTGTGTGGTTCGCATCTATCAGGTAGAAAGGGTGTCTTCGGGCACCTTTTCTTGTATAAATAGTATTGCGAACCAACACAGAGTAGAACTATGACTTCACAAAGTCCAAGAATTTACACATACAAAATTACCTTTGAAGAAGTTCCTTACTACTACTATGGAAGTAAAAAGGAAAAAGTGTTTGATGAGGAATATTTGGGTTCTCCTGTCACAAATAAATGGTGTTGGAAACTTTATACTCCAAGAAAACAGATATTAGAGATATTTGAGTATAATAATGAGGGATATATTAAAGCACAAGAAGTTGAAGGTAGATTGATAAGACCAGTTTATAATACTGATAAGTGGTGTTTAAATGCTAATTGTTTAGGGGTCTTTTCTTTAAACCATAAAAGAAAAGCAGGTATAGAAGCAAAAATTAAAAGAACTGGAATTCACGCATTTACAAAAGAAAAGAAATTTCAAGTATGTTCTAATGGTGGCATAAAATCATATGAACTAAGACTTGGAGTTCATAGTTTAACCAGTCAAGAAAAAAGCAACATAGCAAAAAGAACAAACGCACAGAAGTGGAAATGTTTAGAAACTGGTTTTATAACAAATTCAGGTTCTTTATCTAGATACCAAATAAAAAGAGGTATTGATACCTCTAAAAGAATAAGATTAGAATAAATACTTAAAACTCCAAATATATGCCTCGTGAGTTTAATACAGAACAAAGAAAACCTTGGAACGCACCGATACATAACATTCTAAAGGCAATAGATAATCACACTCAAGAGTATTTCAAGAGTGGTGATGTTTGGCATCTACAAAAAGCAGATATGTTGAGAGAATACCTTCACGAACTCAAAACTTGGATTCATCTTCAAGAGGGTAGATAAATATTTCAAAAACGATGGACTTCAAGATCAATATGGGCACATTACTTACTTCTGTTCTTGGTGCTGCTTTGATTGGTGGTTTTACTGGATTTTGGACAGTATCACAAAATACTTTAGTCAATACTAAAGATGTAGAAAAAGTCAAAGAAGAAATACAAGATCTCAAAAAAAATCAAGAAAAACAAAACGATATTCTCATTCAAATTCTACAGAACACTAAAAAATGAATGATGTAGTTTGGAGTGTAAATATATTGTTAGGTATTGGTCTCCTAGGAGTTGCTTGGGTCATTTATAAAATCTTACTTATAGCAAATGAAGAAACATCTTCTACCAATTCTGATCATTCTTCGTCTCATCACAAATGATGGGATGATGCTGGAAAATAGAAGACCAAGACCAAAGTTACAACCACCTGAAGTTATTCGTTTTATCAGAAGACCTTGTAGAAAAGGAAGGAAACTCAATGTACCAGTACAAAATAAAAAAGATCAACAGAGTGATTGATGGAGACACTGTTGATCTTGATATTGATTTGGGATTTGGAATTACTTTATCTCAAAGAGTTAGATTAAAAGGAATTGATGCGGCAGAAACTAGAACTCTGAATACAGAAGAAAAAGCAAAAGGACTTGCTGCTAAAGAATGGTTAGAAAAAGAACTCTCCCGTGAAGGAAAATGGATTATTGAAACTACAAAAGAAGACAAGTACGGAAGAATACTTGGAACTCTTTATCTTGTGGGCGATCCAGTTACTGTGAATGAGAGAATGCTGAACGAAGGTATTGCTGAACCTTATTTAATATAAGGTCCAAGTTCAGAAAAAGATAAATTATATTTACTCTGAAAACCCATACACCTTAAAGTGGTATCTATTGGATCTATCCACTTTAAGGTTACAGGCATTTTGATTACTTTTCCCCCCTTTTCCAAACTCAAAAGACCCATATCTCCAATTTGAAATTGAGATGTCATTTGCTTTATTGTAATACAAAACCCATAATCACTAATATCCAAAAGTCTTCCAATTACTTTTACTTCTCCATCAACTGAAAAAGTAACTTTAGTGAAATGATATTGATTCACTACTGTTCTTAAACTTCTGTCTATTTCCATTGTTTTTTCCAAAGGTCTCCTTCTGCTTTTCTTCTTCTTACTAAACCTGCTTCTACCTTAGTTCCTGGATTACGATAAAGATAAAGAGTATAAGGAACTTTATCCCATTCCTTATTCTTAAGAACTCTGGTTATCGTGCTAAAGTCAGGGCTTCCATAAAAATTAGCACCAAGATTATAAGCAAAGCTAAGAATTGCGCCTTGTTGATTTTCATTCATCTCACTCCAGTAGGGGATTTTTTTGAGAGCTGGAAGAAATTGATTTTCAATTTGATGTATGAATAGATCATCGGCATATTGTTGAGTAATCGTTCTTCCCATTTTAAATGGTTTTCCATCAAAATCTTTAGTGCTTCCCCATCCTATTGTAATCGGAAGATTTCCAGTATGAGGATCTTTATATGCAGTTAATATGCAATCTTCAAATTCTTTAATTAATTCTATTCCTGCAGATAAAGGAATAGAATTTATGACTTTTTTGCATCAAATGTTCTACCCCATCCAGTATTTGGACCATCTACAGTCCATCTACGAACCAAATCAGATTTCTTATACACAGCATCCTTACCATTCGTGACTGGTCCAGTATAACCATCATTTAAAGAACCATAAGGATCATTTACAACATAGTCTTCACCTTTCTTACCTTTTACTACAAGCATGTGTCCACCAGTAGGAGCAGATAAAGAACCGCGATGAAGAATACCAATAAGGACAGGTCTCCCAGCGGTAAGCTCACGATCAAGATCAGCAAAAGATAAATTTTTAACAAATCTAGAAGTAACACCATAAGATGATAAAACTTTTGTCTGAACTTCGTGACTTGTAGTATCACCGATGGCAAAAACTTTTTGAACGTAGGCATCATCGCCTTTTGCTCCTTGTAATGTGCCAGGTTTTAAATACTCTAAACACATCGCACAAGCAGATGAATTACAGGTCCTATCAGGATCCCTATAATTATCAGTCTGTGGATAAAAAGGAACAGCAAGAACTCCAGGAACTGATGGTTTTGTTCTAAAAATAAGAACCCAATTTGCAGTATCATCAATTAAATCTGGGTTCTTACTTGCAAGATCAACCTCAAGTTGCTCTACAGCAGCAACGTGTTTTGGATTATTCTCATCATAATGTTTAAAAAAGTTATGTAAATCTACTCGCATCGTTTCCGACCATACAGTAAATTTATTTATTAAAAAAGGAGGGATAAACCCTCCCCTAAATCAAACTAATTCTAGTTCCAACACAGTAGAACGAACATAACTCAAAACATTATCTGGAGTTGTTGCTTCATAAGGATCCGTATCAGCATTATCGCGTTGTCCTGCTTCAACAAATAGTTTCTCAATAATACCGTCAATTACCACAGCAGCGTAACGCCAACTGCGCTCACCGAACCCAAGGTTCGACTTATTGACAAGCATACCCATTGAACGTGTGAAGTAAGCATTTCCATCAGGGATCAGTTTTACGTTTTGAATATTTTGGTCTTGTGCCCAAGCATTCATTACAAAACCATCGTTCACAGAGATGCAATAGATTTCATCAATTCCAAGGTTCTTGAAGTCATTATACTTCTCTTCAAAACCAGGTAGTTGATAAGCACTACAGGTAGGAGTGAATGCGCCAGGAAGGGAGAAAATTACAACTCTCTTACCCTTGAACATTTCAGAAGAAGTGCGAGTTACAAACTCACCACTCTCGCGGAACACAAACTCAACGTTGGGAATTTCGTATCCTTCTTTACGCATAGTAACCTCCATCAGAACACACCGGGAATGATTTGACCGGTAGCAAGGTAAGAACCCATTGCAGCAACAATTCCAATCATTGCTGCCCAACCATTAATACGTTCAGCTTTTTCAGTAAAGAATTTTTCCATTAGTTTTCTCCTTGTAAATGTTGTTGTTTAAGTTCAGGGTTAGGTTGAGAAGGAACTACAGGGTTCCTTGATTTATTTTTGATGACGATAAAAGCATCGTTTTGATAAGTTACAGTTCCGTATGGTTTTGCCCACTTAGGATTAGCGTTTGGGTTAGTAGCAGTTCCTGTGACTGCTACACCACCAATCTCAACTACGATTTCATCATCATTAGACCATCCAAGTTTTTCAAGAGCAATTGCAAATTGCCCAAGCATATCAGCACTCATCAGTAAGTCTCGCAGAGTTTCTCCACAGAATAACTGAGAAGTACCAAAAATGCAACCCCTGTAATAGTAAAGATTAGTTCAGTCATTTAATTTCTCCAAATTTTCTGCTATGAGTTTTAATTCTTCAATTGTAGCATCATTTTTTATTTGATTTGCTCTGTGTGATATAACCCATATATTATCTGGAGTATATCCTTTTCTGCTATCAATTCTATCAAGAGAGGGTGTATATTCTCTATCACCATCAATAAGTTTTTTATTCAGTAAAGGACAGATTTCAGGTATTTTTATATCTTTTAATTGTATAGAAAATTCTAAACCTTTTTTAATAGCACGTTCTTGTGCAGACTTCCACATTCTATACTTTTTAGTATTAGATATACCTCCTACCGATGCCCTTTTGCATCCACAAGATTTAAATCTTCCACTTTTTAGTTTGCAAGATTCAACATAAACTATTTTTTCATTACCACATTCACATTTGCATTGATAGTAATTTCTTTTTCTTCCATTATTTTGCTCTAATAAAGAATGTCCAACAATAGTCAGCATCCATATTTTATCTCCAACATTAAATGTTTTATTTCTCACTCTATTATACCTACCATTTATTAAATATATTTATAATGATAGGTATAATATATTAAAATACTAATGAAATAAAAACAAATAATAATATAAGAGCAAGAGCAAAATATCCCATCAAAAAATTCCGAAGAAAAACTTCCCTGTTGCTGCATAGGAAATAATACCAGCAAGGAACCCCATCATAGCCCAACGACCGTTTGCCTTTTCTGCCTTTACTGCATAAGGTTCAATGCCGTAACGCTCAAGGTCTTCTTGCGTCATGTACATAGAGGGTTCTTTTGCCCACATATTCATTTGTCCGAATTCATTTTTTGTTACGGTCATTTTCGTTTTATTACGAATTGTTACACAATTATATAGGAAAAAGAAAGGGGCGTCAATCCCCTTTTGTCAGAATTTCTTAACTTTATAAGTATAAATGCTTACAGTTTACTGACCAATGCGGTTCACAGCGATACGTGCCTTGTTGAGAACCGAACCTGCGAGAGGAACGTAACCCAAATCATCAGCAATCATCTGTGCCTTTGTGCTCAATGCATAGTTCAGGGCACCACGGATATCATCTGCTTTAGCACCATTACCAGTCTTATAGGCAAGAACCCAAGTCAAAGTGGAGATAGGATATGCACCAGCACCAGAAGGATTTGGATTTTCACCTGCAAGGTTACTATCCAGAGTAATGCTGTTCAGAGCAGCAGCACCTGAAGCAGCAGAAGGAAGAACAAACTTACCTGCTTTATTTTGAACTGCTGCTGCCTGGAGTTTGTTTGCTTTTACAAATCCAGTATTCACATAACCAATCGCACCAGGAGTGTTACGAATGGTTCCAGCAACACCTTCGTTACCCTTACCACCAACACCAACAGGCCATTTAATTGCCTTGTTTACACCAGGACCCCAACCACCAAAAGCATCTAGAGAGTTAGTAAATGCAAAGGTAGTTCCAGAACCATCGGAACGATAAACAACACGGATAGGACCATTACCACAGTTAGGTAGTTTACTCCAGTCCTTAATACGACCAGCAAAGATATCTACGGTTTGCTTCTGAGTGAGTTTCAGGGAGCATCCAGGTTTATTATAAGCAACAGCAATCGTTCCACCCACCATAGGAATTTGAACGACACCACGCTTCACCTTTGCTGCTTCTGCGGGTTTGATGGGTTCGTCGGTTGCTCCAAAGTCAACTGTGCCCGCAAGGAATTGCCTTACACCGGCACCACTCCCGACCGATTGATAATTTACACGATTACCAGAAGTTCGTGCATAATCTTGGAACCATCGTTGGTACAAAGGCGCCGGAAATGTCGCACCGGCACCATTCAGGGTCGTGCCTGCGAGTGCAGCAGTAGGAGCAGCAAGCAGACCAATAGCAAAAATGTGTTTGAGTTTCATAAAAAGTGAATAACTACAAAGAAATTCTAAAAGAGATAAAAGTAAAAATCAACTAAGAGAAGGTTAAGGTTTTAATTACCTGATATTAATAGGTTGTCCTTCACCTTCAGGAAGTTTGACCTTGAACTCTTGAAGTTGATTTACTTCACCTTCAGGAAGTCCAATCTGTCCTGGAAGTTGTTTATCATAAGTGGAAGTAATATCAATTACTTGGTCCATAATAAACTTTTGTTTTCTGTAACTTCTATTGTTAGTATCAAATTCATACATCATAATAGCATCTTTTTCTTCGCCACAATGAGCGATTACTCTTCCAGTAGATTTATCAGTTACTACCCAATAATCGTACATATAAATTCTCCAAAGAAAAAGGGAGGATTTCTCCTCCCTCAAAGTTATCAGAACGTGAACTTCGTTTGAATAACACCACCCCACTTGGAGGCATTATCATTCAGACGTTGGTTGTCACTTGCATAGAAGATTGCAGGAGTGATGCTGATGTTGTCCGAAACTTGATACTTGTAGAAGATTTCAAGCATCGTTGCATCCTCAAGGTCTTCGCCCGTAGGTGCTTGACCAACAGCAATACCAGCAGAGTTACCCTTAGCAAACACATCGGACCACTGGAGACCAGCGAACCAGGATTGACTATCGGTAGCAGCACTCTCAGTACCACTTACAGTGTTCCAACCGTAAGAAGCAGAGATTGAAGGAACCCAACCCGATTGAGTGGGTTGCCAGTATGCGTTGATAGCATAACCGTTAGAAGTCTGACCAGGAACCAGAGTGCCAGAAGCACCATTCAGACCGTTGTAAGTGCGAACACGAGTGCCTTCAGTACCATAACGATAACCAAAAGCAGCACCCCAGTTCTTACCACGATAACCGATTTGTGCCAGAGTATTCAGAGCACCGGTCTCATCAAAGACACCAGTATCGCTATTATCGCCATTTTGAGCAACGTAGTTTACACCAGCAACGAGACCAGTCTTACCTTGACTCCAGAGAGCACCGAAACCAGCACCAGTTGCCTTGTTATAGACACCAGGAGCACCAGCAACAGCAAAGAAGTCCAGAACTTCTGACTTGTATGCAGAAGGAATCCACGCCATTTCGGTATTACGAACTTTAGCACCAGCAGTCAGGGTTGCTTTGTTGTTCAGAACAGGGAATGAATAGTAGAGACGATCAATCACTACGTTATCGCCAATATCCGATTGAGTATTGTCTGCCTTGTCAAGTTTGAACAGGGAAGAAGAAGAACCAAAAGGATCAGCACTGAAGTTTGAAGAACGCAGACGAGTACGGAGCAGATCCTTACCAGCAAACGAAGTATCAAAGTTCAGACGAACATCATAGTTGAAGGCAGTGTTGCCATTCTGAGTACCTGCCTTGGTATCATAACCAGGAACGCCACCCAGAACGAAGGTTGCTTCACCACGCAGTTTGGTAGTGGTAGAGAACTGAGTTGCTTCCAGTTGACCGATACGTGCCTCAGCAGCATCAACACGACCACGAAGAACAGCAAGTTCTTGTGCGAATTCTGCCTGAAGACGCTTCAGTTCATCGGTAACTTCGGTTACACGATCCAGGCAAGCATTCAGCAGTGCTGCTGCTTCATAACGAGTCATCGACTGACCACCAACAAAGGTGCCATTAGGATAACCAGCAACACAACCATAACGCTCAACAAGATTGGAGAGTGCCTGATATGCCCAATCAGTAGGCTTTACATCAGAAAATTGTGAGACACTCGTAACCTGTTCGGAAGAATATTGGTTGACTGCTGCAATATTAAGATCTGCCGCATTCGCAGCAACAGGAGCAACCATTCCCAGAGCAACAGGTGCAAGCATCAGTTGTTTGAGTTTCATAAGTTTGTTTTATTTTGTACTATAGGACAAATGTTAAGAATTACAACTGAATTCTTAAGTACTTATTTAGTATAGAGGAGACTTGAAAGGTTGTCAAGAGTTTTTTTGACTTGATGGTTCGGTTATCCTGCCAAGGTAAGGATCATAGTCCATATACTCTTTAATATCAATCTGAGCCCCATTTTGCTGCCAAAACTCACTCAACGCATTGAAATTTGCCTTATGATAAATGTCAACGTGTTCGGGATGGATAGACGATCCAAGTTCAATCCTATACAAAAGAAGAGGGATTGAATAAGTATTGCCAGAATTATAAATTAAATCATCTGCAACTGGACGAGGTTTGACACCATTATCAAGTTTATACTTATCACCACGAACGTGAAATTTTAAAAGTTTTTCTGCGTGATGTCTATTAATTAAATAACAAGCTGTCGAAAAATCATTAACAAATCTCTTATGCAATTTAACGTGAATATCTCCAGTACAAATAATTGCAATTTGAACTACGTCCCAATCATATGGAATATGTGCATAAAAATCTGACCAGGTAAAGTTCCAATACTTTACAAGATCAAGATTACAATCATCTTCCATAATAATCGCATATGGACTATTAGAAGTTTCATACCAATGTTTAATTGCCTTTAAGTGAGAAGTAATACAACCAACCTCACCGGAAGACATCATATCAGGATACTTTCCCTTAATAATATCACTCAAATCGTCTTCTCTACCATCATAAGCAGAAATGCGAGTATAGTTTTCAATTTCCCAATACTTGAATTGGTCTTCCATATATTGTCGTCTCTCTGTTTGACCATCAAGATTTAAGTAATATATTGGACCAATATTTTTGAGTTTATATGTTGATTTATTTTTATCAATCAGGTCATTCATAAAATTATCCAATCTGAACAATAGAGATCTTTAGTGTCCTTATCAGCATACACTGGACCAAACCACATTTGAGGTGAGATTACTTTTTTGTTTGGATTTGAAATTAACCAAGATCCCCACCAACTCAAAGAACTATTAGCAATAATAGCATGAGAACATAGAGACATCAAACATAAGTCAGCATATGGAGTATAAGATCCATCGGGATATTTATCCACCGGTTCAGAAACAAAAAATCTATCTCCACTAAAAAATTCTTGTTCCTTAACCCATTCTGGAGAATCTGAAAAGACAATTACTGGTTGATCATCATCAAATTCTTGAAGGGCTCTTTCATAATATTCCACTGGTTGAACAGGGTGTTGGTCAGAACAATTCACATAAGCCCATTTAAATCCACGAGGATCAACAAGATTTGGATCTCCGCGACGAACATGAAGCATGATAGGTTCTTGTCCCTCAAAATTACTCATCATTTCTTTACAGGGTTCAAGATGCTCATCATGAAAGGTAAAATCTTTACGAATATCATCCGAAATATGTTTGAAATATTTTTCAGATTGGAAAAATCCATGAAGACTTACATTATCGGGACACTGTTCAAAAAGTTCTTCATTAAAATGAAAAAACCTTTCCTGAACATATCCAAAGTCATCTCTAACTCCTATGTTTTCTTCCTTTACAGATTCCAATTTAAAACACTTATGAAGACTATAATTTTCAATACCACTTCTATGGAAGGGAGGAATACACCAATCATATCCATGCTTAGCAGCAATACCTCTCAGTGCAGCATACTCAAACATCTGATTACCAAGTCTTCCCAGATTTCCAATCTGATTAAATGCCAACATATTTTTTAAGATACTCTTGTTTTGAATAATATTCTTTGAGATGTTCTTTATCCATTCTCTGAATTTTTTCCCATTCATTCATATTAGATTGCATATATGGATTACTAAACCAGGAGTTATGTCCCCTTGCATGTTCTAAATGATAAACGACATCATTAATTCTACCAACATTATAGTCTAATGTTGTAAATCTGTAAAATCTTTCTTTATCTTCAGGTGCATATGCTTTGAAGTTTTCATTCTCCATTCCACCATCAATATAAACTTGACGATTAAAGAATTGTGCCCAACCAAAGTCTGATGTGGAAGTGGAGGAATTATTATCAAGAATTGAATAATCTGAGGTTTGCAGGAACTCAGAAACAATTTGATCGGTAGCTTTTACTTGCTTCTGATACACTCCTTGCCCATAAGGATAAATTACGTCATGTGTATGATGAAGTATGGACTGATATGCTTCATGATAAGAATCTAAAGGAAGTAATACATCACAATCATAATTGACTACAATTTCAGTTTTTGCTTCCATGATCATTTCATTCAACACTCTTTGCCTATGAAATAAGCGATCATCGCTTCTTTCAAATATGTGATTAACTTTTACTTCTTCATCAAGAATATCTTTTAAAATTGGAAGTGCATCTTTCCGAAAAACTGATTCAGAATCTACTTCTTTAATAATGATATTAGTATCAAAATTCTCAATCAGAAATGCTGTTGTAGTAATAACATTCCGAAGGCGATCAGAAGATTCTATGCGGATAGGAATGATGAATGTTGCTTCTTTTAGATCAATTTTCATCTGGATACTTTCTTCCATTTCTACAAAAATTAATATGCTTCGTCTCTACATAATCAAGTTCACTTTGGTTTATTAGCCACCCGCCTTCAGAATGTTCTATAAATCCATCATATTGAATTCCACTAGAACTTGTACGGTTTTCATGCTCTCTATTTGCGATTAAAATATCGGGAATAATTTTTGGCATTCCATATTCCATTCTCATTCGATGATACAATTCTGTGTCAATGAGTAATTTTATATTTTCATCCATATCCATTTGATATCCATTTAGAAATGCAACACAAGAAGGACTTCCTAAAAGATTTCTACCCTCAAGCATCATATCAGTCCACTTTGGAATACAATCACGATATTTCTCTATACCATCCTTAGTATGAGTAAATCCATGAAACATCCATTTGCAATTTGTTTCATCGAAGGTATTCTTAATTTTTTCAAGTGCAAAATTATCAACGAATAAATCATCCTGATATATTAATTTAAGAATTCTTCCTTCTGCATTTTGAAGAGCACAATTTGTATTTGGTGCTTGATATCCTCTACCGTTAGGATTTTTAATGTAGGTAATTTCAAATTCTTTTTCTGTTGTTTGGCAAAAGTTTAGAATATCATCATTTTTACTATGATCCGAAATAACAATATCAAAATCTTGGAAGGTTTGTGTAGAAAGTGAATCAAATAGTTCGGAAAGAAATCTGACACCATCACCTTTAAATTCATAGGTTGGAATACATACGGAAATTTCAGACATTAAGATACTCCCAACGATCAACCTTAATATCTTTAGGATCTTCCCCATTTACACCAAACCAAAGGTTTGGAGCAATTACATTATCGGATCCAGATAACCATGCTCCCCACCAGGAAAAAGTAGAGTTTGCAATGATGTGATAGTTGCACATTGACATCATACACATATCGGTAATATTATCACCACCTTCCGATATTAAGAAACGGTCGTCGCTAAAAAATTCTTGTTCATTACACCATTTTGGATCATCAGAAAATACAAGAACTGGAAGATCCTTATCAAGTTTTTCTAAAGCATTATTATAATAACTTAATGGCAATACTGGATGAAATTCTGATTTGACCAAATAATCTGACCTACGAATATGCAAAGAAATTGCTTGTTTGTTTGGAATTATTTGATCAAAGATATCTTTACACATATTCCAAACATCATCTCGCCAAATAAAATCTTGACGAATTTGATTATCTATATGTTTAAAATATTTTTCTGTTTGAAAATAACCATAAAGATTAATATTGTCTTGGCAGTTATCAAACAAATCTTGGTCAAAAGTAAAACTTGACTCTTTTCTATAAGGTGCGGGAAGTAACTTAATAAACTTAACTGAAGGAAGTTTAAATGCCATAAAAAGTTTATGTTGATCTTCTTCATCAACAAACTCTTCATCAGTTAAAGGTCCAGGCGGAATGCACCAGTCATATCCATGCTTGGCCGCAATACCCCTCAACGCGGCATATTGGAACATTTGATTTCCAAAACGACCATTTTTTCCCAAGTGATTGTAACCGATCATAATACTGTACCATATGGAAGATGAAAATGAAATCCAAAAGGAATAATTCCTTGTGTTTCTGGAATAGGTTTTTCATGAGAAAATTTAGCAGCAACCTCTACAGGAGCAAATTTACACCCATGTTTCTCATATATATGCCTATTATGAACACATATATTTCCGTCTTCTGCAAAGTTATTTGCGTTCATATGCTTATAAAAATTTCCTTGATTTACATCCCATTCAACACATTCATATTTTGGGACATCTAAAAGTTTTTTACTTCTTAGACTAAATCCTCCATTACCAACTCTCTGATGATTTCCGAACGGATCTATATATGCACTTTCAGAATACTCCCAAGGGGCACCAATATAATCATACTGCAACCAATTATCATCCCATTTATCGGGGTTAATTACAAATCCATCGGCTTGAATTAGTAAGCAATGGTTAGTATCAACATGATTTGCAAGATTATAGATACAATAATAACTATAATCATTAATATTTTTAATTTTATAACACTCTGAGTATTCTATAAAACTAGGGAGGTCTTTTGGTTTCTCATGAGTGACTAATTTAACAGATCCAAAATTAATTTTTTCCACGCTTTTCTTGAATGCAAAATAAGTCTGCGGCAAATTAATAGATGATATGCATATCAAAGTAACATCTGGCAAATTAATCATCATTTTCTATCGAGCTATAAACCATTTTATCATAAAATTCATTTAAATCAAGTTTTTTAATATTAAATTCTTGCATATTATCAAATAGAAATTGATTAGATAATAGAAAGTTCTCATCAATGTCAGAGTACTTTTCTACAAAAAGAACAGGATAATCTTTAAACAGTTCTTCCAAATAAGGATGTCTTTTCATAACAGGAACTCTTTTCATATAAAGAACTTCCCAATTCCTATGACAATCTATAGCATTTCCAATTGGGCATATCATAAATTTAGATTTTCTTAAATTGAAAAGGTATGTAAAATAATCAACATTTCCATTTTCAACTTTAACCCATGGTTTATCAAAAAATAATTCTTTAATTCCTCCTCTTTCTTCTGGATTAGTATTTACACTATGATTTACATATAGAAGATTTTCGGATTTAACAGGTTCATTATTTTGAATAAAAGAAAGTAATATTTCCATTCTATTATCATTTAAGTTTGTTCTTCTTTGAACTCCATATGGAATTGGTCGAACTTTTCCACCATAACTTATTGCATTTACTGCATTAATACTTAAAACATTTTTAGGTATCTTATCGAAAATAAAATCGTCAATTGGAGTGTCTTCCAAATTTGTAAAAATTATAAACTTTTTATTCGGAAATTTAGAACATAAATCCAAAAGATCACTTTCTTTCATTAGAGAATCTACATAAATTTTATCATTTGGTTTTAAATTTTTTATTTCTCTATTATATAACCTAATATTATCAATAAACAAAGTCATATAATCTTTATTTGACAATAATACTTTCTCTGCAAATTCCAAATTAAGAAGATTTGCTGGTTTCATAAAATGTGTATATATTTTACTAAAACTTCCGGATTGTTCGCCAAAAGAATAATCACACAAATTAGAAAGTTCTATCCCTTCAATTAGTTTCACTTTTTTTCAAAACAGATATGTAGTAACCATTATGCCAATCACTATTCTCCATAGTGTTGTTTTCTGGGGGGTAAGAATCATCTTCGGTTGTTTTAATCTCAAAAGAATAGACAATATCCAAATTTAATTCTTCTATAGCCTTAATTGTACCTTCTCTAACTTTCTTCCAGTTCCAATCATCACAAATAAAAATAAATTCATCATCTAGTGCAGATTGTGGGAAGCAAAGGCCATCATAATGGTCCTGCTCATTATGAGGTCCGTCAAATAGGTATACATTATATTTTCCAATATCATTATAATCAATATTTCTAAAATCACCCTCTACAAAAGTAATATCAATATCTTCACATTTTTCTACACATTTTTGCACATTTTCGCAGAAAATGTTTTTTGGGCCCCCAAATTCAGACCAATTATCTACACAATATGATATAACATTATTATTATAAATTGCAGAACAAGAAGTAGAACCTTTCCAGCATCCAATTTCAAGATACCTTGGATTTTCTATCTGACTGATTAAATTATTAATAAAGTGTCTGTATTTTTTTCCAGACATTCCATTCATTTCAATTATCCACTGGGGAATTTTACTCTCTTCTTGTAAGAGAATTTTTTTAATTAAAGAAGCATATTTATTCTCTTCAGTTTCAAATTCTTTTACAAACACATCGTATCCATTAGAATCTTTATTAAGTTCTATCATAATCGATTAATTCTCTCTTTTAATTTTATAAATTTTTTTGATTCTTCAATAATAGAATTGGTATCCTTCAGTTCATAAGTTATTCCATAATTATATCCGTTTTCAATAAAAAAATCAACAAGATTTATATAAAAAGAATAATTGTCAATGGGCACCAAATCTTTTTCGGAAAAATGAATATGTTTTATGTAATTTTTATATTTTTTATAAGTATCTTGTATATTTTTATGTTCTAATATTAAATTATGAGTATCTATCATAGTTTTAATATTAGAAAAGTTTTTTATATCCTCAACAATTTCATCTATTGTAAAATAATACTCTCCACCATAATAAGAAGAATTTGGTTCTACACATAAAATAATATTATGTAGTTTTAATTTAACATCAACATCCTCAAACACTTTCAAAAGATTATCTTTATTTCCAGTTCTCAAAGATGGAGATCCCAAAACAATAATCTTAACTCCACATTCATTGCACCTATCAATAATAAAATTCAATTGTTTTAAAGTAGAAATATAGTCATCAAAAGTTTTTACATTTGATCCATAAAATATCGACTGGGTTGAATAATATCCAATATCAATTTTTGAAAACACAGTTTCAACATAATCATACTTTGTTAGATGGGGTTTAATAAGTTCTTCATCCTTTAAACTCCACGATAAATTACTAATTCCGAACTTCATAAACAAATTTTTTTATTTGATTTAAGACAATATCTTTATCACAAACATATCCCGATGAAAAATGTTTAGTTTTCCAATCATATCTTACTAAGTCATTTCTTGCTTTCAGTTTAAATTCAGGAAATACGTTTGCGACTAATTCTTCAGTATATATTGGTTCAGTAAATAAATTAAAAATATCAGATTTTGGATTTTTTATAATTAAACTTTTAATATCATCCTCAAGGTTTTCCAAATTATACCATTGATAATATGAGTTTAAATTAATACTATCAATTCTATTATTATTCAATAGATCATATATAATATTTTTCTTTAAAAATTTTCCAAAAAGTGCAGGTAATCTAAAAATATAACAATTTTCATATGATATAAATTGTTTTATTAAATACTCAAATAGCAACCTGTTTGATCCGTAATTCAATCCAGAAAAATTAGGACAATAATCTTCATCTACATTTATAGGAGAATCTGAATATACATCTATTGTGGAAAAAAGAAAAATATTTTTATATCTTTTTTTCGAAAGATAAGAAATGATAAAATTAATATTTGCAAAATCCTTTTCTATATTTTGATTTATAAACCATTTTGTTGCAGGTAAGCAACTGAGATACAAATCACAACCATCAACACATAAATCAATATCTTTAATATTTTTACTATTAAACTCATAATCAAAATTTATTTTCTGTTTTAAATTTTGTCCTATAAGTCCAGTATTGCCAACAAGTATTTTCATAAGTTTTTAATATAGTCCTCTATAAAATATATTCCTTGTATTTTTCCAGTGAAACAACTAATGATGTTATCAGTATGCCTAATTAATGGAACTCTACTCTCTGAAAGATTTTTAATTTTGTACTTAATAGATTTAGTATATGAGTGATATTTAAAATTATCTAGAAAATTAGTATAGTATCTTGATACTCTAAATTCCATTCTATCTCTTATTACCTCTATTGGAAGATTTTCTTGAGGGGTAAATTCAACATCAGTGAGAGAATATAAATTTTTATCTAAATCATATGGATAAATTGACATCAATTTACCATCAACAAATGTTAAGGCATCAAATTCAGTATCTTGTGTCTTTTCATATAACAAAACTGTACAATTTTCCGAAAACGTATTTTCTATTATTGGAAGGAAATTATTATTTGTAGCATTGATTATTAGATCATAATTCCTTTGTAACGTGGGCAAATCACTTTCAGAAATATTTTCATACTTAATTACATCTTTCAACTCTTCTATGAAATATTTTTTTGATTTTGTTGGATTAATATACTTTTCTTTGACTAAAATACTTCCTTCAACATTTTTTAATGTTTGAAGATCAACTACTTGATGAGTATTGAAATCATCAAATATTTTTAAATATGTATTGAAATCAATTAAAGAATCATTTAAAGGCACTGAATATACATTTTTTTCAACATTCTCAATAAGAAAAAAATAATCATTATAAAATCTATCGAATGTCTCCTTGCAAAGATTTCTAGTGCTATAACTTCTACTATAATGATATCCTAAATGCAATCTATTTTGATTAAAAAAAGAAGTCTCAGAAAAAACGTTATTTCTTTCATAGAGAACAACTTGATTATTTTTTTTCAACCTAGTTGCCAAGTGACATCCTACCCACCCAGCTCCAATTATTGCGATTTTCATTATAAATCAATTTCCATCCAAGGTTTAACAAACCAATTAGATTTTGATTTATATAAATCTAATGTTGGATGATATTCTATTCTTCTTTGAATACCAGTACCATACCAATCTTGATCTTGAATAATGTTCCATTCTTCATCAGATATGTGAAGATTGTATCTATCAGTAGGACTGTCTTGAAGTTTATATAGCATATAATCTTCCATTTCTATCCCCCTCTGTTTCCACATTTGCAAACACTCTCTCGAATAATCTGTATTTTTTATATCTAAAAGTCTTTGCTTATGCTTTAACAAATAAGAATACTTATAAGAACCTATGCTCATTGAAGGATGTCTTCTTAAAGCTATTTTTTCTGGATTATTTTCTGGCATATTGTACAAAAGGTTTTTGAAATTTTTTCCAACTCTACAAGTATCATGAATATTAAACCAATAATCAGACTCTAACTCATACTCAACAATATCAATTAATCCAGTATATTCTAATGAATTTTGATTTGTAAAAATATGAGTATAGTTTTCTTTTTGAAGAACTGTCCTTTTATCATATCCACCTTCAATAACAAAAATATTTTCAGAATCAATACCAGATTCTAATAATGACTGTACAACTATTGGTATTGTTTTTTCGCTAAAAGTTTTTGTGCTATTTACGCAGATATTAATCTTAGTCATTAGAGTACTTTTACTGCAAAAATCAGATCATCATATCTATGATCTCCATACATATTTTTCATATGTCTAAGATCAACTTTCTCAATCTCATATTGTTTATTGATATTCATTTGATTAACTTTTTCTTCAAGGGATGAAAACCACTCTTCATCTTGAACGTCCTCTATCAAGAATAGTCCCCCAGACTTAACCTTAGGTAAGTAATAATGTATGGCATCAATTTGACTTTCTAAGGTATGAGGACCATCATCCAAAAATATATCTAAATCTGGAATTTTATCTGCAGATTCTTGAGTATATGCATTTGCAAAGTGATATTCTACTCCTTCAATTTCTTTAAATTGTTCAAATAAAGCAGATTGGTCAACATCAATACCAATTATCTTTTCACAATTCGTAAAATATTCTGCCCATAATTTAATAGATCCTCCACCACGAATTCCTATTTCTAAAAATGTTATTTTTTCATCTTTATATTTAAGAAATTCTTTATCATAGTATCCTTTTACATAACAATGAACTGAATTTTTATCGGTGCTTGGATTTAAATCAAATTTTTCAATAATATTACACAATTCGCCAATAGTTTGTGTTCTCATTAGATATAATCTCCTTTCATCGTTTCAAAAATTTTCGAAATACCTTCTTGTATACTTGTTTTCGGAATCCACCATTTAAGGATAAAAGAATCAGCTGAGTTTCTTTTATCCATTTGAACAGAATCTTTTTCTTTAGAAGGTTGAACTTTTACGTTAAATTTATCAGTGAGGTGAAATTGACCAGCAATTATATGTGCAATATCAATAATTTTTGTGGAATTAAAACTTGTAATATGAAGATTGTCTTCCGAAGTAAAATCATCATATTTTTTCATAATAGTTTCAAGTGCATCACAACAATCTTCTGCGTAAAGAAATTCTCTTTCTTCTTGCCCATCAGTAAGCATATCAATAATTCCAGTTTCAAATCCCTTACGAATGAAATCAGTAATTACATGTGCTTTATCGTTATTTTTTTCAACACCATAAACATTCCAAAACTTAACAATCAATCCGTTTAATGATTTTGTATAAAGTTCACCAACATTCTTAAGAACGCCATAAGGAGAATAACTCATATTACTCATTTGAGATGATGCAAATACAAATCTCCTATTATATTTTTTAAGAAGTCCAAAAGCATTTGCCATTAAACGTGTATTGTTGTCAATAAACTGAAATGTGTGCTGATACTTTTTAAGATATCGAGATCCACCAACATCAAACGCAAGAAAAAATACAAAATCACAATCACTTATAACTTTTTCAAGTTCTTGATTTGGAATAATTGTCATATCTTGTTGTGGACAATTAACCACATCAAATTCATTTACATCATAACCTTTATTTTTGAGATATTCAGTTAAATATGCACCGATCTGTCCAGCAGATCCAAGAATAGTTACTTTCATTTATTTTTAATTTGCTCCACAATCCAATTATAGGTTTTACGAATACCCTCTTCTAGAGTTTGCGAATAATCCCATCCTAGTTTTTCGCGGATTAAATCGTTGTTTGAATTACGACCACGAACACCAAGAGGGGCATCAAGAATATGTTGCTTCTCTACTATTTTACCAGCAACTCTTGCAGCAGTATCTACAAGTTGATTGATACTAACCATTTCTTCTGAACCAATATTTACAGGTCCAATAAAGTCTGATTCCATCATTCTACGGGTTGCTTCGATACATTCATCAATATACAAGAAGGAACGAGTTTGTAGACCATCTCCCCACACCTCGATGGTTCCACCTTCCTCTGAAAGGTAAGCAACTTTACGGCAAATTGCTGCAGGTGCCTTCTCTCTACCACCTTCCCAGGTTCCCTCTGGTCCGAAGATGTTATGATAACGAGCAACCCTAACAGGAATACCATAATTCCTATGATAGGCAAAATAGAGGCGTTCTGAGAAGAGTTTTTCCCAACCATATTCGGAATCTGGGTTAGCAGGATAAGCAGACTCTTCACGACAATCTGGATTGTCTGGATCTAATTGATTATGCTCTGGATACATACATGCAGATCCAGAATAAAAAATCTTAGTCTTATTTACACCTTTGAAATCGTTAAGTTGTCTTTGTGCTTCGAGGACATTGAGATTGATAGTAACAGAATTATGCATAATATCGGCATCATTTTCGCCGGTAAAAACAAAACCAGCACCACCCATATCTGCAGCGAACTGATAGATCTCATCAAAAGGTTCAAGATATTTTGATGCTACAAAATGATAAAAATTTCCAAGATATCCTTTAAACTGAATTACCCTTTCAACAAAGTTCATGTCTCTCAGGTCTCCCTGAATGAACTCATTTGCCTCAGTCTCAGAGTACTCTGGAAGCTTAAGATCTACACCACGAACCCAGTAACCTTCTGCTCTCAGTCTTTTTACCATATGGCTTCCAATAAAACCACCAGCACCAAGTACGAGTGCTGTCTTCTTATAATCACTCATAGATTAATAAAATTCTCTTAGTATATAGTATACTAAAAAAGGTGGGTTTATGCAACCCACCTCCATGTGCTCAGGCTCGCCACCAATTCTTTGACTGGAAATTGGAAACCAGGCGGAGAAAGAATTCCCCATCCGCACCACTTGCTCTTGAGAGAAGCAAGAAACTCATAAGGGGTCAAATTGACTCCACCACTCAGTTTTAACTAACTGAGAAAAGTTGTACTACTTTTGATATCTCGGAAATACCAAAGAAAGCACATAGGAATAATACATCCCAAAGTTTAAGTTTAATAGCAAAAGGTACTGTGAGTAATCCCCCAACAACTTTTAACATTAAACCGTATTTAAAATCTCCCCACAACATAGTTTGATAACCAATTATGAGGAGAAGATTTCCAAGATATCTTAAGATACTTGTCTTGGACATAAGGGGTTTGCTCCCGACCAGTACTTTTAAAGTCTCTCCGTGACTATTTAATCATGATCTCTTACATAACAAGGAACACGATCTGGATCTAACCATTTAGCGTATTCTATGTCTTCCATTGCAAGAGAGCATTGCATACTATTATCAAACAAATAAATGTCGTACCAGCGTTTTGTATAGTAATTCTGCTTTTGCAGACGATAATCTGGTTTACCATTTATCTCAAGAATACCTGCTTCTATAAAGCGATATCCTTCTCGTTCAAGAAGAACTTTAGTCTTCATGCAACCTCAACGGACTCAAGATCAGCAGCTACGTATTCCATAAGCATTTCATAATCATCCAAAGGATCACCAGAGAACACTACACCTTCGTTTTCATAGTAACGACGAACCTTTTTATAAAGTTTCGGATT
>Ga0208784_1000244_pt1 | contig 28103 bp, 30 predicted proteins | sample DEB19_08_DNA_FD_184531 | JGI IMG/M metagenome (GOLD analysis project Ga0208784, IMG submission 184531) | Aqueous microbial communities from the Delaware River and Bay under freshwater to marine salinity gradient to study organic matter... | ecosystem: Environmental > Aquatic > Marine > Coastal ... | reverse complement strand
CCCATAGATTAACCCTTAGTTAAGCGAATGCTTAATGTTTACGCGTAAAAATAAGGGGATCAAATGAACAAGGCCCAGTTCATCGCTTATCTAGCACCACAATTTGGTGATAGTAAGAAGGAAGCTGCTCGCGCCGTAGAGGTTGTTTTTGATGCGATTGTTCGCAACATCTCTAAGGGTGATGATGTAATGATTAATGATTTCGGTAAGTTTAAGAAAGTAGATCGTCCAGCACGTAAGGGACGTAATCCATTTACCGGAGAGTCAATCCAAATTAAAGCAAGCAAGAAAGTTCGCTTTTTGCCTGCAAAGGGTTTGAAAGAGGTAATCTCTGGCGCCCGTAAATTAGGTGCAGCACCAACACCTCCAGCTAAGGCAGCACCTGCAAAGGCTGCAAAGAAAGTTGGTAAGGCAAAGAAGGTTGCTCGCAAAGTAGTAAAGAAAGCGAAGAAGTCAAAGCGTCGCTAATTAAGTAATTAAGAAACGGGATCTCATGCGTGGGATCCCGTTTTTTTACGCTCATTTATACCCATTTCCCGTATTGGTCGTAGAATTGCACGGTGTCAACTGAGTTGAAGATTTCATACGCGCCTCCAACAGGAAAACCACTTGGTGTTACAGCTTGGTTTAGATTCGGCGCAACATTGGTTCGACCACTACTTAATCTCATTGCAAAGCGGGATTGGCGGGGAGCAGAAAATCTGCCAAAGAGTGGGGTGAGTTGAAGATTTCATACGCGCCTCCAACAGGAAAACCACTTGGTGTTACAGCTTGGTTTAGATTCGGCGCAACATTGGTTCGACCACTACTTAATCTCATTGCAAAGCGGGATTGGCGGGGAGCGGAAAATCTGCCAAAGAGTGGGGCTGCGATTGTGGTCTGCAATCACATTTCATATATGGACCCACTGCTTTTTACCCACTTTCTTTATGACAATGGCAGAGCTCCAAGATATTTAGGCAAAGCTTCCTTATTTAAACTACCGGTTATTGGCAAAGTATTACTCGGTGCAGGGCAAATTCCAGTCGAGCGAGAGAGTGCAGTAGCCTCCCAATCTTTACAACATGCAGTTGCTTTTTTAAAAGCAGGTCACTTATTAGGTGTTTACCCAGAAGGCACCTTAACTAGAGATGAAAATTACTGGCCAATGAAGGCAAAGACTGGAATTGCTCGTCTTGCCATTTTGTCGCAGGTACCAGTTATTCCTTGTGCGCAATGGGGAGCACAGAAAATTCTGCCGGCTTATAGCAAGAAGCCAAAATTATTCCCACGAACTAAAGTGACAGTTGTAGCTGGTGAGCCACTTAATTTTTCAAAGTGGGCTGGCCGAGCTGAAGATCCAGTTGCGCTTCAGGAGGCAACCGCTTACGTGATGAGCGCGATAACTAAATTATTAGAAAACATTCGAGGTGAGATTGCGCCTAGTGAAGTATTTGATCCAAAAAAATCAGCCTTACCAAGAATCGGTAATTTTAAAAAGGATGACAAATGAAAAAAGTTGCAGTTCTTGGATCAGGTGCGTGGGGAACCACCTTAGGTCAGGTAATGGTGGACTCCGGACAACAGGTATTAATCTGGGGAAGAAATAAAAAAGTGGTGCGGGAAATTAACCGCCGTCACTCAAATCGAAGATTCTTAAAGGGAATTGATTTACCAAAAGAGTTGAAGGCCACGACTGATATTAAGGCAGTGCTTGAGTTTGCGGATGTGATTTTATTAGCCATTCCTTCCCAAACCTTGCGTGAGAATTTGGATTCATGGAAGAGCTTTTTCCCGAGAGATTTACCAGTAATTAGTACCTTAAAGGGAATTGAGGTCCAAACTCAACTTCGAATGACTGAGGTCGCTGGGGAGGTACTTGGTATTGATAAATCTCAATTTGGGTTAATCACTGGTCCAAACTTGGCAAATGAAATCATTATGCGCCAGCCAGCGGGTGCGGTAGCGGCCTCGGAGAATCCAGCAAATATTGAAATCATGCAGGATATGTTTTCGACAAATTACTTCCGAATTTATCCATCAGATGATTTAGTTGGTTGTGAATTTGCAGGCGCAGCAAAGAGTGTGATTGCACTTGCAGTAGGTATTGCAGTTGGTATGGGTTATGGCGAAAACACTCAAGGATTAATGATTACCCGCGGTCTTTCTGAGGTTGCTCGGCTTGGTGGTGCTTACGGTGCTAATCCACTTACATTCTTAGGACTTGCTGGAATTGGCGACTTGGTAGCAAGTGCGCAATCACCACTTTCAAGAAATAGAAGTTTTGGTGAGGTTCTTGGTAAATCAGGTTCAATCACAAAAGCCAGAGCTCAGGTAGTAAAAACAGTTGAAGGAGTTTATTCAGCTGGTGCGATGCTGGAACTAGCTCACCGTGTTGGTGTTGAGGTGCCAATTATCGAGGCTGTCTCTGATGTAGTTGCCGGTACTTTGAATCCAAAGGATGCAATGACCCGATTAATGACTGTGAGCATTAAGGCTGAAATTTGATGAATAAAGCACGAGTTGCAATTATTTGCGGTGGCAAAGTGTTGAGGTGCCAATTATCGAGGCTGTCTCTGATGTAGTTGCCGGTACTTTGAATCCAAAGGATGCAATGACCCGATTAATGACTGTGAGTATTAAGGCTGAAATTTGATGAGTAAAGCACGGGTTGCAATTATTTGCGGTGGCAAAAGTAGTGAACATGAGATTTCATGTGTATCTGCAAATGGCATTTTAAATTCAATTGATCGAAATTTATTTGAGCCAGTTTTAATAGGTATTACCAAAAGCGGTAAGTGGCTACTACTTCCAGATGATACAAATTTTGCAATTATCAATGGCGCACTTCCTACCGTGCCTGAATCTGGTGTTGAGATCAGTATTACCAGTCAAGGGTTATTTTCAGGCGGTAAAGCTTTAGCAATTGATATTGCATTTCCAATCTTGCATGGTCCATATGGTGAAGATGGAACTATTCAAGGACTCTTTGAAATGATTGCAATTTCCTATGTTGGCTCTGGTGTACTTGCAAGTGCTGTAAGTATGGATAAATCTTATGCAAAGCCAATCTTTGCCGCTGCTGGCTTAAAAGTTGCCCCTGGGATTGTGGTTACATCTGGCGATTTTGAATTGCCAAGTAATCTAACCTTTCCATTATTTGTTAAGCCAGCCCGAAGTGGCTCAAGTCGGGGTACCACAAAGGTTAAGCAGGAATCAGAGCTAGCTGCAGCAGTTAACAACGCTCTTGAATTTGATACCAAAGTTATTATTGAACAAAGCGTGGTTGGTAAAGAAATTGAGTGCGCCGTATTACAAGCAGATGGAAAGTTAACCGTTTCCCAAGCGGGACAAATTCTTTTATCCGACAAGTTTGAATTTTATGACTTTCAAGCAAAGTATTTAGATAATTCCATGCAACTAGTTGTGCCAGCAGATCTACCTGCTGGGATAGAGGCAAAAATCCAACAAGCCGCTTTAGTAGCATTTAAGGCAGCTGGTTGTGAAGGTTTAGCACGGATTGATTTCTTCTATTCAGATCAAGGTGAAATCATCATTAATGAAATCAACACTATGCCTGGCTTTACACCAACCTCTGTTTATCCAAAATTAATCGAAAAAAGTGGGATCAGCTATCAGCAGTTAATTACAAAATTAATTCAAACAGCTCAAAATCGATCGCTTAGTATCACCCGTTAGTAATTATGGACGGGGTATTGGAAAAATTAGCAGTTAAACGGGTAGTAGCTGCAAAGGAAAAGTTTGGTATCTCTGGTCAAATCAAGGTGTTAACTGAAACTGCAAAAAGTGCAGCAGAGGCTGCCGCAGGGCTAGGAATCGAAGTTGGGCAGATTGCCTCCTCGATAATCTTTAAACTGCCAAACAATTCACCATTATTAGTAATTACCTCTGGCCGACATCGTGTTGATACTGAGTTGGTTGCAGGTAATTTAGGCATTGAAAAATTAGAGCGAGTTGATGCTGATTATGTAAAAGAAAATTCAGGTTTTTCAATTGGTGGCGTAGCGCCAATTGGGTGGATCAACGCTCCTTCTATAACTTTGATCGATGAAGCACTAAATGATTACGATGTTATCTGGGCGGCAGCCGGGCACCCGCATGCGGTCTTTCCTACTAGTTACAGTGAATTGTTGGGTTGCACAGGAGCAAAATCGATGATGGTTGGTATGGTGTCTAAATGAACATTAATAAATCAAGATTGTTTGAATGGTTAGGTGTTGTTACTGCGATCGTCTATTCATTACTTGTTGCGGCCAACATTGGAGCTGAGTTTATTGGCTTTACCCTGTTACTGGCCTCCTCTGCATTCATTGGAATTTGGGCATTCTTAGGTAAGCACAAGGGAATATTGTTTTTGCAATTCTTTTACGCAACAGCTGGAGTAATTGGAATGATTCGCTGGTTTTAGTGCGAATTTTAAGTAGGCAAGATTTTCCAACCGATCGAAAAGCTTTCTTAAAAGATTTTATCTCTGGTATAACTGTGGCAATTGTTGCTCTGCCGCTTGCAATTGGATTTGGTATTACATCAGGAATGAGTGCGGCGGCTGGTATTTCAACTGCAATTATTGCTGGATTTATTGCTGGCCTATTAGGTGGCTCACGGTTTCAAGTTAGTGGACCAACTGGTGCAATGACAGTAGTGCTAATTCCGGTAATCCATAATTACGGAATTGTCGCAATCCCAACCTTAGGATTTATGGCTGGTGCCATGGTCTTACTTATGGCACTTTTTAAACTTGGAAATCTGATTAAAAAAGTACCAATACCAGTTGTCGAAGGCTTTACTGTTGGAATTGCACTTGTTATCTCACTGCAACAAATTCCCTACGCGCTGGGAGTGTCCAAAGGGCAAGGGGAGCGAACTTTAGAGATAGCAGCAAATACAATTCAATCTGCACTTGATATTGGACTTAAGTGGCAAACAATATTGGTGGTAGCAGTAACTTTACTTATTAAGTTTAATATCGTGCGAATAGTGGAATCATTTAAGATGAAAATGTATTTTCCAGCTAGTTTTTCAGCCTTATTTTTGACTACCTTGATAGTTAATGCCTTTGATATGGATGTTAGCTTTATTGGTGATATTCCAAGAAATGTTTCCACATATACCTCACCATTTTTAGATAGTGGTGATTACCTAAGTTTGCTTCTTCCAGCATTTTCGATAGCAATTTTGGTCGCCATAGAATCATTACTTTCAGCCAGGGTTGCAGATGAGGTTGCAGATGACATTTCCAATACACCTCTCGATAAACAATTTAGACCTAATCAGGAGTTGTTTGGTCAGGGCAGCGCAACAGCTGTGGCATCAATCTTTGGTGGGATGCCAGCAACAGGGGCGATAGCGCGCACTAATGTGAATGTTCGGTCTGGGGCAATTACTCGCGTTTCAGCGATGGTTCATTCAATTTTCTTACTTCTTATTGTGGTTTTCCTTGCGCCGATTTTTTCTCGCATACCAAGTGCTGCGATTGCAGGAGTTTTAATTGGAACAAGTTTTAGGATATTTAATAAAGCATCTATGCTTGAAATTTTCAGATCATCCAAAAGGAATATATTTATATACATCATTACTGCTTTAGTTACAGTCAGTATTGATTTAATCTGGGGAATTGCGGTAGGAATTGCTCTCTATCTAATTATTAATCAGTTTAAGAGAGCAATTACTACTAAAATTTTTAGAAAGTAGTTACTGGACAGGTAAGAGTTCTAGTTATGCCAGGAACACCTTGCACCTTTGCCAATACTGTTCGACCTAAATCTTCCATGCTGGCAGATTCGGCTCGCATGATTACATCGTATGGGCCGGTAACTCCTTCAGCGATGGTTACCCCGGCAATGGCAGATACAGCTTTGGCAACACTTGAAGCCTTGCCAACTTCAGTTTGAATCAAAATATAAGCCTGGACAGACATTTGTAGCCTTTCAATTTACATTTACCAGTTCAACAATGAACGGTCGTGATATTAAAGGGTAGCCTATAGCGAGTTAATTGGGGAGTGCCATTGATTGAATCAGAAGCTGGGTTGATAGAGCGCTTGCGCGATCTATTTCACACCTCATTTGAAAATGGGGTTGAGGTTGGAATTGGTGATGATGGTGCGGTTATTGCTGCCAATAACAATAAATTAGTAGCAACTGTAGACATGGCAGTGGAGGAGATCCACTTTAAAAGAGAGTGGTCCACACCCTTCCAAATTGGCGCAAAGTTAACTACCGCAAACTTAGCTGATCTTTTTGCCATGGGATCAACGCCGAAATACTTACTTGTGGCTGCTGCGATAACAGAGGTCAATAACTCCCAAACTGTTACCGATCTTGCAAATGGGATTAGATCAGTTGCTGACAAGTTTAAAGTTTCTGTAATTGGTGGGGATTTAAGCAAGGCTGAAAAAATGAGCCTAAGCATCACCGCGCTCGGTGAGCTAACTGGCAAAGCGATAACAAGAGATGGTGCAAAGGTCGGTGATCTGGTTTACCTAAGTGCACTGCCAGGTTTATCCGCCGCAGGTCTAGCGATTCTAACTAGAGGACTTAACCGACCAAAATATGTTGTTGAGGCACACCTAAATCCAAAATTAGTGGCTCCAAATAAATTAATGAAGGTTGCGAACGCGATGTGTGACATAAGTGATGGCTTAGTTACTGATGCAGGAAATATCGCAAGAGCATCGGGGGTGAATTTAGAGCTAAGTAAAGAGCTACTGCAGAAATCAGATGATTACAAAGATCTTGCCGAACTTGCTACTGAATTAGGTGAGGATGTTTTTGATTGGATACTAACTGGGGGTGAGGATCATTTCTTCTTAACTACAGTCTCGGCCGATAAAGCCAGTGATGATCTTGGCTTATTAGTTGGAAAGGTTGAAGCCGGAAGTGGTGTTGTGAATTTAGATGGTAAAGCGATTACAAAGGCTGGATACCAGCACTTTTAATTAACGAGAGACTTTTCCAGCCTTCAAGCAGGAGGCGCAAACATTCTTACGCTTTGTTTGACCATTGATAATGGTGCGAATCTTTTGAATATTTGGATTCCAACGACGGCGAGTAGCGCGCTTTGAGTGTGAGACGTTATTGCCAAAGCTAGGTGCTTTGCCACAGATATCGCATACTGAAGACACTTTACGTACTCCCTTGTAATTGGTTTAACTCACTTAATAGAGGCGAAAGATTACCTTGCCAGGGTATTAATTGGCTAATCCAGTGGGTAATTACGCACAGATAGCCACCGGGCGTTAGATACTTCCACTATGGCCACTCTTTCAACCCGATTAACAAATATCGTGGGCGACCGAACAGCGCAGGTCTTAGAGAAATCTTTTGGCATAACCACTGTAAATGAATTACTTCGGCACTATCCACGCAGGTATGTAGTTCGAGGTGAATTAACTGATATTTCAACCTTGGTTGCCGATGATGAGGTAACAATTTTGGCAGAGATTGAAGCGGTAAAGCTTCGACGTGCAAATGGTAAAAATATTCTTGAAGTAGTAGTCACCGATGGCAGCGCGAATTTATCCTTAACTTTCTTCAACCAAGCCTGGCGCGAGAAGGATTTAAGAGCAGGAAGAGTTGGCCTATTTGCTGGCAAAGTTGGAGTATTTAAAGGTAGGCGTCAGTTGGCTCACCCAGATTATCAACTGATTCCAGATGGCGATGATGTAGATGCGGCGGTAGCTGAGTTTGCTGGGAAGTATTTACCGGTCTATCCAGCAACTGGAAAATTACCTTCCTGGAAGATCATGCAGTGCATGAAATTAGCAATTGATTCGCTCGATGATTTACCAGATTACCTACCTGCCCAGATCACTGAACAGTTTAAGTATCCATCATTGAAAAAAGCATTTTTAGATATTCACCAACCACCTGATTTAGAAAGTGCTGAAAATGCTAGGCAGCGCCTAACATTTGATGAAGCGCTGCTGTTGCAATTACTACTGGTGCAACGTCGAGCAGAGATAACCAAATTGAGCACCAAATCTAGAACTCCAAATACTCCGAAATTGGTTACAGCCTTTGAGAAGAAATTGCCATTTAAATACACAGCCGGGCAAATTGAGGTTAATTCTCAAATTGAAAAAGATTTATCAAATAAATACCCGATGCACCGCTTATTGCAAGGTGAGGTTGGCTCAGGAAAAACAGTGGTTGCACTTCGTGCCATGCTCTCAGTGGTTGACTCATCTGGCCAGGCGGCATTACTTGCGCCAACTGAAGTTTTAGCGCAACAGCACTATCGAACAATTACTAAAATTTTAGGCGAGTTAGCACAGGCTGGAACTTTACAGGCTGGTGAGATTGGTACCCAGGTTGAATTATTAACTGGATCATTATCTACCGCTGAGAAAAAAGAGATTCATGCCAAATTAGCAACAGGTCAAACTGGGATAGTTATTGGCACACATGCATTAATTTCAGATGGTGTTGCGTTTGATGATCTTGGGTTAGTAATAGTTGATGAGCAACATCGATTTGGTGTTGAGCAACGAGATGCACTGCGTATGAAAGCAAAACAGCCACCTCACCTGTTGGTTATGACTGCAACGCCAATTCCAAGAACTGTGGCAATGACTGTCTTTGGTGATTTAGATATATCAACCCTAAAAGAGTTGCCAAGTGGGCGAGTTGCAATCACAACTCATGTAATTCCAGTACTAGAGAAACCACACTTCTTAGATCGGGCATGGCAACGGGTGAAAGAGGAGGTGGCTAAAGGCCATCAGGTTTATATCGTTGCCCCAAGAATTGCTAATCCAAATAAGAAGTTAACTGAGCGAGAGATTGCTGCTGCTTTATTGCTAGGGGAGGAGCTATTAGACAATGAAGAGATGGTGGCAGTTGAGGAGTTAGCGCCGCAATTAGCAAGTGGCGCACTTTCTGGCTTAAAGATTGCAGTTTTGCATGGAAAACAATCTAGTGAAGTTAAGGATCAAACAATGGCAGCCTTTGCTGCGGGTCAAATACAAGTTTTGATTGCAACTACAGTCATTGAGGTGGGCGTGGATGTGCCAAATGCTTCAATGATGGTAATCATGGATGCTGATCGATTTGGCGTATCTCAACTTCATCAATTACGTGGTCGAGTTGGCAGAGGAAGTGCACCTGGTCTTTGTTTATTGGTAAGTAGCGCGCAGGAGGATTCACCTTCAATGCAACGATTAAATTCAGTCGCTGCCACCTTAGATGGTTTTGAATTAGCCAGAATATGGTTTTGAATTAGCCAGAATAGATTTGGAACAGCGCAAAGAGGGTGATGTGCTTGGTAGATCACAATCTGGTGGTAAATCCCACCTTCGCTTACTTAGAGTTTTGCGAGATGAAAATCTAATTGATCAAGCACGTGAGGTTGCGGTGAAAATTTTGAAAACAGATCCAGAGCTTAGTAATTTGCCTGAGTTAAATGCTGAGGTTGAAAAACTTAAATTAGATGAGGCGGCGAGATTTATGGATAAATCATGAGCATGCGAATAATTGCCGGTCTTGGTAAAGGCAGAAAGTTGTTTTCACCTCCCTCAATAACTAGGCCAACCTCAGATCGAGCCCGTGAGGGATTGTTTTCATCATTAACCTCAACATTTTCAACATTGGATGGATTACATTTCTTAGATCTTTACGCTGGCTCTGGTGCAGTTGGTGTCGAAGCCCTTTCCCGAGGTGCAGCACTCGTTGAGGCGATTGAGAGTAATTCAGTTAGCGCCCAAGTTTGTGAAGACAATTTTGCGCTAATCTCTAAATTAGAAGGTGTTGGTAAATTTAAAGTTCATGCTAAAACAGTATTTGAATTCTTAAACCATACCGCCAGTAAGCCGTATGAAATTATTTATATAGATCCACCTTATGAGGTTGATAATCTTGAGGTTGAGAAAATACTTAAAAAGATTTTAGTACTTGGATTACTTAGTAAATTCGGCGTGGTGGCAATAGAGCGAGATGCAAAGGCTAAATCTTTCACCTGGCCTGATGGATTATCTGAGTTAAAGGTTCGCTCATATGGCGCTGGTGCTATTCACTATGGCGTCTTAACTGAGCGCATTGGCTAAAGAAAATGGCTAACTGCGCAATAAGTTGCTAGCGTTTTACTCATGAGACGCGTTGTTTGTCCAGGTTCTTTTGATCCAATTACTAATGGTCACCTAGATATTATCGCTAGAGCCTGCACCTTATTTGATGAGGTTGTTATTGCCCTAGATATTATCGCTAGAGCCTGCACCTTATTTGATGAGGTTGTTATTGCAGTATTGGTTAATCAAACCAAAAGTTCATTGTTCACAGTGGATGAGCGAATTGCCATGATCAAGGAGGTAACTGCCAGATACAGCAATGTAAAGGTTGATTCATGGAGTGGTTTATTGGTTGATTACTGTCGAACAAATAAGATTCCAACAATAGTTAAAGGTTTAAGAGCAGTAAGTGATTTTGATTATGAACTGCAAATGAGCCAAGTAAATCTACAATTGCAAGGGGTCGAGACCTTGTTTATGTCTACTGCACCATCTCATTCATTTTTGTCATCCTCATTGGTGAAGGAGATAGCAAGTTATGGTGGCGATGTTTCAGCTTATATGCCCGCTGCTATCGTTGATAAGTTAAAATCTAGAGTCAAGCGGAGGGATTAGCGATGGATGTTATTGAGAATTTAGAGGCCGCAATTGCTGCTGTAGAAGAGGCTCGATCAGTTCCGCTATCTGCATCCTGTGTTTTAAACCGTGGCGAAATGTTGCAGTTACTTGATCAAATCAAACTTTCATTTCCAAATGATCTAGCCAAAGCAATTTCGATTCTTAGAGACAAAGATATGATTTTAGAAAATGCTCACACCCAAGCTGATGGAATCATTGCGCAAGCCAGGGATGAAGTCGCTCGTTTGGTTGAGCAAACCACCATTGTTTCAAATGCACGAAAAGAGGCAACGCGAATTCTTGCTGAGGCTAATGCGGATGGCAAAAAGAATCGTGAAGAGATTGATGAGTATGTAGATGCCAGATTGGCAACTCTTGAGGTAATTTTGAATAAAACCTTAGATGTAATTAGCAAAGGTAGAGATCAATTAGGTGGAGTTGAAACCAAACACGCACTCTCTGATTTAAATAAGTAGTTTGATGGCACGTTCAATTTATATCTTTAATACCCATGACCTGCCTCATCGGGCCGGTGAGATGCGGGAGCATCAATTAGATTTAAAGATTCCAGAGCCAGTTGGTGTTGATCTGCTCTCGGTAAAGCCAGGTGAAGTCATTGAGGTTGATCTACGCCTGCAATCAGTCGATGAAGGAGTTCTTGCTACCGCTCGAGTAATGGCCACCGCAACCGGTGAGTGCACAAGGTGTCTAAAGCCAATTACTTGGCCCATTGATGAAAACTTTACTGAGCTCTATTACTACGAACTTGCTACTGGCAAGCGAGGATCTAAATCTAAATCCGGTAAGGATGAGGAGATTGATTTAGAGGAGGATGATTTAAGTTTTATGGTTGGCGATGATATTGATCTAGAACCGGCAATTCGCGATGCAGTTATTTTAAATTTGGCGGTCAATCCACTTTGTACTGAGGATTGCCCAGGTCTTGAAGAAAAGCAGGGGCAAAGTTGGGCGTATTTGTCAGCAGAGCAAGAACAAACCCCCGCCGATCAAAGATGGGCTGCCCTGAAGGATTTCCCGCTTAAAAACTAATCGTTTTTACAAGATCCAACTTTTCGTAGATAATTCTCATCTTGCGCAAAGCGCAGTTATATAAGGAGTAATGATCATGCCAGTACCAAAGCGAAAAATGTCGCGAGCACGCACTCGCTCTCGTCGTAGCATGTGGAAGACAACTCCTGCTCACTTGGCAACATGTGAACAATGCCAACAACCAAAGTTGCAACACACAGCCTGTCCAACCTGCGGAACTTATAACCGTCGCCAGGTTTTAGAGGTCTGATCTGTACTCTGACCTAACCGAGCAACTCGGAATATCGGTTAAGGAAGAGTTGCTTGAACTTGCATTAACCCATCGTTCCTTTTCATATGAGGCAGGTGGCATTCCAACTAATGAGCGCTTAGAGTTTTTAGGCGATTCAGTTTTAGGTTTGGTAGTTACCGATGAACTTTATAAAAGATGAACTTTATAAAAGATTCCCTGACTTAGATGAAAGCAGATTAAGTCCACTTAGATCTGGCGTAGTAAATATGCGAGCCCTAGCGCAAATTGCCCGTGATTTAAAATTGGGTGAGCATCTTCGAATTGGCAAGGGTGAAGAGGCAACTAATGGTCGAGATAAAAACTCGATCCTTGCAGATTCTTTAGAAGCTTTAGTTGGTGCAATTTATCTTCAATATGATTACACAAAGACGGCGGAAATAGTTTTAAAGTGGATGCAGCCATCATTAAGTTCAGTTTCTACCTTAGGTGCAGCACTTGATGGCAAAACTGCATTACAAGAAATTGCCGCTACCTTGAATTTGTCAGCACCTGAATATGAAATTACTGAATCTGGTCCAGACCATGATAAAAGTTTTGTTGCAATAGCAATTGTCGGTGGCGAGAAATTTCCAAGCGGTGAGGGAAAGAGCAAGCGCGAGGCTGAACAATCTGCAGCTAAGTTAGCTCATGAAGTATTAAGTAGTAGAGTTAACAAGAAGTAAAAAATCTGAGCGCGTAATGCCAGAGTTGCCTGAGGTTGAAACTGTTCGAAGCGGACTTGAAAAATATGTGGTTGGTAAGAGAATTTCTACCGCGCAAACCTTTCACCCGCGAACTGTTAAGCCAGGCTCAATTGCCCCACTATCTGCTGCAGTTGATTCAAAGATTCAAGCAGTTAAACGTCGCGGAAAATTTCTATGGCTAGAGCTAGATCGCGATTTCACCTTAGTGGCACACCTTGGTATGAGCGGTCAGCTACTTGTACAACCATCAACTGCGCCAATTCAGACCCATATGCGAGCGAGATTGTCATTAGCTGGCCGGCTAGGCAAAGGCAAGGATGAAATTAGATTCATTGACCAGCGAACCTTTGGTTGGCTTTCCATTGAAGAGCAAAACAACGGTATACCTAGATGTGTTGAACATATTGCTTTTGATCCATTTGAGACTGAGTTTGATATAAAGCAGGTTGTTGCCAAAATCAAATTGAAAAAATGTGCAATTAAGCCTGCCATTCTCAATCAAGAGGTGATAAGTGGAGTTGGAAATATTTATGCCGATGAGGCGCTCTGGCGAGCAAAAATACATCCAGAAGTAATTTGCGAGGATTTATCAGAGGCAGAGATTAAGAAAGTAATTACATCTGCAATCTCGGTAATGAAATCAGCCATAAAAGCTGGTGGTACATCATTTGATCAGCAGTACAAAAATGTAAATGGCGAAAGTGGATATTTCTCAAGGTCATTGAAGGTATATGGCCGTGAGGGTGAAAAATGTTCACGATGTGGCAGCACTATCCACAGAATTGCCTTTGCCAATCGCTCATCCCATTTTTGCCCGCGTTGCCAAGGGTAAGTAGCCCAGATTTTCGGCAGTTTTTAGATAGGTTTGCGCCTATGAGGGCGAAGCTATGTATCTAAAGAGTATGAATCTAAAAGGGTTCAAATCCTTTGCCTCCTCGACCACCTTAAATTTTGAGCAGGGCATTACTTGCGTGGTTGGCCCCAATGGATCTGGTAAATCAAATGTGGTTGACGCACTCTCTTGGGTAATGGGAGAACAAGGGGCAAAATCTTTACGTGGCGGAAAGATGGAAGATGTAATTTTTGCTGGCACCTCTGGTCGTGCACCCCTAGGCCGTGCTGAAGTTTCAGTAACAATTGATAATGCAGATGGTGTTCTACCAATTGATTTTTCTGAAGTAACAATCACTCGTGTTTTATTTAGAAATGGTTCATCTGAGTATTTATTAAATGGTGAAACGACAAGATTATTGGATATTCAAGAGTTGCTCAGTGATAGCGGTATTGGTCGGGAAATGCATGTGATTGTTGGACAAGGTCAATTAGATGCCATCTTGCTGGCAAATCCAGAGGAGCGTCGAGCATTTATTGAAGAAGCTGCAGGTGTTTTAAAACACCGCAAGCGAAAAGAAAAAGCAATACGAAAATTAGATTCAATGCAAACTAACCTTGCTCGAATTCAAGATCTCACAGTTGAGCTTCGGCGCCAATTAAGACCGCTAGGCAAGCAGGCTGAGGTAGCAAGAAAAGCTTCAGTCATTCAATCAGATGTTAGAGATTCAAAGCTCCGCTTACTAGCTGATGACCTGACTCGGATGAGATCTGAGATGGAGGTTGAAGTTGCTGATGAAAATGTCTTGCGTGAGCGAAAAGAGCAGGTGGAACGAGAGCTAAACACTGCAAGATCACGTGAGATTGAGTTAGATGCGATTGCTGCAAGTGAGAATCCACAATTAATTGCTGCTCAAGAAAACTTTTATCGATTAACTGCCCAACGCGAACAAATTCGTGGCGTTCAGAATTTATCCTCTGAGCGAGCCAGATTCTTAGCCGAAGAGGCAGAAGAAGCTAAAGCAATTGGTCGAGATCCAAAGGCATTAGAGGATGAAGCATTAGTTTTAAGACAAGAGGAGTCAACACTTGCTTCGCAGGTTAAAACTTCACAAGAACAATTACAAGTAGATTCAAATTCATTAAAGGCAATTGAGGAGCAGCTAGCATTAGAAGAAAATCGCGTTTCTGCTTCACTACGAGCGATTGCAGATCAACGTGAAGGAACTGCAAGGCAAGAAGGTCATATAAATGGACTTCGATCAAGAATTGATGCCACCACTGGCGAGATAACTCGATTAACCACTGCCAAAGATTCCGCTGAAGGCAGACTACGAGGTTATCGTGAAAGTTTTGCATTAATTGAAACTCAAATTTCATCTCTAACGGCAACAGAGCCAGGCCTGGATAATCAATTTAATAAATTAAAGGGTGATTTAAAGTCTGCAGAAGCAGAGTTAAAGGTGTTAACAGATAAGTTGCAATCTACTGAAAAATTGAGAGCTGGCTCACTTGGAAGATTAACTGCATTCACTGAAATAACAGAGTTGGTGGCCGCATCACAGAATGCCATGGTGGCCGCATCACAGAATGCCAATTTAATTGAGAAAATTTCGGTGTTAACATCTAATTGCGAGGCCGAAGTCTCAAAGGTTTCAGCAGATTGTGATCGCATTAAGTTTGAATTGACCACTTCACAAAGCGGTTTTGATGCAATCAACCGCGAGTATGAGATAGCACTTTCTAAGTTAAATGATTCAGATGCCGCTATGACTGGATTGGCAGAGCAATTAGCGGTTGCGGGCCAGAATGTTAAGAACACAGGTGAGGAGTTAGATCGCTTAATCTCTGCTCTGGATGCAGCAAATGAACAGCGCACCTTTGATGAACGAGATCTAGCTGCTGCTATTGCCCAATTTGAGTCACATCAAACTCCACTAGAACCAGATTTAACCCACCTAGAAGATTTAAGGTCGCAGGTTTCTAGTGCTCGCTCAAAAGAGGTAGAAGCAAGATTAAGCCTGCGCACAATCGAAGAGCGGCGAGATGCTATTGCACAGCGGGCGATTGCATTGGAAAACCAAGCAAGTACTGAACGAGATGCAGCTTCAAAATCAATTTCTCGCAGAGAGAATCGAGCTCAGGCTGCCATTACTGCACAAGAAATAGCGGACACTGCATATGAGGCATTAATTCAAATTGAATCTTCGATTTCAAAAGCTGGTGCAGAGCGTGAGCGACTTGAGAAATCACGATCTGATCGAGAGGGTGAGATTTTAAGTTTAAGAACTATTGGTAGAGAGTTGGCAATTGAGCTAGAAAGACTAACCTCCAGTGTTCACAAAGATGAGATTGCACGTGCCGAACAGAGATTGAGAATTGAGCAACTTGAAAGCAAAGCAGTGGAGGAGTTAGGTGTTGATGTCTCAACTCTTTTAACTGAATATGGACCAAGTAATGATGTACCGACATTTTATGAAAATGAGCAAGGTGAATTTGTGCCTGGAGATCTAATCCCATACCGTAGAGATCAACAAGAAAAACGTTTAGCACAAGCCGAGCGCTCACTTACCTTACTTGGCAAGATTAATCCGTTAGCCCTTGAGGAGTACTCATCTCTTGAAGAGCGGTTACGTTATTTGGCGGAGCAATTAGAGGATTTGAAGAAAACTAAAAAAGATTTGCTAGACATTATCAAAGAGGTGGATGATCGGGTACAACAGATATTCACTCAAGCATATGAAGATACAGCCCGCGAATTTGAACTTGTATTTGCTCGACTATTTCCTGGTGGTGATGGAAAGCTAATTCTTACTAACCCTTCAGATATGTTGACATCAGGCGTTGATGTAGAAGCTCGGCCACCTGGCAAACGAGTTAAGCGACTTTCACTTCTATCAGGTGGTGAGCGATCACTCGTAGCTGTGGCTTTGTTAATTGCGATATTTAAAGCAAGACCTTCTCCATTTTATGTAATGGATGAGGTTGAGGCCGCACTTGATGATACAAACCTGGGAAGATTATTAGGTGTCTTTGAAGAGTTACGCGAAAAATCACAGCTAATTATTATCACCCACCAAAAGCGGACTATGGAGATTGCTGATGCACTCTATGGTGTGACTATGCGCGGTGATGGTGTTAGCGAAGTAATATCACAGCGAATTCGTGAAGTTGACGCAGTTTCTTAAAAAGTAGATGAGTTTATTTAAACGATTATTCAATGCAGTTAGATCTGGCTCAGTTTCTAATGAGCAGTGGGATGAGATTCGAAGCAATTTAATCTCAGCTGATCTTGGCGTAAGGCTAGTTGATCAAGTTATTGCAGAGGCGAAGTTGGCAAAGCCTGAGAATGCACAGCAATCAATTACAAAAGTGATTGGGCCATGGCTAAGTAGTAAAGATAGGGCAACGGCTAAGAATTCGGATCGGGTAACCACCATATTGGTTGTTGGGGTTAATGGAACGGGTAAAACCACTTCAACTGCAAAGCTAGCTAATTTAATTAAGAATGAAGGAAATAGTGTTTTGTTGGCAGCAGCTGACACCTTTCGCGCAGCTGCTGTTGATCAATTGCAAACTTGGGCGAAGCGAGTAGATGTAGAGGTTGTAAGTGGGGCAGCAAATGGTGATCCTGCAGCTGTGGCATTTTCAGCAATTACCAAGGCTAAATCTGAAAATTACGACTATCTTCTTGTGGACACCGCTGGCAGATTACACACTAAAGAAAATTTGATGCAGGAATTGGGAAAAGTTATTAGAGTTATCGAAAAGCACTCACCTGTTGATGAAATTTTATTGGTAGTAGATGCCACCACTGGGCAAAATGGAATTAATCAAGCAAAGGTTTTTATTGAGGCAGCTGGTGTGACTGGATTTATTCTCACTAAATTAGATGGTTCGGCAAAGGGTGGGATAGGCCTTGCGATTGAGAAGGAGTTTGGTTTGCCGATTAAGTTTATTGGCACTGGGGAACAGATCTCAGACTTTGCCCCCTTTGATCCCGAGCATTACATTGCCTCTTTATTTGATTAAGTAACATACTTTTAACAATTGCATTAAAACTGTCACCAGTTGGAAACTTAAAAAACCACCTGATTTAACCCGCTCAAGTCAGAGTATGGCCATCTCAATGGCGAGGTTTCCCACGATATGAAGACTGTGAAAGCAGTTATTGGTAATTGGAGATCAAATGGCAGAAGTAGTTTTAAATACTGGTGATACTGCTTGGGTATTAGCGAGCACTGCATTAGTACTTTTGATGACACCAGGTTTAGCTCTTTTTTATGGTGGCATGGTTCGTGCTAAAAGTGTTTTGAATATGATGTTAATGTCAATGGTAACAATTGGCATCGTTAGCGTGTTGTGGGTTATCTATGGATTCAAATTAGCCTTTGGCTATGAAGCAAACTCCCAATGGTATGGAGAAATATCTCTATCCGGTTTGGGTAGTGCGGTAAATGAGTTAACTAATAATGGTGGCGTGTATCCGATTCCATTACTAGCATTCGCTGCTTTCCAACTTATGTTTGCAATTATTACTCCAGCTTTGATATCTGGTGCAATTGCAGATAGAACTAAGTTCACTGCATGGGCAGTTTTTGTAACAGTCTGGGTGACATTGGTTTATTTCCCAGTCGCACACTGGGTCTTTGCATTTGGGAATAAGGTTGGCGAAACGGTAACGGGCGCAGGATTCTTAGCAGCCAGAGGTGTGCAAGATTTTGCAGGCGGTACAGCGGTTCATATAAATGCTGGCGCAGCTGGTCTTGCAATGGCAATCATTCTTGGTAGGCGAGTGGGATGGCGACGAGAATCAATGCGACCACACTCATTGCCATTGGTATTAATTGGCGCTGGTTTACTTTGGTTTGGTTGGTTTGGATTTAATGCCGGATCAGCATTGGGAGCAAATGGCACCGCAGCTTTGGCCTTATTAAACACTCAAGTTGCAACCGCAGCCGCAGCATTGGGATGGCTTCTTGTTGAAAAAATTCGAGATGGTCACCCAACATCATTAGGTGTTGCATCCGGAGCAGTTGCCGGCTTAGTTGCCATTACGCCAGCATGCGCATTTGTCGCACCATGGGCAGCAGTAGTAATTGGTTTAATTGCAGGAATCTTATGTGCACTTGCAGTTGGCCTTAAATATCTATTTAACTTTGATGACTCACTTGATGTGGTTGGCGTTCACTTAGTTGGTGGATTATGGGGTTGCTTATCACTTGGCTTCTTTGGAAGCAGCGCAGTCAATAGTCTTGGCTTAGATGGCATCTTCTATGGTGGTGGCGCCACATTGCTTGGCAAACAGGCATTTGGAGCTTTTTTTGTTTTAACTTACTCCTTCATCGTCACTTTGATAATTGGCTTTGCAATCGATAAGACGATTGGGCTTAGAGTTAAAGAGGAAGCCGAAATTTCTGGAATTGATTACGATCAACATGCAGAAACTGGCTATGAATTAACCAATAGTTCAAGAGGGGGTTTTAGTTCATGAAACTGATTACTGCAATTATTAAGCCACAAAAACTAGATGCAGTTAAAGAGGCGTTAGTTTCGCAAGGCATAACCGGTATGACGGTCTCCGAGGCTAAAGGTTTTGGGCGACAACTTGGCCTTACTGAGGTTTATCGTGGAACCCAATACAAGGTGGATCTAATACCGAAAATAAGGTTGGAAGTATTGGTAAGTTCTAAAGTTGCAGATAAAGCAATAGAAATTATTGTCAATGCTGCCAGGACCGGAAGTATTGGCGATGGCAAAGTATGGGCAACAGCTGTTGATTCAGTAACTCGGGTTCGGACTGGTGAAAGTGGTGAAGAGGCAATCTAAATAAAATGTAAGATGCCTCCATGTTTGAAGCGCTCGGCCAGAGATTTACATCATTATTCTCTGGCCTGCGCGGCAAAGTTTCGCAGGCGCAGTTAGTTGAATTTTCATCTGATATAAAAAATGCCCTTCTTGATTCAGATGTCGCCCTTGAAGTTGCTGATAAATTCTCAAAACAGGTACTTGAGGAATTTAACAATCAAGCAGAATTGATAAATAAAAGCACAAATCCATCCCAAAAAATCTTTGAAATTGTCAACCTACAGTTAACTCAAATATTAGGTGGATCAGAACGCAGACTTAAGTATGCAAAAGTAGCGCCAACCATAATTTTGTTAACAGGTTTGCAGGGCGCAGGCAAGACTTCACTTGCCGGCAAACTAGCCAACCACTTAAAGTTGCAAGGCAACACACCTGTATTAGTTGCGGCAGATTTACAAAGGCCTAACGCAGTTAATCAACTTCAAGTAGTAGGTGAATCATCCAAAATTCCAGTCTTTGCACCTGAGCCTGGTAACGGAGTTGGCGATCCCATTTCAGTTGCAAAAGCAGGAGTCAAGTTTGCAAAAGAAAAGTTACATAATTTTGTAATTATTGATACAGCTGGAAGAACTGGTGTTGATCAAGAGTTGATGAATCAGATCACAAGTATCCGAGATGCTGTTACACCAGATGAAATTTTCTTTGTAGTTGATGCCATGACTGGACAAGACGCAGCGGTAACTGCGAAAGCATTTGCCGATGGTGTTGGCTTTGATGCAGTGGTCTTAACCAAATTAGATGGTGATGCTAGAGGTGGCGCAGCTCTGTCAATTGTTGAAATTACCGGAAAGCCAATTATTTTTGCATCCACTGGTGAAAAAATTGCAGATTTTGATCTCTTTTATCCAGATCGTATGGCTTCGAGAATTTTGGGAATGGGAGATGTTGCTTCTTTAGCTGAGCAAGCCAAGCGGGCGATGCCGGAAGAAACTTCCAAAAAGCTAGAGGATAAATTTGTTAAGGGTGAAGATTTTACATTTGAGGACTTCCTGTCTCAGTTGGAAGCAATGAAAAATATGGGCAGCATGAGCAAGTTAATGGGTTTGCTACCAGGAGCAGCTGGCATGAAGAAGCAGATTGAAAACTTTGATGAGTCAGAATTGGTTAGGACTAGAGCAATAATCCAATCAATGACTCCACTGGAGCGAAATGATCCAAAGGTTTTAAATGGCTCTAGAAGATCACGAATTGCACGCGGCAGTGGTCGAGCGGTCTCCGAGATTAACTCTTTGGTTGAGAGATTTTCTCAAGCCCAAAAAATGATGAAGCAAATGCGTGGTGGCAACATGCCAGCTGGATTACCAAATATTGGGTCGATGCCAAAGCCACAACAATCAAACAACATCCCAAAGAAGAAATCACGATCTGGAAATCCCGCTAAGCGGGCATTGGAAGAGGGTATTTAGGCCAATTTGGGTTTATCCCATCCTGCTGGCAAGATTAGCCTTCTGCTAACGGGACCCTCTAACCCATAGCAATATTTATCCGCAAGGTTAGATCTGGATGTAAACGCCCCCGCTGTTTACGAAAGAAAAAGCCGAATAATTTTCTATAGGGAGTTTTGTGTCAGTAAAGATTAAGTTAATGCGTCTTGGAAAGATCCGCACACCACATTTTCGTATTGTGATTGCAGATTCTCGTTCAGCTAGAAATTCAAAAGCAATTGAAGAGATTGGCCGCTACTCACCAGCGTCTGAGCCATCTCTAATTGAAGTTAACTCAGAGCGGGTTCAATATTGGTTAGGCGTTGGTGCACAGCCAACTGAGGCGGTAACTGCACTTCTTAAAATTACTGGTGATTACCAAAAGGCTCATGGCTTACCAGGCAGTGAAGGATCACTTAAACCACAACCAGTAAAAATTGATAAGCGAGTTGCTTATGAAGCAGCTGTAAAAGAGGCAATGAATGAGCCAGCAGATGGCGCTACAACCTTAAAGAAGAAAGCTGCAGAGAAATTGGCAGCAAAGGCTGCTCCAGTAGTTGAAGAGGCACCTGTTGCACAAGAGGCACCAGCTGCTGAAGAGGCACCTGTTGCACAAGAGGCTCCAGTAATTGAAGAAGCAGCAGCGGTTGCCGAAGCTCCAACTGAAGTTGTTGCCGAAGCGGTTGCTGAAGAAACTCCACAAGCTTAAGCAAAGAAAAACTAATGCCTAAGAAGGGTTCGTTCCTTCGCGAACTACCTGTCATTGTTGTTTCTGCATTAATTGTTTCAATTCTGGTCAAAACTTTTTTGTTGCATTTTTTCTATATTCCATCCGGATCAATGGAAAACACACTGCAAGTAGGTGACCGAATTGCGGTTAATAAATTTGGAGCCCTGTTTAGCGAAATCAAACGAGGCGAAGTGGTTGTATTTGGCGATCCTGATAAGTGGTTAGGTCAGGTATCAGAAGCTACCGACCCAAAGCCAATTGCAATGATTAAAACTGGTTTGATCGCTGTTGGTGTATTACCTGATCCAGCAAAACAATACCTAATCAAACGAGTAATTGGTGTCGGAGGCGACAACGTAACCTGTTGCGATTCTGATGGAAAAGTACAAGTAAATGGAGTGGCAATTACTGAGCCCTATATATATGCTGGCGATAAGCCAAGTGATACTAAGTTTAATGTTGATGTACCGGCGGGCTTTATTTGGGTAATGGGAGATCATAGATCTGCAAGTACTGATTCAAGATATCAGCCAGATAGCGCAAATAATGGATTGGTACCACTTAGTAAAGTTGTAGGTCGAGCAACTTTCATAATCTGGCCATTTGGAAACATTGCATTACTTGAAAAAGGTGAAGATTTAAAGAAGATTCCAGTCAAAGCTAAATCTTAGTTTTATGATTGAGCAAACTCTGCTTAAGTCTGGACTTAAAAACATAGCAGGCGTTGATGAAGCCGGCCGAGGACCATGTGCTGGCCCCTTAGTTGTTGCAGCAGTAATTTTAAAAGATCCACTTTCACCTGCACTTAGTGAAGTAAAAGACTCAAAAGAACTTACCGAATCTAAACGGGAACAACTCTTTGATGTAGTAACTAACAATTCTATTTCTTACTCAATAATTGAAATCACTCCACAAGAAATCGATAAGCTCGGACTCCATAAATGCAATATTGAGGGTATGCGTCGGGCAGTAAATGGGTTAAAAATTTCGCCGGAGTATGTATTAACTGATGGGTATGCAATTCCTGGGCTTACCACTCCAAATCTTTCTGTTTGGAAAGGTGACCAAGTAGCAATATCTATAAGTGCTGCTTCAATCTTGGCAAAGGTATATCGGGATCGAATAATGATTGATCTGGATAAAATCTATCCAAATTATGGTTTGGCAAGTCACAAAGGGTATATAACAGCGCTACATACGGAAGCTATAAAGAAGTATGGAGTATTACCCATACACAGAAAATCATTTGCAAATATTGCAGCCCTTCTTAATTGATAACAATTCACAAAATAGATTTATGGCCTTAATCAGTGATCGAACTTTGCTAAATTTGCAAAATGTTAGATGAAAAAACAGCCAAATTAATCTTATTCTCTGCAGTAGATCCAGTTGATATTTTCTGGCAAGGGGAGGTTTTAAGAAATGGAGCTGTTAACACCTACCAAAAAATAATAAAAGGTTCTTCATATCTGAAGATTTCAGATTTCCCTCAGATTAGAAATAGAGCTTTAATTGCAAATGTTGAGTATCTTAAATCTGAGATTATCGCTGCGAATGCTCAGTTTATTAGTAGTGAGGATTTTGATTGGCCCGTTTCTTGTCAAGATCTTTCAGCTCCGCCAATTGGATTAATAATTAAAGGCGATCGTGCGTTACTAACTCAACTTAGTAAGTCAATATCAATTGTTGGAAGTCGAAGGCCCACAAATTATGGCTTAAGTGTTGCGAATCAATTAGCTTCTGATGCTAGTAAACAAGATATTGTGGTGATAAGTGGTGGTGCCTATGGCATTGATTCAGCAGCACATAGAGCAACGTTAATGGCGGGCGGTAAAACTCTCGCGGTTTTAGCTGGCGGTGTTAGTAACTTGTACCCACTTGAAAATCGGCAGATGTTTGCAAAAATTGCTGAAAAAGGTTTGCTTATTTCAGAGGTTATGCCAAGTGTTAAAACTATGCCAGCTCGATTTCTTAATCGAAATCGTTTAATTGCAGCCTTATCTAAGGCCACCGTTGTAGTTGAAGCAGAGTTTGTTAGTGGTTCGATAAGAACTGCACGTGATGCTGCTGAGATATTTAGACCAGTTTTTGCGATCCCCGGACAGATATCTTCAAAGTTAAGCGATGGGTGCCACCGCCTTATTGCAGAACGAATCGCTGATATTGCAACTAGTTTGGATGAAATAGTAGAGGTGATAAAACCCTTGCAGTTGCGATAGCCAAAAGGTGAGAGAATAGGAGCAATGGAAAATTTCAAAGCTGGTTTTGTGGCAATAGTAGGCCGTCCAAATACAGGAAAATCTACCTTGGTAAATGCTTTGGTTGGGACAAAAATTGTTATTACATCTCATCATCCAAATACCACCAGAAACCCAATTCGCGGAATAATAAATCGCGAAAAATACCAAATGATTGTGGTTGATACTCCAGGAATGCATAAACCAAAAACCGCACTTGGCACGAGACTTAATTCGATGGTCAACGAAAATATTCAGTCAAATGATGCAGTACTTCTATGCTTGCCAGCGGATGAGGAAATAGGGGCTGGAGATGAGTACATTGCTAAGCAGATTAAAGGAAATCAGAAAGTATTTTTAGTTGTTACCAAAGTAGATAAAATCTCAAAATCAGATTTAGCGATTAGATTGATGGCTGTGAATGAGTTTGCGCTCAGATTAAATTTGAAAGATGCTGAAATAATTCCAGTGTCAGCTAAGAATCTAGATCAAACCGAACTCTTACTCGAATTGCTTTCAAAGCATTTACCGGATTCACCTGCGCTTTATCCAACCGACATTAATACTGATCAAGCACAAGAGTTGATGTTTGCTGATTTGATTAGAGAAGCGGCAATTGAAGAGCTCTATGAAGAGTTGCCACACTCGGTGATGGTCACTATTGAAGAGATGGGTGAGCGAGATGATGGAAAGATATTTGATATTAGTGCCACATTGCATGTAGAGCGCGATAGTCAAAAGGGAATAATTATTGGACCGCAAGGAAGTAAGTTAAAAGCTATTGGTAGTCTGGCTAGAAAATCAATTGAGAATCTTGTTGGCATGCAGGTTTTTTTACAAATTCATGTGAAAGTGTCAAAAGAGTGGCAGAAAGATCCAAAATTATTAGCTAAATTAGGATTTACAGACGCACTTTCCGACTAGCAAAGTAAGAACCAATTAAGACCAATGGCAAACCAAGCATAATTCCAAGTGTTAAAGGCTCTCCCAATAAAATTACACCCAGTAGAACTGCAACCGCTGTGTTTAAGTATGTAATAAGTGAGGCTCTTGGTGGGCCAACTTCGGCAAGCAACTTAAAGAATAAAATAAAGGCAATTGCGGTGCAGAAAACTCCAAGTGCGGCAACAGATGCAATCGCCTCAATTGAGGGAGTTTTAGTTGGCCAATGAGTGATGGCAAATGGGAAGTAGAAAATAGTGGTAATTATCATCGCCCAAGCGTTGAGGGCAATTCCAGGCACTGTTGGTATTTTTCGGTTGATCATATTTACTGCGTAGGCATAACCTATTGCCGCCAGAATTACCATGCCAATTGACTTAATATCCTGACGCCCACTTATCGATTCAATACCAACAACCGCTACGACTCCGATAAAACCGATCAATAATCCAAATAATCTAGATTTATGCCAGACAGTATGATCGCCATTTAACGAGGCAAAAATTGCTGCCCAAATTGGCACAGTTGCAACTAAGAGTCCAGCTAAGCCTGAAGATATTTTCTGTTCTGCATTAGTAATCAAATACCAAGGACCAATTAACTCTGCAACGGTATAGATAAGAACTATATGCCAGTACTTTCTTGGTATGCGGATTGTCTTCTGGGACAATGCAAGTGGTAGTAAAACCATGGCGCCAATGAAGACTCGAAAGAAAATTATTGTAGAAGGAGAGATCTCCTCAACTGCCACTTTGATGAAAAGATATGGCGTTCCCCAAAGAAAGCCCACCAGGGCAAATCTGCTCCAGCCGACTTTTGTCAATTAATTTCGCCTTCCTAGAACTGCATTAATTTCTTTCGCAATCTCTGAGTATAGTGATTCGGCATCCTCTGTTACTCCACTTAAATTAAAGAAGCCATGAATCTGGCCGGCAAACTCCTTGTATATCGCCGGAACTGAATCCTTTATCAATTTTTGGTAGTAGTTTTTAACATCATCAGTTAGTGGATCAAATTCGGCAGCAGAGTTTGCTTTTACAGGCACTGCATATGGATCTTCTCGATCCTCAACTTTTGATAGATACTGATCCCAAAACCATTTCATTGCTTGAGTTGTTAAGCCATAACCTTGTGAGTAATTTGTGGCAGATGGATAATTCATCTGGTAGTCGTTACATGGATAGATTAAAAGTTGAAAAGCAAGTGAGATTAATTGTTCGCTGCATGCTTTAAGGGCTACTGATGATGCAAGATTGCCACCAGCACTATCGCCACCAACACCAATTGCGGCTAGATCTATTCCTAGTTCTGCTGCATTCTCAATAACCCATTTAAGAGTTGCATAGCAATCATCAAGAGGTGCTGGGTAGGAATGTTCAGGGGCCTTTTGATATTCAACTGCAATGATTACAAAGTTTCCATTTTTAGCAATCTTTCGAAGGGCTGGTTCGTAAATATCTAAGAAGTTTAAAACCCATCCGCCACCATGAAAAAACACCAATGCCGGCAGGTTATTTTCTTCACTTGGCCGATAAATCCGAATAGGAAGATTTGATGAAGGCCCATTAATACTTCGGTGATCTACTGAATATATCTGCAGTAATGGTTGCTTTAATGCGATGTGTAGTTTGGTGTTTTCTCTTATCTCAGCAAGTGGTGCTTGCCAGACTTGTGGCAGGCCAGTTGCTGAACGCTCTGCCAGGTAGGCAGTTATCTCGGGTTTAAGTCCCATTGCGGCAGAGTAGACTTAGCCGTCAACGTTGACCAACTCTTATAACTATTTCAAGGCTGGAGTTTTTACCAAGATGCGTATCGGTGTTTTAACAGGTGGCGGAGATTGCCCAGGCTTAAATGCTGTAATTCGCGCTGTTGTGCGCAAGGGTGTTAAAGAGTATGGCTATGAATTTATTGGATTTAAAGATGGTTGGCGTGGGCCACTAGAAGGCTTAACAATGAAATTAGATATTCCAGCTACCCGTGGAATATTGCCAAGAGGTGGAACGATTCTAGGTTCCTCACGAACTAACCCATTTAAAATTGAAAATGGTGTTGAGAAAATTAAAGAGAATTTAGCAAAAATGAATGTGGATGCCTTGATTGCAATTGGTGGCGAAGACACATTAGGAGTTGCAACCAAACTTGATTCACTTGGCGTTAAAGTCATCGGTGTTCCAAAGACAATTGATAATGATTTAAACAATACCGACTACACCTTTGGATTTGATACTGCAGTAAATATCGCAGTCGAGGCGATTGATCGATTACACACCACTGCAGAGTCCCATCACCGAGCTTTAATTGTTGAAGTGATGGGCAGACATGCTGGTTGGATTGCATTGCACTCCGGATTAGCAGGTGGTGCATCTTGTATTTTGATCCCAGAGGTTAAGTTCTCATTAGATCAGGTATGTAAGTGGGTGGAATCTAGATTTGAACAAAGTTATTCACCAATTATTGTTATTGCAGAGGGTGCAATTCCACAAGATGGAGATTTGATTACTAAAGATAAAACCTTGGACTCCTTTGGGCATGTGAAGTTATCTGGCATAGGTGAGTGGCTCGCTAAACAGATAGAGGAAAAGACTGGCAAAGAGGCTCGTACCTCAGTATTAGGACATATTCAAAGAGGTGGCACCCCAACTGCATTTGATCGAGTTCTTGCAACTAGATTTGGTTTACACGCCATCACAGCTGTTCATGATGGGGATTGGGGCAAGATGGTTGCCCTGCATGGAACTAAAATTGAAAGAGTGCCACTGGCCTCAGCGACAGAGAAATTGAAGACTGTTGATCCTGCCCTATACAAAGAAGCGGAGATCTTCTTCGGTTAGTTGATACTGGCTTAATTAGCCACATCCTTAACTAAAGATTGCATACCATTACCTAATGAACGCTAACTCAATATTTACCCCAGGTCTTGTGGCAGCCCAGCAACCAACCTGGCCAGATGCTGCTGCAGTAAAAGCTGCAGTTGCTGAGTTGGAGAGCTTTCCACCATTAGTTTTTGCTGGTGAATGTGACAATTTAAAGAAGCGAATTGGCGAGGCTGCACTCGGTAATGCGTTCTGGCTTCAAGGCGGTGATTGTGCTGAGACATTTGTGGCGGCAACTGCTGACTCAATTAGAAATCGAATTAAAACTATTTTGCAGATGGCAGCAGTACTTCAATACTTCTCATCACTTCCGGTGGTTAAGGTGGGCCGCATGGCAGGTCAATTTGCCAAGCCACGTAGCAATGACAATGAAACCCGGGATGGGCAAACTCTGCCCGCCTATCGGGGGGATGCAGTTAATGATCTTGAGTTCACTAAAGAGGCAAGAACTCCAGATCCAAAGCGATTAGTTCGGGTCTATAACACCTCATCTGCAACATTAAATTTAGTGCGCGCATTCACGCAGGGTGGTTTTGCTGATCTGCGCCAGGT
>Ga0208784_1000240_pt1 | contig 28308 bp, 20 predicted proteins | sample DEB19_08_DNA_FD_184531 | JGI IMG/M metagenome (GOLD analysis project Ga0208784, IMG submission 184531) | Aqueous microbial communities from the Delaware River and Bay under freshwater to marine salinity gradient to study organic matter... | ecosystem: Environmental > Aquatic > Marine > Coastal ... | reverse complement strand
GATTCAGTTTCTGATTTATCTGGAATAGATTCAGTTTCTGATTTATCTGGAATAGATTCAGTTTCTGATTTATCTGGAATAGATTCAGTTTCTGATTTATCTGGAATAGATTCAGTTTCTGATTTATCTGGAATAGATTCAGTTTCTGATTTATCTGGAATAGATTCAGTTTCTGATTTATTTAAATTATCTGATATAGTAGATATTGTATCTGATATTGTATCTAATATTTTATTAAATATTGTCCCTTCTGGTTTTGTTTCTAATTTATCTTCTTCACTTGGTTGTGTAATACTTTCTTTAGATTTTGTTTCTAATTTTATTTTTAACGTGTCCTTTTGTTCTTTAATTTTTATAGGTTTATCAAGACGTTTAATTTGATTTGATGTATCTATTAAACCATATATATTTTCGTCATCTTTTATAATTCCAGAAAATTCAAAATTTTTACTTATAGGTAATAAATTGTTTGGAATTAATTCTCTATTAGCACTTTCTAATATGTCTTCTATTTCTTGATCTGTTAATTTTTGATTAACTGGTATAAAATCATTTTGTAAAGGATTATATATAATATTAATATCATCTATATGTTTTATTGGCTTGTCATAGTCTATTTGATCTTCAACTATTTTTTGTTGTATATCATCAACTTTTGGCAACTTATCAACAACATATTTAAGATTATCATTTAAGTCCTTTACAATCGGCACTCGTTTATTTTTATATATACTTTTTTTCAATCTATATTTTTTACCAGTTTTATCTATGTATCCTTTTATTTTTTTTTTATCACCAATAAAAGCTCTTATAGATCCTCTTTTATAAGTCTTTGGTATATCTATAAAATTAGATGATGGGTAAATTATATCAGGATATAATTTTAATAATTTATTAAAACAACGTTCAGCAGATTTAACATTATATAAACATTTATGTTTATCTATAACATATTGTTCTTTTTTTAACTTTTTAAAAGTTCTAGCTGTAGATTTTATCATTCTACTAGTCAATGGATTAATATAAAATTTTGGTTTATCCATTATATACTATCTTAATAATATATAATATATTTTTTTTTTATTATTTTACTTGTAACAATTTTTATATGGTCTACAACTAGAACGCTGTGAAAATCCCATTTTTTTACATGATGTCTTTTTACAATAAGTTTTACTCCATTTTCTTGGAAATTTAAATCCACCAGATAGTTTTTTTAAAGAACTTTTACGTTTACTAAATCTTTTTTTTTTAACTGACGTTTGTTTTCTAAATATAAACTGGTGATTTACAAAATCTAAGTCATTTTTAATTTTTCTTTTAATATTATTATCGTTTGATTTTTCTAAAAATACATTTAATTGTTTTTTCATTGATGATATTGTAACTTTTTTATCAAATATTAATCTATATAAAGTTTGACGTCTTTTTTTCTGAGCTTCATTAAATAATTTAATACTTATCATATAATTATACTTATAAAATAAATATAATTAAATTAATCAATTAAACAAACTGTATCCTTAATATCTTCTATGTTTTCAATATCTTTTATTTCAATTGACATAGATTCTTCGTTAAATATATAAGTCGAATCATCATCATATATTTCACATTCTGTTCTATGATATTTTTCATAAAATAATTTACTTTTTATTCTATGAATAGAATCTTTGTATTTTTCAAATTCTGTTTTATTTTCCTGCAATCTTCTAATTAAGTCCCATGTTCTTTTTATTTCATCTTTAACATTTGCAAACCACGTTTTACTTCTCGTAATTCTTTGATTATAATACTTTTTTACAAAAAAATAAATAGGAATGATATCATTTCTTTCAACAAGTAAATCATTTTTCCATTTAATATAACTCTCTGTTGTTGTTATTTCTAACGGAGGATAAATAAACTTAGGATCTGGCCCAGAATCTTTTATCTCAAAAATAATTCCTTTAGCCTGATAACTTGGATCAACCAATTGTTCAATAAATTGTTGTTCTGTTTCTAATTCATCTATTTCACATTCGAAAAAATCACAAAAATCCAAGTCACACGTTTCCATTTGTATCTGTGTTTGTGTCCAATAATGCAATGGAATACATGACTCATCTATTTTTCTACTTTTAGGACATTTTATTTCCAACATTATACCATCTTGTGTTATACCATCTGGACTAGCAGCAAGCCATTTTAATCTAGGATGAGAAACTAATCCAAATTCTATAACAATTGTGTTATTTAATTGACAATATAATCTATTTGCAACTTCTTCATATTTTTTACCCCATAACGTATATATAGAATCTCGAAATACATTTTCTCCATTAAATGCTGCACACTTCTTTATAATATAATCTTCTCGTGTTTCATAATGATTTAATGGTTCTGTATCTTTGTATTTAAAATTTTGAATATTAAACTCATTCACATATGCTTCACACGTAGATTTAGATTTGTATAAACAACTAGCTGCCTCACTTGCAGTTATTCTTGTATTTCTAGAGTTAAACCATTCTGGACTCCTTTGCTGCGGCTGAGGTTTAGCAAGTAAAATCTTAACTCTATTACGATACCATTTTAAGTCTCTGTTACTCATATATATATAATAAAACTTATATTTAAATTCATTTTTTAAATAATAACGCAACCAGTCCTTTTAATATTAATTGTTATTATAAAGTAAATACGTTAAAAAAAATATTTTTTAAACTATAGAATAATTATAATTTAAATGACTTCAACTGAAACAAATAATCCTACATTTTTACAAACTGTAAATGATATTGAAACATATTTATCTGAAAATAAAGATTTAAAACAACTTTATGAAAGTGCTCAAAAAATACTAACAAATGAAAAACGAATAGATAATGATAAATATATAGAGTGTATTAAAAGATGTAATGTGTTAATAAAATATTTAGATGATTTAAACCCTTTTGTTGTAGAAAGATATAAAGAAGAAATTAAAATTACATATTATATTAGTGCAGAATTATTAGTAAGAACAGTAGGTCTTCATAATAATAGAGGTAATTTTAATATAAATGAAAAGAATACATTATATATTGCCATTGCTCATTTACGAAAAACTTTAAATTTAGAGCCATTTCATAAAAATGCAATGGAATTATTTAAATTAGTATTTATGTATTTAACTATTTTTAATCCTAATGCCGAAGAAAATATTGCTCTTCTTAATCAAATTTTGGTGGTTGATCCTTGTGATTATCAATTACATTATAATCTTGGATTTATGTATCACAGAACTAACAAATTAGATAGTAGTGTATACCATTACAAATTAGCTATTGGAATTCTTGATTTAATGATGGCAAATTATAAATTAGACAATAAAAAAGATAATGATACAGGATTAAATGTTTTAAAACAATTTAAAGTAAAATGTTTAAATGGAGTTGGTAGTGTTTATTTCACAATTCAAGACAGAAATACAGCACTTTATTATTTTAATTTAGCATATGATATTGATCCTTTAGATCCAGATGTCAATAATCAAATTGGTGTTGTTTATACAGAATTGAGATTTACAGATAAAGCTATAGAACATTATATGAGAGGTATTGAAAATTATCAAAGAGCTCATATTTCAGTTGATAAAGATATGCTTATAGCAAGTATGTATATGAATATGGGTTTAGCAAAATGTTACGAATGTGATTTTATAGGTGCAATTGATGGTTATAATCAGGCATTGAAATTTAAACCAAGATTATCATTAGCTTATCAAAATAAATTACTCGATTCTAATTATATTTCTCATTTAATTGAAGATCCAATGTATATTGCAAGAATTCATAAAGCAATTAATAAAATTTATCCTGTTGTAATTGATGATTACAAAATAGGTTGTCCAAATTATAAAATCAAGGATGAAATTTTAAAGTCTAAATCTAGACAAGATTTAATTAAATCAAATGTTAAAATTAATATAGGTTTTGTTTCTGGTGATTTTATTTGTCACCCAGTTGCATATTTCCTTCATAGTATTTTAAAATATATTAATTATGATTTATTTAATGTTACTTGTTATTCAGTTAAAATAGTAGAATTAAAAAATATGTTTCCAAAATGTAATTGGGCTGTTGTTAAAAATTTATCAAATGAAGATTTCAAAAAACGTATTCAACAAGATAATATTGATATTTTGTTTGATATGTCTGCACATACTGGTGATAATAGATTAGATACATTTGTTTTAAAACCAGCACCAATTCAAATTAGTTATTGTGGATATCCAAATTCTAGTGGTATTCGATCAATGGATTATAGAATTACAGATAAATATTGTGACAGTGAAAAGTCTCAAAAATATTATCAAGAAAAGTTTATTTTTATGGATAAAACATTTTTAGCATATACTCCAAGTATGGGTATTGAAAACATTCCAGAACTCACTGAACAACCTCTTGTTAAAAATGGTTACATTACATTTGGAACATTTAATAGATATAATAAAATTAATTCAATGGTTATTGGAGTTTGGGAAAAAATTCTTAAAGCTATTCCTAATGCTCGTTTTGCTATTAAAACTAAAGAATTTTTAACACCTAAATTAAAAAAACAATTCTTAGATACTTTTAAAGATAAATCTGTCTTAGATAGAGTTATAATCTTACCATATTCTGATACTTACACAGAACATCTCCCTGATTATAATAAAATAGATATTGCTTTAGACACATTCCCTTATTCAGGAACAACAACAAGTTGTGAAAGTTTAATGATGGGTGTACCTGTATTAACTATTTTTGATAATGTTAGACATTATCATTCACAAAATGTTACAACATCACTTATGAAAAATTGTGGATTAGATGAATATGTAACAACATCTCAAGAAGAATATATTAATAAAGCAATTTATTTCTCTAAAAATTTAGATAAATTACATAATTTAAAAACTGATGTAAGACGTCATTTTGTTAACAGTCCCATCTGTAATTATACTGAATTTGTAAATGAATTTGAAGAAAAATTATACACAATTTATAAAAAACACAAATGGTAATAAATTATTAATATTATTATATATAATTAATTATATAATAGTATTTATTACTATAAAAACAACAAATAATACAAAATCGAAATTATTTCTACATCATTTTTTCTAAATTTTAACTTGTTTTGTATATTTCTCCACCATCGTTGAATAATTATTGCCGATTTTTTCTGTTTATTTTTTTTACTTTGTATATTTCTCCACCACGTTTGAATTATTATCGCTGAAATTACATCTTTTTTTTTATCATTTAACAAATTATATACTTGCAAAAAATCAGAAAAAGATATATCTAAATTTAAATCATCATTATTAAAAAAAGTTTTAGGTATTATATCTAATGTAGATGTAAAAGAATTACCGTTTTCTGAATAATATATCCCCATTTTAATTATTTTAATTAATAAATAAATTCATTTTTTTGTATTTATTACGTTTTATATTCAAAAAAAATATAATATAAAATATCAATGACATTTCAAGGTTGGGGTACTAGTTTAGCTTGGTGGGCAAATATCAATTATGATGATTATACTAGAAATTTAATATGCGACCTTCTTTTTAATAAAACTCATTTAGGTCTAAATATAGTTCGTTATAATATAGGTGGCGGAACAAATCCAGATAATCCAGATTTACATATGAGAAGAGGAGGTGTTGTACCTTGTTTAAAAAATAACATATCAAGTTCTATCAATCTACATAATGATAAACGTCAAATAACTATTTTATCGGAATCTATAAAACGTGGAGTTGATCATGTTGAATTATTTGTAAATAGTCCACCTTGGTGGATGACAAAAAATAAAAAAACATATTGTGATCGTCCTGGTATTTGTAATCTTTCAAGTAAAAATTATACAGAATATGCACAATTTTTAAGTGACGTTTATAATTATTTTATAAAATTATTTCCTGTATGTTCTATAGATCCATTTAATGAACCCAGTAATCCATTTTGGACATATAATCAGACACAAGAAGGATGTTATTTTAGTTGGTTTTCTAGAAGAAAAATTATTAAAAAGTTAAAAGCTATAAATAAAAATATTAATATATCAAGTTCCGATTCATTTTCTGTTGGGTTGGCTTTATTATGGGAATTATGGTCTCCAAAAAAATTAATAAATCAGGTTAATGTTCATTCCTATAAATTCAATTATAAAAAATGGTCATTTAATTTAGATGATTGTAATATTATTCGAAAAATATTTAGAATTTTTGTAAAAAAAAATATTTGGGTTTCAGAATATGGTTGTGGGGGGTCTAACAATTTAAAACTGTCACTTGAATTTGCTAATCATATAATTCGAGATTTAAAAACATTATCACCAACAGCATGGATTTATTGGCAAGCTGTAGAAAATCCAGATGTCTGGGGTTTACTTGAATACGATTTAAAAAATTTAAATAGTTCAAAAGTCGTTGTTACTAAAAAATATTGGGTATTTATGCATTTCACAAAAACTTTGAATCAAGGAGATCAATATAAAGTTATCAACAATTCCGTATTATATATTTATAACGAAAAACTTAATAAACATGCTTATATAATTGTTAATGATTCATTAAAAACATTATCATTTAAACCTCATAAAAATAATTTGCGTATAGATTATTTTATTCAAACTTCAGAATTTTATAATTATAAACAGTTTAAATATATTATACCGTTTCCAAATACAATAACAAGTATTTATTTGACTAAAATTTAATTTATTATTTATTATTATATGAACTTATCTAATTTAAGACGTTATAGATTAAATTTCGAAAAATACCCATATTATAATAATCAAAATGACGGAATTGCTTTATTTGATTTAATAACATCATTTATAGGAGCATATTTACTAGAAAAAACGTTTAATTTATCAAAAAGATTAAACTTATGTAACAAAAATAAACAACTAGTATATTATTTATTAGTAATTCCATTTGGAATAATTGTACATCACATAATAGCTCATATACGTTCTATGAAACTTTTTCCTGAAGAAATAACTTATCTTAATAAAAAAATCATGTCATTAACACCTAATATCTATCATTTATTACTCGTTATACTAATCGTGTATATAATTAATTTATGTTAGAATTATTTCAATCCAAAAAAAATTATACATATAACAAAAAAAACTATTATATGCAGAGGAGGTAAAATTATAAAATAACTTTTTAATGTATTTTCATTTTTATAAAAAATAATTGAATTTAAACATAACTTAATTATTTTTAACAGAATGCCTAAAAAAAATATTGAAGATACATATCAAAAATTATCACAAAGAGAACATGTCTTACATCGTAGTGGTATGTATATAGGCTCAACTAAAAAACAAACAGAAGAATTATGGGTTGCAGATGAAAATTCTGATGGAACAATTAAAATGAAAAAGAAAATGATAGAATATTCCCCAGGTTTTATGAAAATTTTTGATGAAATTTTAACTAATGCTACAGATCATTCTTTTCGTGATTCTACTGTTAATACTATTAAAGTAGACTATGACCAATCTACTGGAGAAATTAGTGTATGGAATAATGGTAAAGGAATTCCTGTTGTATTACACAAAGAACATAATATATATGTACCAGAATTAATTTTTGGACATCTTTTATCTGGTAGCAACTACAACGATAATGATACTAGAACTGGAGCTGGTACGAATGGTCTGGGATCAAAGTGTCATTTGCATTCGACACTTATACCATTATTTAATGGAGAAATTAAAAAAGCATCTGAAATTAATATAGGTGATATTTTAATTGGTGATGATGGAACACCACGAAAAGTACTAAATAAGTTAGAGGGTTATGGCGAAATGTATAAAATTATTCAACATTATGGCGAAGATTATGTTGTGAATAATAATCATACATTAACATTACATATGCCAGATCACAAAGTGGTTTTTTGGAACAATAATGGTTGGAATACATTATGGTGGAATAATGATGAAAAATGTATTAAATCTAAATTTATAAAGGTATTTGATAGTCCAATTAAATGTCCAGAATGTGATATCGATTTATATAGTAGCTTATCACGTCATTACAAAAGACAACATAAAGATAAAGAAATTCCTAAATTTGAAAGAAAATCTCCTTCTTATGGTAATTTAAAAAATCCTATTGTGTTAAAAAAATATAATGAAATGGAAGAGTTTTTAAATAAAATTCCATATGAAAGTACATTTGATATTAATATACAAGACTTTTTAAAATTAAATAAAACAACACAAAGGCGTATGGCTGGTGTACGTGGAGAATGTGTTCAATTTGAAGAAAGAGAAATTGTTTTAGATCCATATATTCTTGGATTATGGTTAGGAGATGGTATGAAACATGGAAGACAGTACACTTGTTATGGTGAAAAGGATCCCGAACTTGTAAATTATTTTGAAAAATGGTGTGAAAAAAATAATTCAGTAATACGTCAATCCAGTTGGAATAAATATGTATTTTCAATTCATTCAAAAAATAATTTCGGTAAAAAAAATAGTGCACCACTTAAAAATTTACTTAAAAAATATAATTTAATTGATAATAAACATATTCCAAAAGACTATCTTATTAATAGTAGAAATGTAAGATTAAAACTTTTAGCTGGTTTGATTGATACAGATGGTTATACAACAAGAGATGGTACAAGAATTAATATAACACAATCTCACGTTCATAAAAATTTAGTTGATGATATAGTTTACTTAGCACGTAGTTTAGGATTTTTTTGTTGCGTTAAAAGTTATATGGCTAAATATAAACTTGATAATGGTGAAGAAAGAGAAAGTTTAGCATATAAAATAAATATTTCAGGTAATACCGAAGACATTCCTACTTTATTACCAAGAAAAAAATGTAAAAACACAAAAAAACAAAATACTGATAAATCTACTGGTTATATAAGAATTGAAAGGGTAGCTAATGATAAATATATTGGATTAGAGATTGATGGAAATCAACGTTTTGTTATAAATGATTTTACTGTTACACATAATTGTACGAATATTTACTCCAAAAAGTTTATTGTTGAAACCATAGACAGTGATGAAAAACGACGTTTTATTCAAGAATTTACTGATAATATGGAAAATCGTACAAAACCTAAAATAACAAATAATTCTGGAAAAAGTTTTACAAAAATTACTTTTATTCCTGATTATTCTAGATTTGAAATGTCTGGTCTTGAAGATGATACTATTCTTCTTATTAGAAAAAGAGTTTTAGATTGTATTGCTTGTACTAATACAAATGTTCAAATTTATTTAAATGGCGAACGTTTAAAAGGTAAAGGACTTACTGATTATATTGGATACTTTTTTGACAATGAAAAAATTATAAACGAATCTTACACTGATCGTATCAAATATAGTAATGGTAAAACAGTAGAATATACATGGGAATATGCTATAGTACCTTATCATCAATATGAACAAGTATCATTTGTTAATGGAAATGCAACTATTCAAGGTGGTAAACATGTTGATTATATTCTTTATCAAATTATTAATCGTTATAAAAAAATGCTTGAAGATAAGAAAAAATTAAAAGAACTAAAACCTAATTTTATTAAAGACAAATTGTTTGTATTTTTACGTTCTACTGTAGCTAATCCCAGTTTTAATAGTCAAACAAAAGAACAATTAACTACACCTTCAAAAGATTTTGGTTGTATAATTACTGTTAGTGATCAATTTATTAATAAACTTTATAAAAGCTCTATCACAGATGAAATTGTTGAATTTTGTAAATTTAAAGAAACTTCTGCATTAAGTCGTCAAACAGATGGTAAAAAAACAAATAAAATTTATATTCCGAAATTAGAAGATGCACTTTGGGCTGGAACCTCCCGATCTAACGAGTGTACATTAATTTTAACAGAAGGAGATTCAGCTAAAACATTTGCAATGTGGGGAAGATCTGTTGTAGGACCAGAACGTTATGCTGTTTTTCCTTTAAAAGGAAAAGTGATTAATATTCGTGATGCATCCATTTCACAATTAATTGGAAATGAAGAAATTAATAATTTAAAACAAATTATTGGATTAAAACAAGATCATATCTATAAAACAACATCTGAACTTCGTTATGGTAAAGTAATGTTATTAACAGACTCTGATGTTGATGGATCTCATATAAGAAGCTTACTTGTTAATTTTTTTCATTATTGGTGGCCAAGTCTTATAAAACTCGATTATATCCAAACATTAAGAACACCTATTGTAAAAGCTATTAAAGGTAAGAAAATAATGGAATTTTTTACAGAACAAGACTACCTTAAATGGAAACAAACAGGTGTTAATTTAAATAGTTATCAAATCAGATATTTCAAAGGTCTTGGTACATCAAAAAAAGAAGATGCCAAAGAAACATTTAAACGTTTAGATGAATTAAAAATAGATTACTACTACAAAGATAAACTTTGCGATGAATCTATATTATTAGCATTTGATAAAGATAAAAATATAAAATTAAAATCAAACGATAATAATTCTAACGAAGACGTTGAAATTGTAAAATGTTCTGATAAACGTAAGGTTTGGTTAAGTAATTATGATAAAAACATTTATTTAGATATGAAACAAAATCGTGTAAGTTATCAAGATCTTATTAATAAAGAACTTATTCATTTTTCTATTTATGATAACTTGCGTTCAATTCCAAGTTTATGCGATGGACTTAAACCAAGTCAAAGAAAAATATTGTATTATATGTTAAAAAAAAGTAAACGTGATCTTATTAAAGTAGCTCAATTATCTGGTTATGTTTCGGCTGAAACAAGTTATCATCATGGTGAGGCTTCACTTCAAGGTGCTATTGTTAACATGGCACAAGATTTTGTTGGATCAAATAATATTAATTTACTTTATCCAGATGGTAATTTTGGGAGTCGTTTACAATGTGGAAAAGATGCTGCTAGTCCTAGATACATTTTTACACGGCTTTCTGATATAACACAGGATATCTTTAACTCAAACGATACACCTTTATTAAATTTTTTAAATGACGATGGTCTAATTATTGAACCAGAATGGTACTTGCCAATTATTCCAATGATTCTTGTAAATGGTTGTGAAGGTATTGGTACTGGATATTCAACATTTATTCCAACATTTAATCCCGTAGATATCATTCACAATTTAATAAAAATGATAGATGATGATACTTTTATGCCACCTCCACTAAAACCATATTTTCGAGGTTTTAATGGTATAGTTGAAGAAACTGAAACTGGTTCTTATATAACTAAGGGTAGATGGGAAAGACTATCAGATTATCAAATTCGAATAACAGAAATTCCAATTGGAACTGGTGTAACTAATTATAAAGAATTTTTAGAATCATTTATTGAAAAAACAGTAGTTAAAAAAACAGGAGACAAAACAAAACCTAAAAAGAAAAATTTTGAACTAAAAGATGTTCAAAATAAAACAATAGATGAAAATGATAATATCTGTTTTATTGTAGAATTTAAAAATAAAACTACACTTGACAATTTAATTAAAAGTAATACATTAGAAAAAGAACTAAAATTATCAAAGTCTTTTAGTACAAATAATATGTATCTTTTTAATGAAAATTTAATTCTCACAAAATACAAAACACCAGTTGATATTTTACTTGAATTTTTTGATCTCAGACTTGAATATTATCATAAAAGAAAAGAATATATTACAAAACTATTACGACGAGAATTAGAAATATTAACATCAAAAGCTCGTTTTATTAAAGAATATATCAATGGAGATTTAGATATTAATAAAAGATCAAAAGATTATATAATTTCCCTTTTAGAAAAACGAAATTATCCAAAAGACGACAGTTCATATGATTATTTACTTAGATTACCTATTTATTCATTAACTCTTGAAAAAATTAAAGAACTAGAAGAACAATGTAATAAAAAAGAAAAAGAACTGGCCTTTATACTTTCTAAATCTCCAGAAGATCTATGGCGAATAGATTTAAATAATCTTTTGAAAAAATTAAGTTGAAAACAATTTAAAAAATAATTTAATTTAAAAAGATATTTTTTAAATTAATATAAATGTTTTATTCTTTAACTATCTTATTAATCGGTATATTTTTAGGTCAAGAATTCAATTTGCCAAACATCAAAGACTTGACATTATCTATAACTAATTCTTATAAAGAACAACCTGTAAACATACAAGTAAATTACATGGAACGTTTTTTAAATTTTATATTAAATAAACAAAAAACATAAATTAATTTAAAAATAAATATTTATGAATATTAAACAATCGCTATATAATGATTAATTTAGATAAAGAAAAAAAAGTATATATTGTAGACTTTCTTAATATATTTTCTGATTTTAGAGAAATTAAATATAAACGTGAAAATATAGATTTTCATGTTATCAAACATACCAACAAAATAAAAGATACATATGATTTTTTCAAATTATTTTTTACAAAATATATAGATCATGTAAATATTGATAAAAATAGTCAATTCTATTTTGTAATGAAAAAATTAAATAACCTTGAAGTTGTATTAAATAATATTATAAAAAGTTATAATACTTTTAATATAAAATTTATAATTATACAAGATCAATATAATAACGCTATTTTAGATAAAAATAAAGATGATTTTTTATGTCAATATTTTTTTTATATTCTAAGTAAAAACAACAATTGTACATTAATATCAAATGATAAATATAGAGATAGACAAACATATATTAAATTATTTAACTTTGATATATATTTACAAGTAATAACTTTAAATAAAACTACTCAAACTATGGAAAAATCAACTTTAAAAATAGAATTAACACAAAAAATAAATGATAAAATTATATCACAAAAATATAATAGATGTACAATTCCAAAACAAAAATTAAACAATATCCTATAAATTACTTTTCAGAAAAATTTTAATTCAAAAATTTTTTCTATGTATTCGTAAAAATAACGTTTTGACATTATTTTAAATAATTTAGGATTTGCACTTTTTTTATTATCAAGGTAATTTAAAAAATATTTAGATTTAATAATTTGATATAACATATACATACAATTTTTACTCGCATAAATCACATCATACATTTTATTTATATATATTATATTATTTTTTAAAGGATACATTATTTGTAATGTATCGTTATATTTAGGATTAAAATGTATTATTATATCTAAATTATTATTTGTTTCTGTTAAATTATATATTATACTATTATCTTCTATTATATTATTATCTTCTATTATATTATTATCTTCTATTATATTATCTTCTATTATATTATTTAAATTAAAAATTATATCTAAATTCTCAATTATATTTTCATGAAAAAAATCACTATTCTCCTTTATATTTTTATCTTTTATTTGGTTATATATTTCGTTTAATTTATCAATAGAATCAGGATATTCTATTATATTATTTGTATCTCTTTGTTTTATAATCAAACTCATTTGATATTGTTTTATTAATAATTCTAATTTATCAATATTTATAATTGTTTTAAAATTATTAAAATAAATCCCTATTTTTGGTAGTTTAACTTTTAAATTTTTATGTATATATACAATATATTCTGAATTTTCATCTTTTTCATTATAAAAATTTTTAAATAAATTACATGTAAATTCTGTTTTAATATTAATATATGAAATAATATGATTAAATTGATCAATACTTTCTAATACTTTTTTATTATTAGTTATATTAATATTTAACACTAAATTTTTTATATTTTGAATTTTATATTTCCTTATAATATCTAGTAAACTTATTGTATAAACAGATTCTTTTGTAATATTAAAAAAATTAGTTCCATTTATTGATAAATCATTTTTATCTAACCAATAATTAGTATTTATTTTATCATAATATAATACAGTTTCTGATAAACTATTTTCGCTAACTAATGCCTTTTTTATTAATATAATATTATTTAATTTTAATCCATGTATTTTATCTATTATAGCCTTTCTTGGTTCTACTAAAATAATTGTAGAATTATTATAATTTAATAAAGAATCTTGTGTATATCCATATATGATATTACAAGATTTTATATCATTTAACATAAAAAGTTAATTAATTAATATTAATCAAGAAATAAAATTAAAAATATTATCTAAATATAAATTAAATGAATAAAGATATAAAAATACCAAGTATATCTAGTTTACATAATGAAAAATCTATTAAAGAAACATCTAAAATAGATATTTTTAATATAGTTTTGAATAAATGTGTGGAAAAAATAATTTTTACAAATAGAAACACTAATAAAACATTTATTATCTTTGAAATTCCTAAAATCCTTATAGGGTATCCAAATTATGATATGAAAAATTGCACATTATTTCTTATTAATAGATTATCTGATAAAGGATATCTTATTGAATTTATTGAACCATTTTATTTATATATTGATTGGGGCTCAAAACCTAAAACATCAGACAATGTTCAATTAAAAGATAATACATTATTTTCAATTCAAAAAAAACATTTATTTAATAAATACCCAGATTTAAGTAAATATCCAGATTCAAAAATAGAATTTGTAATCGACGATCGTTCTACGTCAAAACGAAATAAAAAAAATAAAAAAAGATATTAAATGAGTTTTTGGTCAAACAAACCATTACAACTTAATAATACATCTGATAATAATTCATATATACTAGATATTGATAACTTATTATTATCTATTGATAAAGAACTTGATAATAGTAAAATATCTTTAGATTATCATGTAATTATATCCCCTAATAATTTACTTAAATCAGAATTATTACAATTTATAAACAATAACTATAAACCAAACGATTCATCATTTACTTTAAATTACTCCTTATCACTTTTTAATTATTATATTACATCAAATACATTATGTATTTTGTTTTATCCACACAAAAAAAAACCTGAATCAATAACCACCCAAAATATGATAGGCTTTATATGTGGTCGTCCACAAATAATTTATGTTAAAAACGAATGTTCATTTAAACAACATCAAACAATAGATGTTAATTATTTATGTTTAATAAAACAACTTAGAAATTTTCATGTATCTAGTTATATCATTAATATTTTAACAAAACAATGTATTTTAAAATTCAATAAACAAATAAATTGCGCATTATATACAATTGGTGGTAATCCTATCAAAACACCACATTTTTCAAATAAAACTTATCATCACAGACCTATAAATATCGAAAATATGGTAAATTCAAAATTACTTGATTTAAATCAACATACAACCGTTTTAAAACAAACATTTGAAATATTTGATTTTGATAAAGATTTTTTAAAAAATTATAAATTTTTACATTTAACTAAAAATTATTTAAATAAAAATCAAGACATCTTAACAAATATAGTCGATTCCATTCATGATAAATTACTTAACATTAATCAAGTTAATTACGATATTTTTGATTATAAATCAAAGGCTGATATTACAAATATATTACTAAACGATTCATTCGATAATTTTGTAATAATTAATCCTGAAACTAACGAAATTAAAGATTATATTTGTTTATATAATTTAGTTACAAAAAATACTAATAATAACATCTTTTCTAGAAACGGATATTTTTATATCTTTATGACTTTAGAAAACGACCAATATAAATTTAATTTAATAGAATATTTAAGCAAATATTGTTATGAAAACGACTTGTTTGATTTAATAACTGTAATGGATATAATGCAAAATGGATACCAAAAAAACCATTTTAAAATAATAAATACTTACACTCAATTATATTATTACATGTACAATCTTAAATTATCTTATATACAACCATTTAAAAACGGATTAATTACTATTTAATTACTTTTAAAATAAATATTCTTTTTTTAAAAGTAATTGTATGGAAAAAGAATATCTAATTGTAGATAATCATTTATCAAAAAACGGTGATTTAACTACAGAATTTAAAGAATCTGATGGAAAATTATTAGTTAAACATTTCTCAGGACTTAATACTGATAATTTTATTATTAAAAAATTCAATAATAAACGTTTAGAATTTTCATTTTTTAAACTTAATGGAATCTATTATATAAATATAAATAGTTTTCATATAATTGATTATAAACGTTTTATAAATATAGAACATATCATAAAAGAAGATGAAAACGTAAAGATAAAAAATCCATTAATTGGTGATATATTATTATTAAATTGTGATGTAGATATAGTTTATAAAGCACTTCAAATTATGGCCGATTGGATGAAAAGTAAACGATCAATATTTAAAGACTTTTTATATTTTTTATTCCATTAAATACACTATTTTTTTATCAAATAATATAACATCAAAACTATTATTATAATAGCAAATTGAAATGTATACAATGTTTTTTTATAACCCTCGTGATCATATCCTAAACCATATATTCTCGTTTTACCATTTGGTTTAAAAAATATATTTGGTTTTAAAAGATATATTATTAAAATAATACCTATTAAATATGGAATTAACGTTTTAACCTTTTCTGATAAAACAATCATATTACTTATAACTTGTAAAGAAAAATAAAATTAAAAATTAATAACATTATTTAAAAAAATAAAATTAATATTAATTATATATGGAATTACAAAAAAAAGATATTATAAAAAATAAAATCTATCCATTTATTAATGAAATTGTAGATATCTTGTATAATGATGATTCTAATAATTTAATTGATAAAGTAATTGAAACATCCGATGATAAAAGTCTTTTTTTAATGTTTGTAATGATGTATTATAGTATACATCTTTCTTTACCAGAAAACCTTGATAATCAAGATAAAAAAACCCAAATTAAAATATTTATGAATGAATTAATACAAGATCCAGAAAAACGTTTATTTTGTATAGAAATGTTTGCAACCAAATTTCAAGATCTTTTTAAAAAAGATGATCAAATAGAAAATAATAAACGTTTATTTTTAAAAAATAATTAATAATATTTATATATGAATCTACCACAACAACCTGGACTTAATCGACGATTAGCTTATTCTAATTATATACGTCAAAGACATCGTAATTTAAATCGTAATAATAATTTTAATTTAAATCGTAATTTCAGTGATAATTCTAATTTAAATCGTAATTTCAGTGATAATTTTAATGCTTTAAGTATTTTAAACATTTATGAACCATATAAACGAGGAATATATTTAAATGACTTGTTTAAAAATTCTGATGTTTCAATAAAATATATTTTCGATTGTTCTATTTGCCAAGAAGAAAATAATTTTGATGTAAATATAGTTAGAAAATTAAATTGTAATCATGAATTTCATATATATTGTATAGACAAATGGTTATCTAAAGAAATTACTTGCCCAATTTGTAGAAAAAACTTATCAAATTAAAAAATTGAATTAAAAATTATATTAATTTATATTTGACTAAATTAATATGAAAAGTGTTTATACTAAAACTTTAGGAGAAGGCGGATTTGGTAAATTACAATTACATAAATGTAAACGATTTTGTGAAAATTATAATTGTAATAAGTGTGTTGTAATTAAAACTATGAAAAAAGACCTGGTTAATTTTGAAAAAAATAAACAATATTTTATAAATCATTTCAATAATGAATTCTACATGACAATTAATTTAAATCACCCCAACATTAGAAAAACTCTAAGTATTGATAAAAAAAATCATCGTATAGTATTCGAATATTGTCCTGGAATTGACTTACTTGATTATTTAGAACAATATAAAGGAAATGTTAAATTCCTATTACATTTATATTCACAAATCTTGGATGGTGTAGAATATCTTCACAATAACAATATTGCACATTTAGATTTAAAATTAGAAAATATTATGGTATACAATAATCATATTAAAATTATCGATTTCGGAGAAGCAATGTTATATAAAATTAATGGAACAGAAATATCTTATCGAGGTATTCATGGTACAGATAGTTATATGCCTCCTGAAATGATTAAACATTTACCTTATAAACCATATAGAGCAGATATTTGGAGTTGTGGTATCCTATTATTTAATATTATTCATCCTTATGCACCTTGGGAGTGTGCTTCTATCACTGATAAATTATTTTATAGATTTAAATATACTTTAGAAAATTTTAATATATTAGATAAAAGTATTTTTAATCTAGATAAAACCATTTTTTCTAAAAATGAACAAAAAATAATAATGACAATATTTAAATATACATTACAAATTAATCCAAAATTACGTAAATCTATAACATATTTAAAATCTATTTTTAATTTAATAGATTGGGAAACTAGTAATACAAATTCCGTTTCGCAAACTAAAAATATTTTACATAAAAAATTTAAATATATAACTAATTAATTTTATAATGAAATATTTTTTATTAAAACTTATTTTATTTTTTATATTATATAGTATAATGGATACAAAACAATTTATTTATAGTCAAAACCAACCACTTTTTCATCCTGAATTGTATGAAAGATCTTTTGATTTACCAGGAGATAAACGCACTTTATTAACAGTGACTGAAGAACGAAGTAAACGATTACCTTCTACACAAATTGACGAGTTAAAATCACCTGGAAAATTTAATTTAACACCCAATGATAAACAATTATCAAGTAGTAACACCAGATTTTTATTTAAAAATTTATATGGTGAAACACCGTTAACCAGTTTATTTTTTTCTGACAAAAATATTCAAAACATTCAAAATTTAATTAAATTTAATGTACATAAACAAATAAACTATATTATAGACGATCAATCTAATAATGAATTAATGACAGTAATGAGAAGCATCTTTGTAGAATATAGCGCACACCCACATTTATTTAATGAAAAAATGACAGATGCAGAACGTCAAGTTTTATTAAAAAAATATACAAACGAAGTCGATAGATTAAATCAAATTGTCGTTCGTGAAATAGTTCCAAAAATTGTTTCACAACTTCAACAATATCTCGATTACCTAAGAGATGCCAGTCAACAACCTGTTTATATGGATAAACCTAAAAATGAAAGTGTAAAAGGACAAAAACAATATCGTAGCGTTACGCAAGTACTAGCAGGTGGTCAATTTTAAATGTATTACTTTATTTTTTATTACTTTTAAAAAAGTAATATCAAAACAGGGCTCGCGCCTGCAAATAAAAGGTTATATCTTATTTAGTAGTAATTCTTGCAGGCGCGAGCCCTGTTTTGATATTACTTTTTTAAAAGTAATGGTTTTGATGTTACTTTTTTTAAAAGTAACCTTTTATAAAGCTTTTACTTTTGTTGTATATTCATAATGTATAATTTCCTTACCTCTAGAAATATCTATTGGATTATTAACTTTTGATACTCTGTATTTAAAATCTTTTTTAGATGAATTTTGTGTCGTTTCTTTTATATGTATTTCTAATGAAAAACGTCCAGCTTTTTTATGTTGTCTATAATATTGTGAAAATGCTTTTCTTGCAGCTGAATCAGGTGTTTTGCTTATATATCTACCACCATCACTCTTTAATTTTTTACCAGCTTTTTTTATTAATATAACTGTAAATGATCTATCTCCACTTTCCATTATAATATTATACAATAAAAAATTATTTTAAAATTTTAAAATAATTTTTGTTAAAATTTCTTAAACATTTGTTAAAAATTTATAATTTAACGACCATATAATTCAAATCTTGCTGTTCTATTAATACCTACAGTCGGCGCACCAAGACCATTTGTCCAGTCACCTGCGCTCATATTAGCAGCTCCACCCATACCTATACCACAAGCTGTATCACAACTAGTGTAATTATTCGTTTCATTATTAAATATGAATCCCCATCTTAACATAACATTAGTTCCAACTGTAGAAAAAAAATGTATATAAGCCCCTGATTGACTTGAACACCATGTACCAAAACCGTTATATGTAAATGGATTATTTATTCCAGCTGTCTGATGAGTACTTACCCTATTTTGATGTGGACTTCTATCAGTAGTAAAACCTGTCAAAGGAGTTATTCTTGTAGTTTCATTCCAATTATTAACTATCCACGTCCATCCGTCACTTACAAATATACTTCCACCATTTTGACTATATGGATTCGTATAAGATGTAGGAGAAATATCTGGCCAAATTGCCAAGACATCTTTTACTGTAGAATAATTATACGTATTATATTTTGCATCTCCATCATTACGTGTTGTATCATTAGCATTTAATGTATTTTTTGTTGTCCAATAATTAGAACTATGTTGGAATGTATCTCCTCTTGTTCCTTTCATCAACATCATCCAACCACCACCATCATAACAATCATTCATTAAACAATGAATTGGTGTACTATTACCATTTACTAAAATATAATATACACCATCTGTATTTGTATTTGTCAAGTCTTTTATAATTTTAGCACTTTCTTGTGGAAAAGCTGCATCTAAACCTGTTCCAGAGAAAAAGTATCCTTGACCATTGTAGGTTCGTGTACCACCAGGTGGTGTAAAACTGAATTGTAAATCATCACCTCCCCAATTTTCAGACCATTGAATTCGTACAGGATAATATGTTCCAGAAAGTAACGTAACATTACATGAACCATTCACACCAGCACTAGCAGTCATATTTGCATTACCTGTAGTGTAATTAATTAATGCATTTGACCCTATCCAAAAATAACTTCCATCATCTGATGTTAAATAAAATGTATATGTTCCAGATACAGTTGCTCTAAAATATCCAAATATTTCGACTGAATAAGTATCTCCACCACTTACTGGATACTGACCATTTGATATTGTATTTATATTTGTTCCATCAACAAACCTCCCAATATTTATATAAGTATTTGTTGTATAATAACTTACAGAATTACTTGAATAACCATGATAATATTTCCATGTCAAACCATCTAAAAGTCCTTTTGGTGTAGCTGGTGTAATTGAATTATTTAATGATATTGGCGTATATAAATTTAAATTTGTTATATTTACACTACTACCACCATTAACAGCCATTGTAATTAATCTAAAGTAACTGTACTTTGATGCTGGATTACCATTTGGTCCATTACAAACAAAATATTTATCACCACTTGTCCAATCATTTACACCTGTTGCAGTATGTAAAAGATACCACGTACTTCCATCTAAACTTCCTGCCATAACGAAATTCTTTGGAGATCTAATCGTCCATAATGAACCATCTTGTCTCGGATAAATACTAAATGATGATAAAGAAACAGGATTAGGTGTTTGTAATTGAAGCCATTCACCTAGATAACTTATTCCAGAAACAGTTGTACTAACTGCTCCTATATAATTACCACTGCTATAAATCGTTGGAGTGTCACTAGTGTGCCATATACTACTGTTTGTTGTATTAAAAGCATTTGAAGCAATATTCTCAAGACGATTATTATATACAGTACTTGCAGATGCTGTATAACTTCCACTTAATATATTATTTCCAGCTAAACCTGAATCATTTATTGTCATTTCTAACTGACGAATCAAACTATTAAACCTTGCATCACCATTAAACGCTGAAATTCCCCACGTTCCACCTGGTGCGGTATACCAATTTGGATCTGAATATTGTATAATCTGTGTTTCGTTAAAGAACATGGTCCACGTATTAGTGGCAGAACGGTTGTATTCTATTCTTATACTATTCCAAGTACTATTAAACCAATTTGTTGCTGAACTAACAGCATTTTCAACATTACTTGTATTTAATCTAATTCCTTGATAATAATAAATTTCAAATTTAAACGTAACAGTATAACCACCACTACCAAAATAAAGAGTTAATATATCACCGTTATTAACATTAGCACAATATAATTGAAAAGTAAATGTAAATTTATTATAATTCATAACAGGTTGATTATTAATAATACATTGAGTTCCAATTCCAGCCGATGAACCATTAGTTAATTGTAATTGTCTTAATGGATCTGAACCACTTAAAACAGGAGTAAACCCTCCTAAATAAGAACTATATGTCATTATATTATACCAATTTTTTGCATTTACTGTTAAAAATGTTGGTGGTGTATCTTCTAGTAATGGGGCTGGGGGGAATTTCATTAAATTAAAGTTGTTCACGTTTGTATATAACTTCCATTCATCTAAAATGCACCAACCACATCCAGTTATACCTGATGTTGTTCTTACAATTAAACGAAAGTAACTATAAGCAATTGGAGCTCCTGTTACTATAAATGTTTGAGATGTACCGTATACAAAACTTGCATTAGTATTATCATAAATGTTTGTCCATGTAGTGCCATTATTACTTGCAGCGATTAGGAAACTTTTAGCCCAATAACTTTGATTCGGCCACCAGAATCTTAATGAAAATGAATAAAGCACAATTGGATTAGGTATTTGTATTTGTATCCATTCTCCACTTTGCGTAACACCAGATACAGTTGTACTTACTGACCCAATATAAGCACCTGTACTATCATTATACTTATTACCTGCACTCCATATATTAGTATTACTTCCTGTAACATTATTGAATGCTACATAAGGATCACCCATAGTACCACTATTATAATTAGTGTTACTTGCTGTAATTGTATAAGTACCGTCATAAAGTGAATTACCACTAAATGTTGTTGTATTTGCTGTCATACTGTAAGGAGGAATAGATATAACACCAGCATTTATCAGATTCATTTGTGTATACAGATCCCAAGCTGCTATATCTATATATTGTCTATTAACAGTCTCTCCTGTATTTCCTATCTTATTAGCTATTAATCTAAAATACGTGTATTTTTTTGTATTATTGCCATTACATGTAAAATGTTGCATAGCTGATGTATACACTATATCTGTTGCACTATGTATAAGTTCCCAAGTACTACCATCATTACTTCCAGCTACATAAAATATAGTTGGTGTTCTTCTTAAAAATAGTGATTGATCTTGTCTACCCATTAAACTAAATGAAGTTAATTGAACTGGATTTGGTATTTGTATTTGTAACCATTCTCCTGAATAACTTGTACTAGTACCTCTTACTAAATTTGTCACCGTAGTTGTTACAGCTCCAGTATAAACACCTGTACTAACATTATATGCATTTACTTCACATGCAAAAGTATTGATGTCATTATCAAAAGCTAAATAACCAGCTAGTGAACCATTACTTATAGTTGCTCTATATACACCATCTAATATACCAGTACCTGTAAATGTTGTTGTTTCTGCTGTCATAGCTGCTGGTGGGAATTTTACATTATTTTGAGCATTCGTTATCGTATTCACACTATTTACATATGGCGTGTAACTTAATTCCATACGTCTAATATAAAAATTCATTGCAGATGTTGTTGATCTAACACCAACACCCCAGAAATCACCTGCAATATTTGAAACCCAATTTGTATTATTTGGGTCATCATAAGTAAGAATGTCAATACCACCTACATTGACTGTCCATGTATTTTTTACAGATCTATTATAAATAATTGTGATTGGTATATATACACCAGAAGTGTAATTCACTTGATATGCTGAAGAATAAGCTAATTGTTGTCCTTGATCATTAAAAAGATATACACCTTTTGTACCAGTTACTGCAAAATATATATAGTAAGAAGAATTTGCTGCAGTTCCAGCTGTACCAGTTGGAACAGTTGTAGAACTTGTAGCACCACAATAAAAATAAAATCCATGATCCGTAACAGAATCTGCATATTGTAAAAAAGAAAGAACAAAACTATTATAATCTTGTATTCGCGTAGAATTAAACAAAGTATTACTTGAATTTGCATTTCCACCCATCATTACGTAATAAATATCGGGATCAGTATAACCAGTACTAGCTGTAAAAGTACCACTTTTATAAATATTTAATTTTGAATACCAATTTCTCATATTTACAAGATAATTTGCTTGTGTATTATAATTAACAATTTCCTGACCAGCTCCACCAGCATAACTAGCAATAGTCGATATTTCATCAAGACGTAAAGCATAATCGTAAACACGAAAATCTCCTATATAACCATTTAAGGGTCTATTATTATCACCAGACTTACCTATAATAAGACGATTTGTATTATAAACAATTGCACTAACAGTTTGTACAAGTACAGCATTTTTATGTAATGAAATCGTGGTTGGTGTAACTACAACAGCTATATGATACCAAGCATTTAAACTAACAGCTGTCGTAGTCATTGATGACCATGTAGTTCCATTAGTAGAGTACCCTAATGTTAAAACAGTTCCATTTGATGTTATATCAAGATGTATACCAAAACTATTATTTTGGGTACATAATGCTGCTGGTGTAGTATTTGCAGTTGACGTATTCAACATCCAAAAACAAAATGTTAATGGCCAATTAGGTATATCTTGTATATCTAGATAACTACCAACATTTCCATTAAAACGAATAGTTTGTCCCCTTGCATATCCTTGAGATAACGTACTTCCATAACGAACAACTTTATTATTATAATCCGGTAATGTATTTGACAGATTCGAAGAATTACAATACATTAGATGATTTGAAACAGATGCAACTTGTTCATCTGTAAGTAATTTATCATAAACATATAATCCTATAGTATTTATATTAGGATATGCATCGGCTGACCAGTTACTTCTTCCAATATATGTATTTGATAGTGTTCTGTTTGTTAATGCTGAAGTAGCAGTAACTGAAGCAACTACTATACCATCTTTTAAAATTTCTGTTAAACGTGTTGATGTATTGTGTCTAAATGTCCATACATTATAAGTATTTTGAGCAATTGCGCTAGATAAATATAAAGTAAAAGCTTGGACACCTGCATTGTAACCATGAAAAGTTATATTTGATGTTGTAGACTCTCTACTAGCTAATATATTATCACTAGGTTGACCATTACCAAAATCAAATATACGTTCCCAAGAAGTTGCTGAACCTGTAAATGCACCATACCATATGGCTGTAAAACCACCATTTGTAGTACAATTAAATGTTTTACTTCCAGCATTGAAATATTGACTACTTGCTGATGATATAGAAACATAAGGTGCGTAGTAAATAAGTGGTGTACTGTAAATAGCAGTATTTAACACTGGATTATTATATCCTGTAACTCCACCCCAACTAGATACATAATCACCTGTGGAAAGATTTTGTAACATTTGTGTATCTAATGCAACAATTGCACCTGATGGTATTTGTCCATTATCTTTTATAATATCTCTTATGTGTATTCTCGGTTTACTTCTATAATTTTTACGCGTAATTGCGTTTGGTGTAAAATACAATTGGGATTCTTTTGTAGTTAGTGTATTCTTAAAAACTATAACTTCATTGATATATCCATTAAAATATTCACCACTTAAATGTGTACCATCAGAATTTCTACCGATCGAAAATGTAGATGTAGCTACAGCTAAAGTACTTGGAGAAGCAGTTGTACAATTGTAAATACTACCATTATCATTAAAAACAACATTTCCAGAAGCTAAATTATGATTACACATCATAATTGTTTTTCTAGGAACATTATTATTAATATAATATGCACTAACATCATTATTATGACCAGCAAAATATAATTTACTACCAACCATCATAAATGCTGCACGACTATTACTTGCAAGAGGATTATTACCTTGTTCAACTATTGTTGAAGGTCCACTACCAACCTTTGGATTAAAATTGCTAACATATGTATAATTATCTAACCCAGCTGTAAGAGGAACGTTAGTTGTATTTAATAATGCTTGCGCACCATTGTATGTAATATTAATCTCAGTAGGATTTGATGTACAAGCAAAACGATCATTGTCACTTAGAGCACTTCCGAAAATAAATACACTATACATTTGACCATTAAGATAATTTAATGCTGATAAATCTCTAAAAAGATATTGTTGTCCAGCTGCTGTTGTTCCACCTGTATGATTATTATTTGCGTTTGCTAAAAGTCCATTAACATAACCTTTTTGAACTGTACCAGTATACGTAACTACAACAGTATTACCAGTAGCTCGTTCTGACGTGGTACCAAACCCAAAATCATTAAACCACCACTGGTTCCAATATCCAACACTTTGATCACCTCCATTTCTTAATGTATTACTTTGACTATTAGTATTATTTCCACTAGCTATAAAAGCTCCTAAATTTGTATTATTTGATGTACCGTGTTTTACAACAAATGAATAAGGTGCATTAAGTGTTCCAGTTGGTACTGTTCCAGATGGCATATTTAACCATTGATTACTTCCACTTCCAGAATCAATTAATCTTAATGTTCCGTTATAAACTGGTTGATTTGCTGTCGTTGATTGTGTAGCATGATTACCTGAACCACTTTGATCATACCATGTATCAACATATGCTGTGCTTGATCCAATCCAAGAAGTGAAACTAGTACTTGTTGAATTATAAGAATTTAATGTTAATTCAGCAACACTCCAATATGCATTAAATGAATGAACTCCACCACTATTAGTACCTACAACAGAATTACATACAATTCTATAATAGTTATATGACGCAGTATTTTTTATAGTAAATGTTTGGGATGTTTGAACACTTTGTGACCATGATAAATTAAACTGATTATCTAATAAAACCCAAGTAGATCCATCATTAGAACCACCTAGGTAAAATGTTACAGGACTTCTTCCCCTTGCCGATGGATGAGACGTCAATGTATATTGTGTTAATATAATACTACTAGGCATTTGTATCTGCAGCCATTCACCAGAATAAGAAACTGAACTCATAGTTGTTGTTTTTGAGCCAGAATAAGCACCTGTTGTTTTTGTATAATTATTTACAGCACAAGTATATACATCACCAGTATTACTATTAAAAGCTCTAAAAGCTTCTTCACCACCTGCAGCTATCGAACCGGCAGATGATATGTAAGTTCCATCTGATAATACTGTTGTATCACTTGTCATTGCAGAAGTAGGATAAGAATATAATGTTGATTCACTCCAAGTAGTCAAATTACCATAAACGTCAGCGTAAAAATCACTTACAGCACTATCTGAACTTCTTCTTAGTTTTATAGTTGGACCAAAGTAACTCGAATTTGTAGAATTAAGAGTATAAATACCTCTTGCTGAGCTTTTTCCTGCTGAACTCATATTGTCTAATAATGGTGTACCAATTTTAGGTTGTTGAGCAGTTGTAGCATTTGCAACATCACGACCATTATTTGTTTGATCATACCACCTAGTAACATAACCAATAGAACCAGCTAACCAAGTTAATAAAGATGTACCTTGTCCATATAAATTTGTACCTAAATTTCCCTCAAAATCTGCATAAAAATCTAATGTTGCATTATCAGAACCACGACGTACATTTATGATTGGGCCAACGTAATCTGCTCGTAGTAATCTTAATCCAAAAGCTGCAGCTGCAGATTTTTGTGAATGCGTACTTAATTTATTTATAAAACATTCTTCTGGATAAAAACTATAAGTATTTTTCAAAGAACTCAATGAAAGACTTTTTTTTACACTAAGATCTACTGCTCTAAAATAAGCACTTACTGCATTTGAAGTTGCTCCATATAATCCCCAAAGATTATTTTGATTTCCTGCAAAGGATGTATAAGAACTGTCATTGTAAGTTATAATGTCTGTTCCATTATAATTAACAACCCACGTATTTGTTACACTTGGTGTATAAGTTATTTTAACTGTTTGCCAAGTATTAAGACCAATTGTAGTATTACTCGATGCAGCAATTGTATTTGATCCATAATTTGTATATAATCTAAAAACATTTGATCTAATCATTAAACTAACAGCATTTGTCTGTCCAGCTAATCCACCATTTGCATCAAAACTAGATGTTTGATCTGTTACTCCAAAATATGCACAAACACTATTAAAAGTGTTTCCAGTTACGTATACTTGGAATGTTAAAGTAAACCCATTGGTTTTTGATAACGGATAACATTGAGAACAATAATTTATATCGTTAGCAGATGATATTATTAACATTTGCACACTAGGATCTGTACCAGTAACATTAATAATACCAGAATTAGTACCATATATATTCATTTTTTGATACCAATTATTTGTATTTACAATATTTTGATTGTTTATAGACATTATAATATAAACATTTAAAAAAAAAATAATTATATTATATAATATTTTAAGTATTAATTTTATCTAATAAATATTGTATAGTTACTAATAAGTATGGTATAATTTTTTCATATTTAATATTTTTATAAAGTTCTTCAGATGTAATATCTTTATATTCTGATACTGCTTCTGGAATTATATCTTCAATTTCTTGAGCAATAAATCCTATATCATTTGT
>Ga0208784_1000235_pt1 | contig 28667 bp, 31 predicted proteins | sample DEB19_08_DNA_FD_184531 | JGI IMG/M metagenome (GOLD analysis project Ga0208784, IMG submission 184531) | Aqueous microbial communities from the Delaware River and Bay under freshwater to marine salinity gradient to study organic matter... | ecosystem: Environmental > Aquatic > Marine > Coastal ... | reverse complement strand
CCTTGATGTAAAACTCGGCCGCTTCGTGAAAGCGCGTGCCGTAGTGCATCGCCTCTGTCTCTTGCTCCTTGAAGTCCTTGGCCACCTTCAAGTGGTAGTACTTCTTAGGGCACTGCTCAAACGTCTTGATCGACGAGAACGACCACGCGGGTAACTTTGTCATACGTACTTCCAATGATAGAAAACAAACACTGCACGTTGGTCATCCCCGCAGTCAAGCGGCTCTCTCCAGTGCGGATACTTACGCCCTTCCATGACCGCGCCATACCCTGCGTCCATGTACACGTCGGTGTAGTCGGCCTTGTACTCATCGTCTGTTAACTTCATATCGGATGTCTTGCTACTGATGCGCAGGGGCCACTGCAGTTTGTCATCATCTAGGCATACGGACATTGTCACGTCCAAGCCTTCTCGGTCGATGTGAATCTTCAGGCTTCCGAGTTGGTGATAACTGCGGGTGTACGTGTTGGCAAACTTGATGTTGGGGTACTTCTTCTTGACCAAGTCAGTCATTCGATCAGCGTACGCCAAGGTGGGCGCAAGGTTGTACACCCCGAAACTGTTCTTGTAACTAGACTTGATCTTCTCATCAATCTTCTTGCTCTGATTGAACGCTTGGATGATTTCCTTGCACTCAGCGTTCGTGAACACCCTCATGGGGTTTCGTAGTTCATTCATGCTTGCCCCCTTGCTCGGATGGCATCAGCACACCATTGGCTTGCAACTCGTTCTGCTACATCATCAGGCCATTTGTACTTTGCGTTGATGTCGTCACAAACTATTGCACACGCCTCACGCTCATGCTGTGCTACTAGCTTGGCAAAGGCTTCAAGCGCTATAACATCCATATCCCACCACCTAGTTGTAGTTGGCGGATTATGCGCTTTTAGTACCATCTCAATGATTTCATCTTGTGTCATGCTTCCCTCGCTTTCAGCATTGCGTCTACTATGCGATAGGAGATTTCAGCAACGTGTTCATTAGTGTATTCACCAACAATTTCAGCAGTCAATAAGCCTTGCATAGCCTGAGCCGCAAAGTAGTCACGCAATGTCATGCTAACTGCATGGTCATCCCTGAAGTATGTAAAGTTGCTCACATTGGCCTCCAAACGTACAGGTCCATCAACACAACAATAAGACCAACAAGGAACATAACCCTTTCAAGCTTTTCCCAACGTGTCATCATTTGACCTCCTGATACGTATTGCCGATTTTGTAGTCACTAACCATGGGCACATCCATTTCCAAGGCGTTGCACATGGACCATGTCAGGCATTCAGCCTCACGCTCAACATGCTCTTCCGGAGCTGAGATAACCAATTCATCATGCACACTAAGCAAAAGCCTACTGCCTTGACGTTTGCTTTGGTACAACAGCATGGCGGCCTTGGCCTGATCAGCAGCGGAGCCTTGAATCAAAAGGTTGACCCCTTTGTAATCAAATTCACGCAGACGGCCGTTGATGATCTTAGGCGGTTCCATCTTGATGAGACGCCCGCCAATGGTTTTAAGCGGTTGGCCTAATTTGTACCTTGTCCGCATGGTTGATTGCATCGTCTTGAGGCCCGGAGCCACGGCTGTGGTATATGCATCCATCAATGTCTTTGCCAACTCATAATCAATCTCTAACATCTCACTGATTTTCTTAGGCCCAGCGCCGTAAAGAATAGCAAATGACACGCCTTTGGAGTAAGTCCTTGACACCTCGCGGCCACTGGCCTCGGTCATCATCTTGGCAGCGTAGGTATGCAGGTCAGCCCGTGCATCGGCTTGGTACTGCTTCATCAAACCGCCACCTTCAAAGTGAGCAAAGATTCGCAGCTCTTGAGCGTTGAAGTCACATGCCACCAACTTGTGGCCTTCATCGGCTAGGATGAAGCTTCGGATGAGCGGGAGGGGTGCAACTTCCAGATCTGCGGGGAGTTCAACTTTCGGGTAACGGATAGGCGCATTTTGAAAGTTAGGGGTTGATGAGAGTCTGCCTGTTCGGGTGCCCCCACGTTCACCTCGTACACTGTTCCAGTTTGTGTAGATTCGACCTGTAGATGCAGAAGCTTGTAACCAGGGCTCAATGAAAGTTGACAAACATGTTGATAGGTTGGCTCTATATCGGAGGACATCTTTTAATTCCTTATGGGTGATCAATTCTTCAAAGGTTTCCTTATCGGCCCTAGGTTGGCCTTTATCCGTGGTAGGCCACCCATTATCTTTCAACCAGTATTCCGTGGGATAAATACTATTGACCAGCTCTCTATCGCTGTCAAGATTCAATTCAGGAGAACCTAACAATGAACGAACCCAAACATTACACTTTTCAATATCTACTATTGCTTGCTCTTTTGCTTTTTGCAAACCGACTCGATCAACCCTTACACCTAACCGGGAGTTTTCAAGTAACATTGGAATCAAAGCAACCTCACGGTGGTAAGCCGTCTGCTGCGCGGGTAAAACCTGCTCGATGAGATATTCATAAAGCTTGCTGGTAAGCCGCACATCAGCTGCGGCGTACTTGCCTACCAATTCCACAGGGCCGCGGGAGATGTATGCACCCCATGTAGACTTTTTACGCCTTGCTTCCTCCACGTTGGCGATGATCCATTCCTTTAGTTCATCCCTTTCATTAGGGGTATCAAGGCCCCAAGTGATAACCAAGTCTTTCAAGGAGAGAGATTGAACATGAGGATCGTGCAGGAAAGCAAGTATAAGAGTATCATGAACACGCGTGGTGTCCTGAGGGATGGGTATGTCCAAATGAGTTTCAGCAACATCAAGGTCAAACATAGCATTGTGAAAGCAGATATCGCGACCGCTATCATAGATTAGTTCCAACATTGCCTTGACGGCTTCTTTGGTTGTGTTATTGCCTAAGGTGTGGCCAAAGGCGTGGTAGCCATTGGGGTATTCACCTTCAGGGTCATAAACGGCAAGCCCGACTGGAACCGGAGGATAATCCGGCCGTGGGCCAATGGCCATTGTTTCAAAATCAAGATAGACAGGTTTCATAATTTAGGTGGGGGTACTAATTTAATCCGCGATTTTGACTACTGTCGATACCTCGCAGCATTAACTTTTCCCCCCGATTCCTTATTTTCGGTTTTGTGCCAAAATCAAACATGTTGCGCGTTCAACCTCAGTTTGGTCAAACAACGCACATGCAGTAACCATGGGGTCAGCGCCGTTGGACACAGCCTTTTCCCACTTGTCACGACGATCATGCAAACCAAAAGTGCATGAGCCAATCGCAACTATAAGTACCATAGCCGCGATGCCCCAAAGGCGAAGCCAGAATTTATTTTCTTCCATGGCTTAGTACTTAGGGTTGCCATCCACAGCAGGTGCTGCTTCAGATTCTTCGTTGATAGCGCCGGCAGACTCAATAGCTTTTTGCGTTTCAGTCTTAGCACGCTCAATCAATGCGCCAATCACCGCCGTATCCTCAATGGCTTTGACCATGTTGAACACAACCTTAAACTGGGTCTTAGCATCGGGCACCACAGCAACTTCACTGATCACGCCAAGAGGAGGGCGCTTCAGCGTTGCAGCCAAGGTTTGCGCGTAAGTTGCGTAGTTCTTCAGGCTGGTAACGGGAGGGCGCAGTGCTGCAACCTCAGCCGTCTTGACAGCGTCGGCAGAGCCAATGCTATCTGCTGGGATCAGCAACAGGCGGCGTGTTTCACGGCAAGCTTTGCCTTTGCCACCATTTGGCGCAGAGCCCCACTCATTCTTAGGGCAGCCTTCGCAGGTTGTGTGCTGAGCTTGCGGGGAAGCAGATGATGGGGCCATGCCGGTAGCGGTTGCGCTGATTGCAAAGCAATCAGGGCCAGTTACCTTGGTGGGATCATAACGGCTGCTGTAGTACAAACGCTCAATGGGAGCTGCCAACACGACGCAGGGGAGCTTGTTGCCAGTGATCACATCACCGCGATATGTGAGGTTACCCCCCTTGGTGGAAAGAAATGCCGTGGCGAGGCTACTCTGCTCGGCCTTAACTGATTCAATGGCCATTGCGGCCAGTTGATCTTCGAACAATGCAAGTTGATTTTTAGACATAAGGATCCTTAGTTAACAAGAAGGTTATTTACGACGAACGACGGTAAGTTCCCAGACCTCAGAGACTGAGGTACCGGGGATGACCTCACCAGCTTCCCACCGCTCACGGAAGGCTGTTGAGGAAAGCCGCTTATGCAGCAATTCAAATTGGCCAGTCTCAGCGACATAGCCATAAAACTGATTCCAATCATCAATGGCAGGGTGCTTGCTCATACGCATGGTGCATGACACTTTATCCGAGGCTGCCTTGGTAATGCCAGCATCGGACATTAACTTCATAATGTCACTTTCAAGCTGCGTAAGCTTTTCAGTTTTTTCTTTGACCTTGGCGGATAGTTCTTCACGCTCATTCTTGGTCGCGACATACATGTCGATCAAGTCTTTGATGTTCATGGCTTTGCTTTCTGTTGTTCTGTTTGAATGATGGCCAACATCATGGCCTCGGGGGCTTGCCAACCAAGAGGCTTGACAACATCATATTGAGAGCCACGCACCGACCTGATGTAGTCATTGGCGGGTTCTTTGTTCATGTTTGCTTCGTGCACCACATTAAAAAGCTGATCAAAAGGTAAGCCCATAGCATGTGCACAGCCCATTGTGACGTAGCAAAGATCAACCAAAGCATCGGCAGCGTCAACAAGGCTATTCTCCTCACAAGCACGAAGGTATTCACTAAGCTCTTCCATGATGAAGCGAGCGAAGTAACTGGATTGCTCGGGTGTGAGCAAGGTTGGTGTTGTTGACAATGGCAGGCCCATCTTGCGACGGAATGCCAATACTTTTTCGGAGTTGGTCATTTGCATGGTGTGGTTAGTATTTGCGGTCATAGTATTCTTTGCGCATCAGCGATTCGAATGCTTCTCTGTTTGCATCGTTGAGCGTATCGGTAACGTCTACGCCATCCAAGGTAACGCAAAAATCAAACTCGGCGGGCTCATTGTGAGTAGAATCACGAGCGACAGTATACTCAACAACAATGTTACGAAGTATATCGCCATCGCCCCATTCTTCTTGCCAATTGTCAAGGCCGTAGTGATCCAAGATGTAGTCATGAGTAGTTTGCATTTTGTTTGCCTGCCTTAAATGATGAATGTGAATAGCAATAGGCTTGTAATACGCCAATTGCCCGTGCTGCATTGCAACGTATTTCAACTTGTTCCTTCCAAGCCTGATAGCCAGCCTTGTCAGTAGGCGACACGTTGAATAGCAAATCTTCAATGCTATGCAATACCTCGGCAAGCTCAGTCACCGGAATTTTGACATACTGAGTCATACGGCCTCCACTTCGTCGAGCAAGCACTGCAACCACACAGGCTGAGGGTCTTTGCCTTTGTTGTACACAAGCGGCATGGTAGCAGCTTTGCTTGCGTAATAGCGACGGTAGGATTCGATGTGGTCGTCGCTTTTGTATTCGTCAGGCATAGCCAAAGGCGGTGGCGTAAACTTGGTAGGAAGCATGAGCATGGCAGGAGGGCACACTAACAACTCGGCGTGTAGTACATCATTGCTTTTGTGGCCATGGCCATAGCGATGCTTGAATTCGCGGCCGAGGAAGCGTGCCAAGTCGCTGACCCAGTTGTAATGCAGACGGGACTGACGAACCCAGACGGCAGAAGGGTGATTGGCATGTGTGGCGCGGTAAGAAACATTGTCGCCGTTGCCGTAGTGGTGATGCGCAGTTGCAAGCAGCTGGCAGGATTCGATAAGCATTTTGCCGACATGCTTGTCGCAATGCATAACTGCCGATGGAAGGCAGGTGGTGAAGATAGAAGATGTTCATATGCAATACCTTTCAAAAATCAAAAACACAAGTGGACTAGTAACGTGAGATTAAATTGTACAACAAATTTTGGGGGCCGTACTAGGTACCCCCACAAATTTATTATGCCAAGGCCAAAAGAGCATCCACAGCTTGCTGCTTGACATTCACACCGCCGCCAAACCAAGCATTGGCCAAGCGAGCATCGCCTGTGCGGGCTGTTTCCCAATCCATCAGTTGAGTCACGGCATTCAAAGCGCCCCATGCTGTACCCTTGGCTGACTCCAACTCAGCGCCGATGCCTGCACCTTCAAAAAGAGCCAAGGCTCGTGCTGCAGCACGTGAGGGATTCTTTTCATCGCCACCGAGGATGGAGGTGAAGATACTCTGAGCCTTGGTGGAGCCGAGCTTGATGGATGCCAAAGCCTTGGCAGTTTGCTCGAAGGTTTTGAAGGCCTCGTTGCTGTTGGCCAACTCTGCCTTGATAGCTTCGGGGCGGAAGATGGAGTTATGACGAACACTTACGTTGGCCTTGCCGCGCTGTGCCAGCTGCAGAGTGTTATTGCATACAACGCGGACGCTGGTCAGGCGAGCCTGCGTGGCCAGAGAGCCATCAGCCGAGCTGGCCAATAAGAGATATTGATTAACCTTGTCGCCTGCAATGTTGAACTCGCCATCCATCTTGGCGAGGGCCCAGTAGTGGGCGCCATTGCGCAGGACACCGGCTGTTTCCAAGTGCGCAATATTGCCGACCATGTCGCGGAAGAATTCCAACACCTCGATGGGCTGCACAATCTTGTACTGGCTAGACACCAAACCGAGAGGCATGTTGCTGTCAGTGCGGTACATAACTTTCTTGCCGTCATAAGGCAAGGACTGAGCCTTGAAGCCGTTCCACACGCTGGCAGGAGGGGTGAACTCAACATCTGCGGTAGCCAATTGGAAGTCAAGGCCAGATTCTTCGGCCCATGTTTCAATGGTTGAGTCCGCAGTCAACTGCTGGCCAAGACCATGCCAAGGAGTCTCACCAACATAGGCCATTGCTGCTTTGCCGGATGCTGTAGTTGCGATTAAGTGTGCCATGATTAAATACCTTTCAAAAGTCAGTTAAGTTTTACAGCAATCTGAAGTGTGTTGCTGTAAGTGAATTATACGGCCATTCTCGTGATTGAACACAGGTTCGGGTAACTTTTTTCAACTTTTTTGCATTTATTTTTGAAAACCTGAGTATTCAAAAACTGCAGCAGTTAGTGCTTCTGTATACTTTTGTTTCTCGAGGTAACACTTTCCCAAAAGACAGAAAAGAAATACTTTTTTACCGCTGCGGAGCTGATGTATAGTACCAATCCCCACCGTCTGCCGATAGGGTAGATTTTCATCAGCAAATTGGATCATTATGACTATTGACAATACACATGGCCACCATTGGCCAAGCTCCCCCATACCTAATAAAGCCTTCATCGAGGCAAAAGAAAAGGGCCTAGAGGTAAGTCTAAGCCCTTATAAAATAGCATTCCTGCAAAGAAAAGCACCATGCCATCAGGTTTCTCATCACTAATAACACAGCCAAGCGAATTATACACTAACTTCCTATCTGCAAGGTCATTTGAGGACTCGGACATTCAGGCCTTGGGCCTCTCCCTCCTTGATCCAGAGGAATGTTACCAATTACTAGGCCACACTCGTGAGTGGAGCATCAAAATCCCGTATTTTGATATGCAAGGCCAAGAAACCGGCTTCAATCGGGTCAGGATTCTGACACCGAAGGGCAAAATGAAGTACTCGCAGGCTCGAGCCAGTGGCAGTCACGTCTATTTCCCGCCAACGGTGAGCTGGAAGCAGGTCGCGCAGGATGTAGACATCCCCATCATCATCACGGAAGGGGAATTCAAAACTTGGGCCATCACCAAGCAAATTAACAAGGACTCACTGAACTACGCCACCCTAGGTCTGGCCGGAGTCACAAGCTGGACAGACAAGTCGGGCTTGCACCTCCACAAGGACCTGATGAAGATCATTTGGCAGCGTAAAACCAGCTTCGCTGAGAAGCATCGCAAGGTTTACATTGTCTTTGATTATGACGGGGCAGGTGAGGATGGTGAGCCCAATGAACAGGTTGGCATGGCCGAAACAAAGCTTGCTGTCACCCTCCGAGGGCTTGGCGCTGAGGTACACCTTTGCCGCGTTGGCAGGTTCGGATCGGGAAAAGGTAGCAAATACGCTATTGATGACCATCTTCAGGCTGGTGGCAACTTGGCTCAGGTTCTCACAAGCACCAGCACGGTGATGAATGGCATAGATACCTTGGAGACCAAGCTTTATGAGTTCAAAACCCAGTACGCGTTGATCAACGGCGACGTGATCAGGCTCAAAGATGGTTTGATTTTGAGCTGGAACAAGGCACGGATTGACGCGGCACAGGATTATTTTGTCCAAGTCACGCAACGACCGAACGGTGGCACCAGCAGCAAGACCATTTACATCTTGGATGCCTATAAGGACTGGGCAAAGCGGTGTGATCTGGATGGCGTGGGCATGTATCCCGAGTATCAAGGGCTTACTATCACCCCGACACGGCATTACAACCTGTTCAAGGACTGGTCCAATGAGCCTACAGCCGGTGATCCACGGCCTTACCTTGAGTTTTGTGAATACTTCTTTAGAGATGAGCCGGCTTTTGCCGAGTACTGGCACAACTGGGTCGCCAATATTGTCCAGTTCCCATGGAGAAGGAACTACACCACACCGCAGTTCGCTTCTTCCATTGAGGGCATCGGCAAATCAGCTATCGCCGAGTTTATTGCCGAGATGCTTGGGGTTGGAGAAGGCGGGCCTGCAGCAGTGATCGGGCCTGATGAGTTATTTGGCAACTTCAACGGCATGTTAAAGGGTAAGATCTTTATAGTCGTGAACGAGCCCTCGTCAGATCGTGATGACCACTCGGCGAAGCTTAAGAACTACATCACATCTAATGAGCTAACCATCAACAATAAGTATGGTGCCCAGTACTCCATCACCAACTACATTAACTTCGTATTCACGACTAATAAGAGCTACGTCACACACATGGGTGATACCGCAAGGCGTGAAGCTATCTATAGTCCGGCCAGCTTATCCAATAAAGAAACTCACCCCAAGGTCGTTGCTTTGATGCGGTGGGCACATCAGCAGCAGGGCTTTGGCATCATGCTGAATTGGTACATGAATCGTGATATATCAGGCTTTGATCCTAAGCATGCTGCACCGCGAACTCAGTATCGTGAGACTGCGATCCAATTGTCCAAGACCCCCCTTGAAGCTTTTGCCCTTGAGCTTAAAGACTGGGTCAACGATCACCTTGACGGGATTGCTGCTTTCACAGCCCCGCAGCTGCAAATTTTGTGTGAGCGTTGGGGCCACGACAGCAAGGCAAAGGCGCAATATATCCGAAAAGCTCTGCAACCCCAAGGGACGCTTGACCCAAGCCGCATGATCAAAGTGCACGGTAAGGCCGGAAGATACACGACATTTATCACGCCAGAGGTTACACAGCACAAACTGTTTGAGCCCACTTGGTCACAGGTTGTCACGAGAACTGAGGACGCACTTCAACGTGAATTAGAACAAAACGGGAGTTTTTAATTGTCAAGCACTGTAACTTCAAAAAAGTGTAACCCAAACTGTTACCTCGCAAAGCCTTATCCAGATTGAAAAGTTACAAGGTTACAGTAGGTTACTAAATATTTATAAAAGATATTAGATATATAGTATATGTGTATATATATAGTTTTCTGGACGGTCTGTAACCTGTAACCTGTAACCTGCCCCAAATAAATGTACACACTTCCAACTTTATGTTTAAAATCCGCACATGACTACAAAGACACCATCTAAGAACGGAAAGTTCTTGGGCCGTCCGTCAAAGTACGACCCAGCATACTGCGACCAGATCGTAGCCCTTGGAAAAGAGGGCTTATCGCGTTGGCAAATCGCATCTAAACTCAACATCGGGTGGCGCAATCTTCAGAACTGGGAAGGTGCGCATGACGATTTTCGGGCAGCGTTGGAAGAAGCACGACTTGATGCGCTATGCTACTGGGAAGAGCTAGCCCAGAATCACATGGTTGAGAACCCCGGCGGGCCGAGACTCAACACTGGGTTGTGGAGCCGAAGCATGGCAGCACGCTTCCCAGAGCAATACCGTGAGAACTCCAAAGTCGAGGTCACAGGCAAGAATGATGGGCCGATCGAGGTGGACATGATCCATGACTTCTCACAAAACCTGTTGGATGATCTCCTAGCAACGCGGCAAGCAGATGCTAAGTCAAGCAAAGGCAAATGAGTTCGCTGATCGGATCCGCAAAGGTCCGAATCTTAACCTCATGGCGCCTGAGCGTAAAGCTGCGCACAAAGCTCGACAGAAGTGGCTCACGGTAGCCAATGACCATCAGGTTCCGCCCAAAGGCGATTGGTGGAACATTTGGCTTTTGCTGGCTGGCCGAGGCGCAGGCAAGACCCGCGCAGCTGCCGAGTGGCTGTGGTGGGAAGCTTGGACTCACCCCAAGACTCGATGGCTTGTCTCCGCGCCCACATCGTCCGATGTCCGCGACGTTTGCTTTGAGGGCGACTCAGGTCTAATCACCGTCATCCCAGAGCAGTTGGTCGATCACTACACACGATCACTCCATGAGATCTACCTCATCAACGGCACGCTGATTAAAGGGATCCCTGCGTCCGAGCCGTCCCGCTTCCGAGGCCCGCAGTTCCATGGAGGCTGGTTCGACGAGCTTGCTGCATGGGATTACCTTGACGAGTCGTGGGACATGATTCAGTTCGGCATGCGCTTAGGTCAGAAGCCTAAGATGCTATGCACCACAACGCCTAAGCCCAAGCCATTGATCGTGGATCTGGTGAACAGAGATGGGGAGGATGTGATATGTACCAAGGCCAGCACGTACGATAACCTCCACAACCTCGCTCCTTCGTTCCAAGCGCAGATCTTGCAGTACGAAGGCACGAAGCTCGGCAGACAAGAGATTCACGCCGAGATCTTGGATCCCGAAGAAGCTGGTATCATCAAGCGCCCATGGTTCAAGCTTTGGGATAATGAGAAGCCTCTCCCGAGATTCGAATACGTGCTGCAGTCTTATGACTGCGCAACCAGCGACAAGACCAAGAACGATCCAACTGCCTGCACAGTGTGGGGTATCTTTAGGCCAAGTCCCGACAAGCCAATGTCTGTGATGCTCATCGATTGCTGGGAAGAGTACATGCAGTACCCTGAATTGCGACCCAAGGTGATCGAGGAGTCCAGCGCCATTTACGGCGATGAGAATGAGTTTGGTCACGGGAAGAAGGTGGACATGATCCTGATCGAGGACAAGTCAGCCGGCACCCAGCTCCTCCAAGATCTGCAACGTGCCGGCCTGCCTGTGAGAAGCTACAATCCCGGGAACGCGGACAAGACTACACGTCTGAACATCGTGGCTCCCATCATCCAACGTGGTAGGGTTTACATTCCCGAGTCCTCGGTCAACCCGGGCATGGCTCGTGATTGGGCCGAGCCTTTGATCGCGCAGCTGTGCTCGTTCCCCGAAGTCCGGCACGATGACTTGGTGGACTCCACATCTCAAGCTTTAAGACTTTTGCGAGACTTAGGGTTAATTTCGATCGACCCGGTATACAATCCGGAAGACGACTATGATGAAGATCGTCCAAGAAGGGTAAACCCTTACGCAGTCTAACATAAGGTGCGCACATGGCAGCAATCTACGATGAGCAAGGTAACTATGTGGGCGATGATGGCACACCTAGTTTAGATCAAATGAAACTGGAGCTGGTCAAAAAGAACCAGCCTCTGTCAGCTCAAATCCCCGGCTACGACCGACCAATCCCCCAAGCGCAAAGCAAACCTGATCCCTTAGGCGCAGCTGCAGGCAACTTCACCGAGTTGGCCACCAAGTTCAATCCGCTGATGATGGCCAAGTCCATGCGCGAGGCTGCAGGCATTGTGACCGTTCCTGCTGTGGCTGCAGTCAAAGGCGTTGGCGAAAGCATACTCACATCACCTGCTGGTACATACACCTCGGGCAAAGCACCGGCATACGCCGAGCAAGTTGCCAAGCAGTTCATGGAACAGAATGCGCCGCAAACGCCAATGACTCAGGAATTCGCAGGCGCGATTGCCCCGTACATGGCCGAGCTGCCTGCGTACCTTGGGCACCTATCAACCGGCCGCCCAGCATTAACCCCTAACGATCTGCGGGTTATGGGCGCTGAGGCCACGCGCATAGGCCGACAAGTACGCGATATTCCCACCGACTTTGCTAATGCGCAATCAGGTTTGCAGAAGTTAGACCCTATTACGGGTCAGCCAACTTATGGCGCCAAGCTGCAAGGCGTGGCTGAAAACGTTGGTGACATCATGGCGCAAAGGGAAATGCAAGGGTTGCCACCCATCCCTGGGCTTCCCGCTTCCATGCAGCCAATGAACACTAAGCTATACGCCATGCGGCCTGCAGGCTCAAGGCTTACAAATGCTGCGGTGCCTAAAACCGCAAGCCCTGATGCTGCAACGCATATGCCTGCGCAAGACATTGTAAATGACGTTATTGACAATCCTACAATTACACCATTGCAAGCGGTAACAGAAATTCAAGATCGCATTTTGCAAACTGAAGCCACCGCGCCTGCACGTGAAGCTTTTGCTAATTTTCTAAAGCAAAAAGCTAATGAGATGTATCCAGATGCACCTACGCCTGCGGACGCGTTGCAAGCGTATAAGACGTTATTTGCAAATAAAGAAGCTTCTGCGCCGCATACGTTGCAAATGTATGACGAGTTTTTGCAAACACCTGAAGGCGCGCAATTTAAAGCTGCACACAATTTACCTACTGCTAAGGAAATTACCGCAAGACATGAAGCTGCAAGCAATTGGCTTAACTCGCAATTTACTAATTACATTAATGAAAAAGTTGGCACACCTGATGAGCCAGCTGCAAAATTGGCCCGTCAAGGCTTAACGTTTTTACCCCCTTCAAAAGTAACAGATGCTGCAAATGTATCGCCACGTCTGATAGGCGCTAAACGCGTATCTGCAGGTATGCCTGCACTTACATCTACTGATGAAGCTCTTATAGCAGCACAGCAACAATTGCAAGAATTAGAAACGCAGGCACTTATTGCAAAAGACAATAAGATTGCGCAAGAAACTTTGGCGCATTCATTGGGATATGGCGCGCAAGGAGGCCCTAACGTTGGGCAATACGCGCCTTTTGCCGAAGCATCTCGCATAGAAGCTAAAGCTGAGAATGCTGTGCGTAAACATCAACAAGCTGTAAACAACTTACGACTTGGCTCTGCGTATGAGACTGCAGCTGATCTAGCAATTCATGCAACTACAGCAGAAGACTTAAAAGAGAATCTTAAATATAAAGAATTGCAATTCTATCCCTCATTACTAAAAACTCCTGGTAATGAAAAGGTATATACTGCAGACAGGCTAACATTGCAGAATCTTGGATTTAGAAATCTTGCACTTAAATTTTACAATGATGTTATGTCAGGTGCAATACCATTAGACAAAGTGTCAAAGACAACCGTCGAAAACTATATACGTTCTACGGCAGAAGCGCGCATTGCTGAAGAAAAGCGTATGCAACTTGAAGCAGATAAGTATAAAAAGCAAGTTGATGCGCAATTTAAAAAGTCTGCTGAGACGTACATACCTAATGATAAAGTCTTCGGCAACGTTGGCGCATTAGAAATCACTGATGCGTTTGAGCCTTTACAAATACGTAAGTTAATAAGTGAAGATACCACTGCACTGGATCATTGCGTTGGTGAAGGCGGGTCAGCAAAAAATAAGCCAAACCTTTGGCACCCAAATACTGGCAATCGTAGTTATGAGCCTGCGTATGATGTTGCCACAGGCTTGCGTAACCCTAACGCAGGGTCACCAAGACAAGCATATGCTAATGCTGTTGAAAAAGGCGATGAAATAGTTAGTTTTCGCGATATTTCAACTGGCATACCTGTTGCAACATTTCAATTGGAAAAAAATCGAGCTACACCTGGCAAATTTAATATTGGTTTTGCATCAGGTCTTAAAAATGGTGAGGTTAAACCTGAATATATACAAGGCATTAAGTCGTATTTAAATAGTCGCAGCGATGCACTTAATAGCCCCGGTTCTGATCTTGCAGGTAATCTTGGCATTTATGATCTTGCGCATGCCGATGAATTTAATTTAGCACGCGCTACAGGCTTAACAACTGCAGAGTTTAGAAATCTTAATCTTAATGAATTGCCACGGTTTGTTACGCTTGCTGATTTACGTAACTACATTGCTGACGTTCAAGCGCGCGGCGCACAAGCACCTGCTATTGCAAATCAGCGCCCAAGCGAAAGTATTGAAGCTTATTTGCAAGGTGGTGTATCGTCAGCAATTGACGGGGTATTGGATTCTTTAAGCACGCAATTTGCAGAAGCCGGAGAAAGTGACAATTTTAGACTAGCTGAAGTTTTCTTTGAAGGCGTACGTAATGACTTTAATTACGCGCTTGCTACTGAGCGTAATCCTCTTACCGCTGCAGGCAATCTTGCGCAGCTTTTGTATGATCTTGAGTCCGAATACGCCAATAGCCCTAGAATCGCAGCCAATTTGATTGCTGAAGGTATTCAGGATTTACTTGATGATGTGCGCGGACACATTGATCTTGCGTTTGAACGTCAAAGGTTTGAAGCTGCAGAAGCTGCGCGGCCACGTCCATTTGCGCAAAGAGCTGAACCCGCACAAGCGCAAAGACCTGATTACTTACGCATGACGCATGACGCGGCGTTGGAAGCTGATAGAGATTGGGGCACTACTACAGCTGATGAGGTACGCTCTGAGATTCGCAATATCACTGAGCAATTAGGCATTGATCCGGCAAATGACACTGATGTGTTCATTGCGCAATTACGCCGTGCTGCGGATACTGTTGCATTAAACAGTAGTGAAACTATCTTGCGCGAACTTGCTGATCGCATGGAAAGTGAATACATGCGCGATTGGGAGCCTGAAGAAGCTGCGCAACCTCGCGAGGCCGATCTTGCTAATCAGCGCAACGACGCCATGATTCAACTTGAAAATTCATTGAATGATCCAGAATTAAATCCTGATGACTTGCGTTTCTTGGCAAATGGTTTAAGCAATCCAGCAGATCAAACTGCAAACAGTCCGTGGATCGCCTTAACTGAAAGAGAGCGTCGTGAGTACGCGTTAGCACTTCGTGAACGCGCAAACTACATTGAATTTAGCCCTGCAGACTTTGCAATACGTCTTTCAAATGAGGCGGGCGCGGATATAGCTGACCTGCGTGACACTGTTCAAGCATTGAATGATGGCACCTTTGACCATGAAGTTTTGCGTGGTTTGCCTCCCGTAGAGCGTGATCGTGCTGCGCAGCGTACAGCATTGAACCTAAACCATATTCTGCAAGGTATGGAGACTGACGCGCGGCAACAAGTTCGCGCAGCTGAACCTGCAACACAACCCTTTGACTTTGCCGGCATGGTCGATGCTGTAATGGGTGATATGTCTGCTGCGTTGCCTGATCCTGTGGTAGAACGTGTTAGCACTATTGCGTATCGCATAGCAGAACGCACCAACCCTCGTCTTGACCCTATAGGCTATGCACAAGCATTACGCGCTGTAAATGCAGCTAATGAACATGTTGCGGTTGTTAGCGCGTTGAATGATCTTGCTGACAGAATTACGCAAACGCAGCAACCTGCAAATCAAAGCGTAAATATTGTTGCGAATAGGCCTGCGCAACAGTATATGCGCGCGGCAGAAGACATTGCGAATATACTAGATGAGTCTGAATACGGGGATTACGCAACAGGTGAAGTTGCAGCACGTCAGATTGATAGACATTTACGTGACTTACAGCAAGGTGGCGTACAAGCGTTTGAAGATCTTCTGGGTATGGCCTCACTTGAGTACAACTGGTCACCTGAATTGCTGCGAGCGCTTGAAATTGTGTTAAGTGACCTCGCCACAAGATACCGTGACATGGGTGATGGCGAAGGCAATGCTGATGGTGGTCCAGTTCGTGGCTACCAAGCCGGTGGATCAGTCAAGAAACCCGAAGTCAAGACTCCTTGGCTGTTCAGTGTCCCGACTTACTCGGAGACTGTGGCCTATGAGATGTACCCCGGCCAAAAAGGGCAGAACGACCAGCGTGATGCGGCACGACATATGTTGGCTGCAGGTACTCTTTCACGAAAGTATGGCCCAGGAGTGGCTGAGTTCTTAGGCAAAGCCCATGAGTTCACGACTTCCCCGCTTCAAGCTGTCAAAACTCTGTTTGGCGGGCAAATGCCTGCCGACTATGGTATGGATACCCACAACAACGCGGTTGGAGCTCAGTTGGGGCAACGTGCTAAGTCACAAGCCGAGCTGGAAGATCTCGTACAAGCGGAGGCTGAACGTGCATCTCGCACACAAACGCCGGGTCAAGCCTTCATCAAGAAGGCAAATGGTGGTATAGTCCAACAAAATCCGACTACAGACCAAATGCGGTATGCACTTATGATGCGGAGAAAATAATTTATGGCCACACAGATGCCAATCCCACCGGACTTCGATCGTTTTATCGAGCCCATGACTGACGAAGAAGCCGAAGCCGCTGGGCCATCCGCTCTCACAATGTTTGATGAGATGGAAGAGTCTCCGCCTGAAGTAGAAGAATTGCCCGATGGCTCGGCCATTGTGCGCATGGATGATGGTTCCAAGGGTCCTGAGGGTGAGCCTGACTTCTACGAGAACTTAGCCAATGTACTTTCCAGCTACGACCTGAGCAAGTTGGCTCACAAGTATGTTGAGCTGATTGAGAAAGACAAAGAAGCTCGTGAAGAGCGTGATAAGCAATATGAAGAAGGCTTGCGTCGTACTGGCTTAGGCCATGACGCACCGGGTGGTGCCCAGTTTACCGGCGCCAGCAAGGTTGTCCACCCAGTTATGGCTGAAGCTTGCGTTGACTTCTCAGCTCGAGCCATTAAAGAACTATTCCCACCAGATGGTCCGGTTAAAACCAAGATTCTTGGTGAGACTACGGATGAAAAGGTCAATCGCGCCGAACGTAAGCGCGATTACATGAACTGGCAGCTCACGGAGCAGATTGAAGAATACCGCGATGAAGAAGAGCAGTTGCTGACGCAGTTGCCGCTTGGTGGTAGCCAATACATGAAGATCTGGTACGACGAAGTTAAGCGCCGTCCATGCGCTGAGTTCGTACCAATTGACAACGTGTATTTGCCATTTGCAGCGGTTAACTTCTACACTGCAGGCCGCGTAACGGAAGTCCAAGACATTACGCAAGAGACTTTTGAAGAGCGCGTTGACAGCGGTCTGTACATCGACATCGACATTGTTCGCGCCTCGATGGAGCCTGAAGAGTCTAAGGCAGAAAAGGCAAACAATAAGATCGAGGGTCGTAAGAGCCAAGCTGATAACGTGGACGGCGTCCGCCGTGTGTACCACATCTACACTTGGCTTTCACTGGATGATGACAATTACTCAGATGGAAAGCGCGCACCTTACATCTTGATGGTCGATGATCTGACAACCGAGGTTGTTGGCTTGTACCGCAACTGGCAAGATGGTGATGACACCATGGCCAAGTTGGACTGGTTGATTGAGTTCAAGTTCATTCCATGGCGAGGTGCTTATGCAATTGGCTTACCGCATCTTATTGGTGGCCTATCTGCTGCTCTTACCGGCGCTTTACGTGCTTTACTGGATTCTGCACACATTACTACGGCTCCCACAATGCTTAAGCTCAAAGGGGCTAAGATATCGGGCCAGTCGCTGACCATTGAGCCTACGCAGGTCAGTGAGATTGAAGGCGCACCAGGTGTGGATGACATTCGTAAGATTGCCATGCCATTGCCATTTAACCAGCCCTCTCCTGTGCTGTTGGAACTTCTTGGTTGGTTATCCAACGCTGCCAAGGGCGTGGTCACCACCAGTGAAGAGAAGATTGCTGACATCACAAGCAATGCGCCGGTTGGCACTACACAAGCTTTGATTGAGCAAGGCGCCGCGGTGTTTAGCGCAGTGCATGCACGCTTGCATGACTCTCAGCGCCGCGTGTTGAAGGTCATTGCCCGCCTGAACAACTGGTACTTGGATGAGCAAGTCAAAGGCGATATGGTCGAGGACTTGGAAGTTACCAAGGAAGACTTTAGCAGAAACTCAGACATCGTTCCAGTGTCTGACCCTCATATCTTTGCTGAAACGCAACGGTACGCGCAGATCCAGACCTTGGCTGCACGGGCTCAGGCAAACCCTGACTTGTACAATCGCCTTGCTGTTGAGAAGCGAATCCTTAAGCAAATCAAGTTGCCTGACATCAATGAGGTTTTGCCTGATCCCAATGAGGTGAAGGAAATGAACCCCGCACTGGAAAACGTGGCCATGACATTTGGCCGCCACGCCGGTGCGTTCCCAAGGCAAGATCACTTGGCTCATATTCAAGTTCACTTGGATTATTTGCAAGACCCGATGTATGGTGCAAATCCCATCATGGCTCCGGCTTTCATCCCATTGTGCTTGGAGCATTTGAAGCAGCACTTGACCATGTGGTACCTTAACCAAGTGGATTCATACAGCTCAGCGGCCTTGAATCGCCCTTTCAATGTCTTGAAAGAGCAAACCTTGCCGCAAGGCGCGGACCAGTTGTTGGCCGCCGTTGCTCAGCACGTTCACCAAGATACCGGTGAGACCTTCAAGGCATTGCCACCCATCATCCAGAAAGCAATTGCCGCCATTAAGCAATTGTCAGGCCAACCGCCTATGGATCCTGCAACTCAGGCATTTGTTCAAACTAGCATGGCAGAAACACAGCGCCGCGCGACCAAGGACCAAGCCGAGATGCAAATTGAAGCTGCAAAGCTTCAGCAAACGGCGCAGATTGCAACTCAGAAACTCCAAGCCGACATGGCCAAGAATACTGAGAACAATCTGACCAAGGAAAGACTGGAATCAGCGGCGCTTACGCGCGACGCCGCTAACTTACAGCATGAGCAAGTCAAAACTGCTCTGGAAGCGCAAAACTTAATTCAACAAACCCTAGGAGCTCAAAATGGCTGATGAAGGAATTAACTTGCATAAACGCTTGGCAATGGGGGCAGGTGAATCCGCAGCCACAGCCAAGGGCAAGAGTGTTATTCAAAAATACAAATCTGGTGGAAGTGTGATGTCTGAATCTCGCGTGGCAAACTTGCCTGCACGTGGCTCAGCACCCCCACCACTTGCTCGCCCCGCACCGGGCGCAGCTGGCAAAATCGCAACCATGAAGCGTGGCGGTTCTGCTAAACCCGTGAAGAAGTCTGCAGGTCGCGGCCGCTAAACATGGCCCTACTTGCAGATTTCATTGGTCGAATTAAGCAAAGACAAGAGCGAATTGCTGAATCCCTCGTAGAGGGAAATGCAGTCACATTCGAAGCCTATCAGCGCTTAGTCGGCCAGCACCAAGGCTTGGAGGAAGCCTTGCTTATCATCAACCAACTCTTAGAAGAGGAAAAAAATGTCGAATGACGTTGAACAGACGCTTGAAGAAGCGTTTCCTACCATAGACCCTTTAATGGCACCCTACGGCGCAAGGATTCTTGTGCAGCTTCGTGCAGTTAAAGAAAAAGTCTCATCTGCTGGAATTTTTATTCCACAGGAAACCAAAGAGACCGAGAAATGGAATACCCAAGTTGGGAAAGTCATTGCAATCGGACCTCTTGCATTTAAAAAGCGCGAGTCCATGGAAGCATGGCCTGAAGGCGCATGGGCGCAGGTAGGCGATTTTGTGCGCGTACCTAAGTGGGGCGGCGATCGATGGGAAGTTGATTTCAAAGATGCGCAAGGCGCAGAAGGCAAATGCCTTTTTACCTTCTTCAATGATCACGAACTCATTGGCAAAGTCACTGGCGACCCTCGTGATATTAAAGCTTTCATCTAAAGCTTTGAAAGGATAACAAATGACACCTACTGATAAGTTGGAAATGCAGATCGAAGAGTCCCAAGACGGCTCCGCGATCGTGAAATTGCCTTCTGGCATGGATAATCCCCAGTCTGACGACCAAGATGATGATGAAGATGGCATATCTGATGCATCAGATGACGCTGAGGGACCCGGAGACGACAATGGTGAAGGTTCTACCACAGACGATCCGGATAGAGAGGCCATAAGGGCCGCACGCCGTGAAGAGCGCAAGCTCAAGAAGCAACTTCATCGTGAAAAAGCACGCGAATCTAACCATTTGATCACAGCTTTGCGCAAGCAAAACTCACAAATGGCAGAGCGTGTGGCACTTTTGGAGAAACGTACCTCTGGCGCTGAGCTAGCAAGGGTCGATAAGGCCATTGATGATGCTGGCACAAGGCTTGAGTACGCCAAGATGAAGCTGCAAGAGGCTGTCAATGCTCGAAATGGTGAGGAAGTTACCAAGGCTCAACAACTTTGGTATGAAAGCCAACGCCAGCTCGAATCATTGCAGGCTTTACGTGAAAATGCTAACAAGCAACTCACGCAAACCTCACAGAACATTAAAGCTCCAGATCCGATGGTCCAGAAAATGGCCGCCGACTGGATCGATAAGAATAAATGGTATGACCCCCAATTGAAGGATGCAGATTCTAAGATTGCCCAGACCATTGACGTGGCGTTGACCGAAGAAGGCTACGACCCAGCACTTCCCGACTATTGGGAAGAGCTCGACGACAGACTACAAAAATATTTACCACACCGATATAATTCGGGGTATAGTAATGGTACGAGAAACCCAAGACCGAGGTCTGTTGTGACAAGTTCAGGACGTGATACCACCGCGACTACAAGAGCCAACGAATATATCGTTGACCCTAAGCGCGTTGCCGCCATTAAAGAGGCTGGCATGTGGGACAACATTGCACAGCGAAACAAAATGATTCGCAAGTTCGCAGAATATGACAAACAACAGAAACGGAAATAATCATGGACGATCGTATCAAAAAGAATACCAACGCAGGACGTGAGAGTCGCGCAATGCAAGATGCATCACGTGCTGCACCTGAAGAAAACTTTGTTTCTTCCGAGGAGCGTCGTAGGATGTTCCGCTCGGAGTGGCTGCAAGAGGCGCTTCCGACCCCTCCCGAGATTCCGGGATACCACCTATGCTGGTTGTCTTCTACCAACCAATATGACCCAATTCACAAGCGTATGCGACTGGGCTATGAACCAGTAAAAGCCGAAGAACTACCCGGCTTTGAGCATTTGAAAGTGAAGGCTGGCGAACACACAGGTTTTGTTGCTTGCAACGAGATGCTTTTGTATAAATTGCCTGAAGACATTTATCAAGAGCTCATGTATGAACTTCATCATCTGGCTCCTATGGAAGAGCAACAGAAGATTAAGATTCAGCAAGAACAATTGCTGGGTGAACGCGATAGCAATGGCAAGACATTGGTTTCAATTGAAGGCGATGGCATGGGATTCGATGCAAAAGTTAAATCACGTCCTGTTTTTGAATAAGCATGATGGGGTTTTTATTTCAATTTTGAAAGGACTCAATTATGAGCTCAACTAATGCGCCGTTCGGTCTTCGTCCTGCATATCATCCCTCCGGGTTGGATCGTGCTGTGACCTTGGCTGGCGGTATCGCTTCTGGCTATGCCAGTAACATCCTGAAAGGTCAACCCGTAAAGTTGGCTACCGCAGGTACAATCGTCGTTGCCGCTGCCGGTGATGCATTCCAAGGCGCCTTTGACGGCGTTCAGTGGACTGACACTACTGGTCGTGCTCGTGTATCCAACTACTGGCCTGCTAACACAGCCTATACAGCTGGTACATGCGTGGCTTACTACTACAACGATCCCAACATTGTGTATGAGATCCAAGCTGATGGTTCATTGACTCAAGCTGCCGTGGGCGACATGGCTGATCTGAGCAACACCACTGCTGGCTCGGCCACAACTGGTTTGTCTGCTTGCACCTTGTCAACCACATTGGTTGGCGCTGGTAATAGCGCACAAATGTTGATCCGTGACTTGGCCCCGTACCCCGACAATGCTTGGGGCGATGCGTACACAATTGTTCGCGTAACCATCAACGAGTCGCAGTTCAATGCGTCCGTTAACGCCGTTTAAGGAGGGAGTGAACCATGGCAGCTCCAATGCGCAGTACCGACTTTCGTAGTATCGTCGAACCAATTCTGAATGAATGCTTCGACGGTGTCTACGATCAACGTTCGGACGAATGGTCCACGGTCTTCCGTGAACAACAAGGTATCCCACGTAACTACCACGAAGAGCCTGTCTTGTACGGCTTTGGTGCAGCACCTCAGTTGCCTGACGGCAGCCCTGTTGCTTACCAACAAGGTGGCGTGCTGTTCCTCAAGCGTTACCTCTACAATGTGTATGGCTTGGCCTTCGCATTGACAAAGGTTTTGGTTGAAGACGGCGACCACATCCGTATCGGTCAAGTTTACGCTAAGCATTTGGCCCAATCTTTGGTGGAAACCAAAGAGACATTGGCAGCCAACGTGTTGAACCAAGCGTTCAACTCAGCATATGCTGGCGGCGACGGTGTTCAGTTGAACTCCTCTTCTCACCCACTGGTTAGCGGCACAGCAAGCAACTTGCTGAACACTGCAGCTAACTTGAGCCAGACTTCCTTGGAACAAATGTTGATCCAAGTTCGTCAAGCTGTGGACAACAACGGCAAGAAGATCCGCTTGCAGCCCCTGAAGTTGGTGGTTGCTCCTGGTAACGTCTTCCAAGCTGAAGTTTTGTTGAAGAGCGTTCTTCGTGCTGGTACAGCCAACAACGACATCAACCCAATTAAATCTATTGGTTTGATGCCCGAAGGTGCTTCTGTCATCTCTCGTTTGACTTCCGCCACAGCATGGTGGGTTCAGACTGATGCCCCTGAAGGCATGAAGTTGATGATGCGCCGTGGCTTGGAAAAGACCATGGAAGGCGACTTTGAGACCGACTCAATGCGTTATAAAGCCACTGAGCGTTATGACATTGGTTGGACTGATTGGCGCGCAATGTTCGGTACACCCGGCGTCTAAACCCAAGTGGGGGCTACGGCCCCCGCGTATTAAGGAGAAAAGACAATGGCATACAATAATGCAGTAACTAATTCGGCAGGTCAACTGTCCGCAATTACTACAACATTCGATTACACTAGCACCACTGTAACTATTGGCACTATCCCTGCTGGCTCGCAAATCGTTGACATCAATATTGATGTGACTACAGCGTTTGATGCTGCAGGTACTGACTTGGTTACCGTTGGCAAAACTGGTTCTGCTGCAGCGTATGTTGCCGCAACTAGCGTTGCTGCTGCTGGTCGTGCTTCAGTTGCTACAACTGGTGTGTACAGCGCTTGGGCTAACGTAGGTACTTCCGATGTGGACTACGCCACATTGACCTACGCTTATACAAGCACTGCACCAACAGCTGGCGCAGGCCGTGTAACAATCGTTTACAAAGCTTTTGCTTAAGGGGAGCATCATGGGACAGTTCAAACCTATGCCTAAGATGCAAACCACTGAGCCTTCAGTTGAACTGAAGCTTAAAAAAGGCGGTACAGTGAAGAAGGCAGCTGGGGGTATTATCCCTGAGCGTGCTTCAGCACGTGGTGCCCCCATGGCAGCTCGTCGTGGTATGGCTCCTGCCATGCCTAGCCGCGGTATTGGTATGGGTGGTATCCCCACTCGTATGGAAACCGGTCCGATGGGTCGTAAAAAGGGCGGTGAAGTTGAGACTCCTAAGATGCACAAAGCTGAGATGTCAGCTATTAAGGGCATCAAAAAAGATATGTCAGCTCACGCAGCTAAGCCTGCTTCCAAGGCGCATAAAGGTCTGAAAACTGGCGGTGTTATTGAAAAATACGCTACCGGCGGTGTTATTCAGAAATACAAGCGCGGTGGAAAAGCTTCCGGCGGCTCTTGCTACTAATCAAGGTCGGGGCTTCGGCCCCTTCCTTTTAAGGATTTATTATGAGCACATTGACGAATGTATTTAACGCGCATGCTGATGCCACAGGCACAATTTATGCTGGCGCGACAAATATTGGTGGCTATCAATTAGCTTCAGGCGGCACTGCAGGTGAGATTGTTTTCCGTGACGGGGGTGCTTCAGGCACTGTGCGTTTGCGAGTAAACATCACAATCAATACTGCTGTGATTGCGACGTTGTTGCCCGGTAATGGTATTCGATTCAACACTGACATCCATGTAACACTGCCAACTGGCGCGGCTGTTTCAATTTTCTGCGGCTAATCATGCCTTTAATTAAAAGCAAATCAGATAAGGCTTTTAAGAAAAACATCTCAACTGAGGTGAAAGCTGGCAAGCCTGTTAAGCAGGCTGTTGCCATTGCATATTCTGTTAAGCGTGGCGCGCAAAAGATGAAAGACGGTGGTGAGCCAAGACTTTCAGTCTCTCGTGGTGAGAAGCTACCCACAAGCCGTGGGGCTGGCTTAACACAAAAAGGCCGCGACAAGATCAACCGTGCAACAGGTTCTAATTTGAAAGCGCCTGCGCCGCACCCAAAAACTAAAGCTGATGCAGGAAGAAAAGCCTCATTTTGTGCTAGAATGTCCGGCATGCCGGGGCCTAAGCGCGATGAAAATGGCGAGCTTACTCGTAAGGCCGCATCTCTTAAACGTTGGAACTGCCCAGGGTGGTAATGTATGAGCACTAGTGGAACAGTTGGTCAAACTACAATCTCGGTTCAAAAACTGATTGATCATGGCGCACGTCGCGCCGGAAAGTTGGCCGAGGAACTGACGGATGAGCAGGTAGATGCTGCCAAGGTTAGTTTGTACTACTTACTTTCCAATCTTGCCAATCGCGGGATTCAGTATTGGTGCATTGATAAGACCGTGATTGGTCTTATCCCAGATAAGTATGTCTATTATTTGCCTGTAGGCACGGTTGATGTCTTAAATTCCAACTACCGCACGGTGACGGCTAATAATACAGGCGCGTATAGCTCATCGGGCAACGCCGCCAACGCTTTTGATGCCCAATACACCAATATTTGCCAATTAACCAACAACTCGGGCTATATTGGCATCAATAATGGGACTGGAAACAACATCTACATGGGCACCGTGGGTATCTTACCTGCAATATCCGGCTCAGTGACCATAGAGATTCAAGCTTCAACGGATAATACCAACTGGACAACGGTTTATAGCCCTGGAGCAGTCACTTGGAGTGCTGGCACGTGGCTTTACTACGACTTGGAGCCTTCAGAGAGCGCACCCTATTGGAGAATCTTGCAAACTGCAGGGGCCAATATGGGTGTCTACCAAGTAGTTTTTGGCTCAAATTCCAATGAAATTCCTATTGCGCGGTTGAATCGTGATGACTACACCAACCTGCCAAATAAGAACTTCACAAGCCTTTACCCACTGCAATATTGGTTTGACCGCAACATTCCCCAGCCTGCAATGTACTTGTGGCCCGCGCCTTCATCATACGCGCCACAAATCGTGGTCTGGAGACATCGCCAGATTCAGGATGTAGGTGACTTATCAGGCGAGATCGAGATCCCTCAGCGATGGTATCTTGCCGTTCAGAACATGCTTGCGCATCAGATGGCTATGGAGCTACCCACTGTGGCGCCGGATCGAATCACTTATCTTGAAGCACAGGCCGAAAAGTATTGGAACATGGCGGAGCAGGAAGAAAGAGATAAGTCTCCTATTTACTGGGCTCCGAATATTAGTTACTATACGAGGTAAGTATGCCACGTACGCTTGACACTCTTGGCAATTCTGTTTTAAGCATTGCAATTTGTGACAGATGTCACATGAAGAGAGCGTACGTCGAACTAGGACCTGACCCTAACTTCCCGGGCTTGAAAGTCTGTGACCACGGGTGTAGAGACCAGTTTGACCCATACCGGCTTCCTGCGCGGCAACCTGAAAAGATTGCGCTTAGATATCCTAGGCCTGATGTCAGTGTGGCTGCAAACCAAGACTCGCTGATCACCGGACCGTATAATACATACAATCTCTCTCCGGAGCAAAATGTTGATGATCCTGAGAATAACGGCAATCTCGATAACCTTTCACCGTGATAACTTGAGTACGTAATATGGCCAATATACAAATTACGCAACTGCCAGCAGCAGGTAGTATCACAGGCACCGAGTTGGTGCCTGTTGTGCAAAACGGTGTTACGGTTCAGACAACTACAGGGGCCATTGCTGCATCACCTGCATTAACTGCAACGTTCTTGACAAAAGATCAAGAGCTTACACTTCCCAATAGTCGATATTTATCCACAAGCTCGGGATTAGGTTTAACTGACGGTGGCGCTACTTCATATTATCGCATTGGCTTAACAGGCGCCATCTCTGATCTTAATGCCTTGGGCGGCGGTATTGTTGTTAAAGATAGCAGCAGTACGCTCATTAATAGGCAAATCGCAACTTCGGGAAGTGGCCTGAGTGTATCTAATGCTGATGGTACTGGTGGTAACCCCACGCTCCAGTTGACTGGGGTTGCTGCGGCTGTAGCATCTTTAGGCGGCACGGGTATGATGGCCGTGGTTGGCGGTGCAACCGTTGCGGGTCGTCAAATCGTAGGCACTGCAAATCAAATTGCCGTTGCTAATGGTAATGGCGCAGGCAATCCTACTATTTCCATTGTTGATGACGCTATTTTCCCTGGTGTTGAAGGCGTGGTTGTGCCTAATGGCACTACGGCGCAACAGCCATTAGGCGCTGCAGGTCAGATTCGATACAACACGGACACGCAAGTATTTGAAGGCTTTGCCGCAGGGTCTTGGAATGCGTTTAGTACTGCAGGCGGTGTATCAAGCTTCAGCGCAGGGTCGACAGGATTGACCCCGTCATCTGCAACGGGTGGTGTGGTTACTTTAGGCGGCGTGCTTAATGTTGCTAATGGTGGTACTGGTGCCAATACATTAACAGGCTATGTTAAGGGATCAGGCACTTCGGCAATGACTGCCAGTGCAACCATCCCTAATACGGACATTACAGGCTTAGGCACGATGTCTACGCAGAATGCGTCGGCTGTTGCTATTACCGGCGGCACGGTTGCAGGGGCCACGATCACGGGCGGGTCGATTAACAATACGCCAATTGGGGCAGGCACTGCGGCGGCTGGCACGTTTACGTCATTGGCCACCACCACTGGTACGGTCTCCACCACGCCAACAAATGCAACGGACATTGCGAATAAGTCTTACGTTGATGGGTTGGTAACGCAAGGTATTTCATACCACAACCCTGTTTACGTTGAGTCACCCGATACTGCAGGCAATTTGAATGCAACTTACAATAATGGCGCATCAGGCGTTGGGGCTACATTAACCAATGCAGGCACACAAGTTGCATTGACTATTGATGGCGTGTTGACAACCGTTGGCATGCGTGTGTTGATATATAACCAAACCAACCAAGCTGAAAATGGTGTCTATACGGTCACAACAGTTGGTAGCGGGTCAACCAATTGGGTACTAACTCGCGCTACGGATGCAAATACATACGGAATTCGTGACCCAAATGCTTTAGGCTACAACGACGCTTTCTTTGTTCAGGCTGGTGATACTGGGGCAGGCGAGACGTATGTTTGCACAACTACGGGTGTAATTACATTTGGCACAACGGCGATTACGTTCTCACAGATTTCAGCCTCTGTGCTTTACAGCGCAGGCACGGGTCTGAACCTCAGCCCATCAACGACGTTCAATATTTCAAATACAGGCGTGACTGCGGCAACCTATGGTTCTGCTTCACAAGTTCCAGTCTTTGCTGTTAACGCCCAAGGCCAGTTGACTTTGGTCACCAACACATCGATTGCCATTGCTTCTGGCGCTGTTTCAGGCTTAGCAGCTTCTGCTACAACAGACACAACCAACGCCTCCAACATTTCCTCTGGAACGCTTCCTACGGGTCGTTTAAGCGGTTCTTACACTGGGATTACAGGCGTCGGTACGCTGACAGCGGGTACATGGAATGGGACTGCAATCGGGGTTGGTTATGGCGGTACAGGTTTAACAGCCACGCCAACCAACGGGCAATTGGCTATCGGTAATGGTACCGGCTATTCACTGGCTACGTTAACCGCTGGAACGAACGTCAGCATCTCAAACACTGCTGGTGGCATCACCATCTCTGCCACGCCATCTTATGGCGGCACAGTAACAAGTGTTGACATGACTGTTCCTGCATTCTTGTCGGTCTCTGGCAATCCAATCACAACAAGCGGTACACTGGCTGTTACGTATTCAGGCACTGCATTGCCTGTTGCAAATGGTGGTACAGGTGCTACAACGCTTTCAGGTTACTTGTTTGGTAATGGCACAAGCGCGGTGACTGCATCGACCACGATTCCTAACACGGCAATCACTGGTTTAGGAACCATGTCAACGCAAGCGGCAAGTTCTGTGGCCATCACAGGCGGCGCAATAGATGGCACTGCAATTGGCGCAACGACCGCATCTACTGGTAAATTTACAACTGTGACTGCCACTACTGGCATCTTCGGAGGAACCTTCTAATGGCGGCTACTGGCTTTACCCCAATCTCGCTGTACTACAGCACTACGGCTTCTGCTACGCCTTCTGCTGGCAACTTGGTTGCTGGTGAGTTGGCGCTTAACACCACTGATGAGAAGCTGTACTTTAAGAACGCATCTGGCACGGTGAAGTTGTTGGCTTCTAACGCGGCCACCACGCCAGTGACCCCCGGCGGTTCTAATACACAAGTACAGTATAACTCAAGCGGCTCTTTTGCGGGTTCTTCAAACCTGACGTTTGACGGCACTAGCCTAACCCTTGGTGGCAATCCAACCCTGTCTGGCGGCACAGCC